>Ga0209344_10001944_pt1 | contig 24664 bp, 23 predicted proteins | sample Cruoilmetagenom6_FD_187293 | JGI IMG/M metagenome (GOLD analysis project Ga0209344, IMG submission 187293) | Oil polluted marine microbial communities from Coal Oil Point, Santa Barbara, California, USA - Santa Barbara Oil Seep Sample 6 (SPAdes)... | ecosystem: Environmental > Aquatic > Marine... | reverse complement strand
ACGGACAAGGCCGAGGCGCTCAAGGAAGCGTGCAACAGCCCCGCGGCCGCGGGTGCATAAGCAGGTTGCTGGATCAGAATTTCAAGAGCGTATCGCATCGCGGTACGCTTTTTTTCTGCGCTCAGTCCGCCGGCGGGTTTTGATACAGCCTACGCGCGATGATGGCTTGCTGGACGCGGGGGGCGAGCCCTTGGATCGGGCGGGACCGTGTGTCTGGATTGCTCAGGGCCGCGCGGATGCTGGTTGAGGAGCAATCGATCACTGGGACTGGTACGATGATCGAACGCCAATGATCGAGCTGGCCTTGGGTCCATACATCGAGGGCTGCGAGCTGGTCGATCAGCGTAGCGGGGGATGCGGCGTCATCGCGGAGCATCACGATCGCGTCGCGCCAGAACTCGGTGTATCGGCGCCAGCGGTGCATCGAAAGGGCCTGGTCTGCGCCGATCAGGAAGCGGTTGGTGCCCGGGAGATCGAGTTTGGTGATGCTGGCCCAGGTGTCGGCCCAGTAGCTTGGTTGGTCCGGGTTGAGCGGGGCGTCGGCGAGTTCTTGCGTCCAGATCGATGCATTGATCATGCCTTCGAGTGCGATCGTGAGCAGCTCGATACGGTCTTGGTCGGGGGCGGGGTCGGCGGCTTTGAATGGTGAGCGGGCCGCGGGGACATAGACGATGTGGGCGTTGTCCAGATGTTGGGCGACTTGCTGGGCGACCCGTTGGGCAACTTGCTGAGGCAATGCGGCATGCCCCAGGTGCGGTGGGTCGAAGGAGCCGCCGAAGAACAGGCGGGTGGGCGCGGAGCGGGCAGCGGGGCAGAGCTCGACGGGGGTGGTCTGGCGTTCGATGGGTGGGTGAGGTGGCACGCTCTATTGTTGGCACGCGGGGCATCAGAGATGGGTCGGCGGGTGGCTGGGTGTTCCGATAACTGCGGAACATCGGGGGCGCATTCCGGTTGGGCGTGCAATTCGGTCTAGGGGATCGTGGGATCGGTGGTGTTGGCGGCTGAATAAGTCAGAAATTGAGTCTGGGGTGAATTGCCGGGGCGAGGAGCCCGATGTTTTGAGGTGAGGAGAATTTTGATGTCTGTACCCGATCCCAATACATTCAGTCTCGATATCAACGATCCGGAGGATGCGGAGCTGATCGAATATTTCTTGGGTGAGCTGCCCGAGAAGGTCGATTTCATCAATGATGCTGCGGATCGTGTGGATCTTGAGTCGCTGCGAAGGATCGCTCACCAGCTCAAGGGGGCCGCCCCTGGGTTTGGTTTCCCATCAATCGGCAGCGCGGCTAAAGAACTCGAAGGGCGCATCCGTGAACTCGGCGAGTCCGGTGAGGACATTTCCAGTGTCCGCGCGCAGATCGAGAGTCTCACCTCATTGTGTCAGTCATACATCTCTTCCAATCCATTTCAGAAGTAATCACAACACCCTACGAATCGTCCTGAACTGATCGCATACCCGCCGAGACTCACTGCCCAATGACCGATGAGCAACTCAGCCAACTCGAATCACCGCCCGCGGTGCTGCTGATCGACGACTCCGAGTTCGTCCATCGGATCCTCGATTCGCGTCTGCGATCCGAGTCGATCTCGTTGATCGGTGAGTACGACGGCAAGGCGGGCATCGAGCGGGCGATCCAGGATCAGCCGGCGTTGATTTTGCTCGATCTTGACATGCCGGTGATGGATGGGTTCGAGGCTCTGCGATTGCTCAAGGACGACCCGGTCACGAGGAACATCCCTGTCATTGTGATCTCGGGGCTCAACTCGTCTCAGGATAAAGTCACCGCGTTCGATCTGGGCGCGGTTGATTTCATTACCAAGCCCTTCGAGCTCACTGAGCTGCGTGCGCGGGTGCGTTCGTCGCTCAAGATGTCCGCCCTGCTTCGGATGCTTGAGCAGAAGGCCCAGATCGATGGGCTCAGCGGGCTCTACAACCGGGCGTACTTCGATGACCGGTTCCAGGAAGAATACGATCGCTCGATGCGTCACGGGCAGCCGTTCTCGATCGCGCTGATTGACCTCGACGAGTTCAAGCAGGTCAACGATACCTACGGGCATCCGGCCGGGGATATGGTGATCTCGGGCGTGGCTCGGTTGATTCTCCAGCAGTGCCGAAATATTGACATTGCGTGCCGATATGGCGGCGAAGAGTTCGTGCTGATTATGCCAGAAACAACCCCCGCCCAGGCGTTCACGCTCTGCGAGCGGATCCGTGCTGGCTGCGAGGCGTTGAGCTGGGCTCAGCACCCGAGCCGAAAGGTGACGCTCTCGTGCGGCGTGATCGGAGCCGATGACGGCAACTCGATCAACAGCACCCCCCAGGCCCTGTTCGAGATGGTCGATCGCAATTTGTACCAGGCCAAGCAGAACGGGCGGAACCAGGTCAAGGCGAGCCACTTTGATGGGACGCCATTGACGATCTCCAAGGCCGGCTGAGTCCTTTTAATAACCAGTTGCAGTGTTTCTGTCTCGGGCTCGAAATCGATGGGCTTCGTTTGTGTGCGCTCATTGGGTGGAATAGACTCTGGTATGAGCGATTCGCCATCTACATCAAACCAGCCGAATCCAGAGGATCGGATCCTGAAGCTTGAAGAATCTTCGGGGTACACGGATCATCACATCGAGATACTCTCTGGTGAGATCGCGCAGATCAATAAAGCGATGCTGGGGCTGACCCGGCGGTTTTCACAGATCGAGGCGCGATTGAGTGAGATCAGCGATCGTGTGGGCGAGGATGCCCCCAATGTGCCCCCGCCGCACAGTGCTGGGCCGGATATTCCCAAAGACCCGCTCTGAGCATAGATTGAACATGTTGTACATGTTGTACATGCGAGCTGATGGGCAAGAACCATGCCTCGAATCCTGCGTATACTCACCCATGAAGACGAGTAAACGAACGGTGGGGATGCGCGGTGCGTGTCTGTTGGGGCTTGGGGCGATGGTCATGCCGTGGCTGATCTCGATGTCTGGCTGTGTGACGGCTCAGGAGATGGGGCAGCTGCAAGAACGGCGCGTCGAGCTGCCGGAGGCTTCGGGGGCGGATGAATCGCTCGACCCACGCTTCGGGCTCACCGCGGATGCTCAGGACCCCAGCGAGCGCGACAAGGAGCTCGGCTACGGGCGATGGAAGGCCAAGCCCGAGCCTACGGGCACGGCCAAGCCGACGGACCCGAGCCGACGCGGGAGCAGCTGGGGCACACCCCCCTGATTGTCTTTCGGGACTGCTGAACGGCTCGCCAATCCTGACGCTGAACACGAGTTCGTGCGGCCCGTGCTGTTTTTTCGGTGGAAATCGGGTATTGTCTGTCTATACGAATGATTCGTGAGCAGATGTATACAACCTGATAAGGAACCGACATGTCCACACTCAAAGAACGGTATCTGGAAGTGAAGCAACGCGTCGCGGATGCGGCGATCCGCTCGGGGCGAACCCCCGAATCGGTGTACCTTGTGGCGGTGACCAAGTTCGCCGAGCCCGAGGATATCCGTGAGCTTATCGAGCTGGGGCACCGAGACTTCGGGGAGAACAAGGTTCAGCAGCTCGCCCAGCGGGCGAGCATTATCCAGGAATGGTTCGATCGCATGCGTTTGACGCCTCGGGTCACCAACGAGCACACGAGCTTTGATCCATCGACTCCGGTGCGCTGGCACATGATTGGGCACCTGCAGCGTAATAAGGTCCGCAAGATCGGGGATCTGGTGCGGTTGGTGCACTCGGTCGATAGCCTGCGGCTGGCCGAGGAGATCCAGCAGATCGCCAACAAGCTCGACCGGACGGTCGATGTGCTGCTGCAGGTCAATGTGTCCAACGAGGACTCGAAGTTCGGCGTCCCAATCGCGGCTGCGGGTGCGATCGCCGAGCAGATCGACACGATGATCAATGTGCGGGTGCGTGGGCTGATGACCATGGCGCCGCTGAGCGAGAACCCGGAAGATTCCCGGGCCCACTTTGTGCGCTGTCGCGAGCTCTTTGAGGACCTTGTCCGCGAGGGTGTGGGCGAGGGGCACTTTGATCTGTTGTCGATGGGGATGAGCGGCGACTACGAGGTCGCGATCGAAGAGGGGGCCAACCTTGTGCGGGTGGGCTCTGCGATCTTTGGCAATGCGCATGAGCAGGAACAGGTCGCCGAGGCCGAGACGATTTGAATACTCAATAAGATGTCGGGGGGCACCTTTGCTGGGCTCAGCTCATGGTCGGGAAGTGTTGCGTCGCGACGGCCAGCGTGCCGCCGCGGGCGCGGGTGCGGAGCATCTGTGCTTGCAGGTGGCGGCCCGGGCAGGCGGTGGAGCGGAGCTCTTGGTGCGTGTGCACATTGCCCAGGGGCACATAGAAGCGCTCCATGGCGTAGGCGATCATCTTGTTGAGTGAGGCGAGGGTCGCGCTCGTTGGCTTGATCTGCTCGTAGTTCCCGAAGACGACGATGCCCAGGTTGCCCGGGTTGTGGTCTTTGACATGGGCGCCTTGGAGATTGAGCGGGCGGGCCTGCCAGATGCGGCCGTTGGGATCGATGGCGAAGTGGTACCCGATGTCGGCCCAGCCGTTGTTGAGGTGCCCGCGTCTGATCAGGTTCATGCGGCGGAGCGAATCGGCGTAGGACCCGGAGGGGACGGGCATGATCGCGTCGTGGTGGACGGTGATGTGGCGGATGATGGTCATCGGGTCGGCGAGCCATTGCTTGGGGGCGGCCGAGGTCCACTTTGTGCGGGGGATCACAAACGAGGGGATCGCTGTGAGGGGGAGCGTCGAGGGCTGGGCTTCGATGCTCGGGGTGTGCGGGCGCGGGGTGTAGACGCGGGTTGCGGGTGATGAAGTGTGGGCGATCGGGTCGTTGGGGATGGGATCGCCGAGCGAGCCGTTGAGCTTTTTGTTGCGTGATTGGGCGGCGCTGGCGCAGCCGCCGAGCGATGAGATCGCGCCCAGGGCGATGGCTGCGGATCCGGCCTTGGCGGCCAGGCTCATCGCTTTGCGTCGGGACAGCCCAGCGGAGTCGGGTTTGATGACCGAATCTGCACAGTGATCGGGATTGGGTTGGGTGTTGCTCACGGATAATCTTTCGGCCAAATTGGATGCCGACCCACAATCCTATTGCCAAGATCGCGCCAAAGCGAGCCGGGATTTGGCCCGTAGTCTCTCGGCAAATGGTCTAGGAGGGTGACGAGGGGGCATTGAGCGGGCATCGTGGGGCGTCTGGCAAAGACAAATCTGCTTGCTGGGTGTGCAGAACGGGATGGGCGGGGGCGATATCATTCGGCTCAGGACGATAGAACACGGTTTACTAGTACACGTACAGAGGAATTACACATGTTTCTACAAGATGAAGCCGCGACGGCAATCGAACAAGCGGAGGGCGCGGTTGTCGCCGACGGGGGCGCCACGGTCAATAGCGGATTTGGGGAGCTCGTCTCTCGCGTAAGCGAGGGCGACATGAGCGCCGACACCTGGATGCTCGCATGGGAGACGGTCGGGCAGCCGGTCGTGCTCGCGATCGTTCTTATTATCGCGGTGATGATCATCGCGGGCTGGGTGCGCCGGCTGGCCACCAAGGCGTGCCGGAAGGCGAATGTCGAGGAAACCCTCGCCCGGTTCTTGGGCAATATGCTCCGCTACCTCGTGTTGTTCGCTGGCGGCATCGCGATCTTGGGCACGCTCGGGATCGAGACCACCAGCTTCGCGGCTGTGCTCGCGGCTGCGGGCTTCGCGGTCGGCATGGCGATGTCGGGGATGCTCGGGAATGTTGCTGCGGGCGTGATGCTGCTCTTCTTCCGTCCGTTCAAGGTCAACGATGTGGTCAACGCCGGTGGAACGACTGGCAAGGTCATCGAGATCGGCCTGTTCACGACCGTGTTTGATACCCCCGACAACCGTCGCATCATCGTGCCCAACGGCTCGATCTTCGGCGGCACCATCGAGAATATCTCACACCACGACACACGACGCGTTGCGGTTTCAGTCGGAACTGATTACGGCGCGGATATCGATCAGGCACGCGAGGTCATGCTTGCGGCGGCCAAGGCGTGCGAGGGTGTGCTGCAAGACCCAGAGCCTGCCGTGGTGCTCACCGGGCTGGGCGGCTCGTCGATCGACTGGAGCGTGCGTGTCTGGGTGAATGCGTCTGATTTCTGGCCTGTCTCCGATCGGCTTACTCGCGATGTGAAGTACGCGCTTGATAAGGCCGAGATCGGGATCCCGTTCCCGCAGATGGATGTGCACCTCGACGGCAAGGTTGCTCAGTCGTAAAGCCAGTTGTAAACGACAGACCAAAGCTGTTTTCTTCAGACCCACGCTCCGGCGTGGGTTTTTTATGCGCGATCGATGGGGTCAGATGATGAAGTCGTTGTTGTTCGGTCGAGCCACTTGCTCCAGATCGAGAGCACGAGGAGCATGTAGAGGCGTTGGGAGTGATCGCGCCCGTGCCAGGGGTTGATTGATTGTTCGCCGGCCGCGTCGTGCTCTTTGAGCATTCTTTGGACGAAGTTCATGTTGATCTCGACGCCGACATCCGCGAGCCCGGGGAATGGGTCGGCGGATTCGAGGTGGTCGTAGAGGAGCTGGCGCATTTCGCCGTAGTCGGAGCGGAACCACTCGCCGACGGGGATCGCGAAGCCCTGCTTGGGGCGATCGACGATGTGGTCGGGGAGGTATTTGCGGGCGACTTGTTTGAGGAGGGCTTTGCGCTGGCCGTTGGGCATGAGGACATCGATAGGTGTCCGCATTGCGGCTTCGACGAGATCGCGAGCGAGGAATGGGGCACGGACTTCGAGCCCGACGGCCATCGACGCGGTGTCGGTCTTTCGGAGCAGGTCATCGGGGAGGTAGTGGGTGAAGTCGTGTCGGAGCGGATCGTGGACGCATTCGAAGGTGTCATGCCCGACTGGTTCGCCGTCGATGCTCGGGATGAGCTTGCGGAGATCAGGGGTTGGAAAGATCGCAAGAAGCTCGGTGTATCCGCCATATCGGGCGGCGGTAGCGAGTCTTGCGAGGTAGGTCGATCGGCTTGCCGGTGTGCGCTGATTGAGCAGCGAGGTCGGAATGAGTTTGAGCAGATGACGCCAGCGGTTGAGCATCGGGGCGATGGTGTGCCGGCGGTAGCCGCCGAAGAGTTCGTCGGCTCCGTCGCCGGAGAGGGCGACCTTGATGTGTTCGCGTGCGGCCTTAGAGACCCAGTAGGTCGGGAGCAAGGAGCTATCCCCGAAGGGCAGCCCGAGCTGCTTGATCAGCATGATCAGGTCGCTGGCGGGGTTCGGCTGGCAGTCGAGGGTGGTGTGATGGGTGCCGATGACTTGGGCGGTTTGAGCAGCGGCCTGCGATTCGTCGTACCGCTTGTCGGGCATGCGGACGGTGAAAGTTTTGATGTCCGGGCGATGCTGATGGGCGATGGATGCGATCAGTGCGGAGTCGATGCCGCCGGAGAGGAACACGCCGATGGGGACATCGGCTTCGAGGCGAGAGGTAATGGCTTGGGCGATATAGGCCTCTTTCAGTGAGCCATTTGTTCTCAACTGGTTTGGGTGGGGCTCGCCCCTTGCCGGAAGATTTGCAGATAGAAATCGTTTTCTGGTAAATGGTGTAGTCGTTTTGCTCCCCTGACTGGGGCTGTCTGGTTCTACAAGCCACTCGCCGGGGACGGTATAACGCGCGCAGAGTTCAGTAGCTGGGTAGCGCCAGTAGCCATTGGTCAGATACTCTGGAATCGCGTCACGCCAAACAGGATCTCCAGCTAAGTTTACAGATTGGGCAAGGGTGACTAAACCGGAGCATGTACTGCTGTATGCGATTGTGCGAGTCGAGTTTGATTGGTCTGGGAAAGATGTATGGATTGGTTTCTCGCCTGCTCTATCGCGGCCGTTAGCAAGCTGGCCGGTTTGTCGATTCCAGAGCAAGCTCGCATACATGCCGTCAATTTGCTCGGCAATGTAGAGCTTCCATTCTTTCCACCCATGCACAAGCACTTCGGTATCCGAATGATCTGTTTCGAACACATGGCCTTGGGTTTCGAGCTCGGTTCGGAGTTGGCGGTGGTTGTAGATGCAGCCGTTGAAGACGACGGCGACGAGGGGTTTGTTGGGTTCGATCTCGCTGGCGATGATTGGCGAATCGCCGGGCTGGTAGGTGAGGTCGGGGCGGAGGCGGTCGCCGTCGTGGACCATGGGCTGGTGGCCGCCGGCGTGGTCGATGATGCTGAGTCGGCGGTGGACGAGGGCGATGTCAACGATGCATCCGTCGGCTCTTGTCGCGCGATCGCGGAAGCGGCCCTGGCCGTCGGGGCCGCGGTGTTTGATGGATTCGTCGAGGATGTCGAGCCATGCTTCGGGGATGGCTTCGAGGGGCGGCGGTGGCGTGCCGTCCTTGGGATCATGGATCTGGATGATGCCGGCGAGGCCGCACATTAGTGGGGGGCCTTGTCGGTTGGTGTAGGCTTTGGCTGAGCCGCGGTTTTTGCTTCGGCTTCGGCTTCGGCGGCCTGGGCTTCCGCGGTCAGGTCACGCCCGATCTGGATGCCGTCGTCGATGATGAAATCGACCTGATTTTTGAAGGTGCCCGAGCGATAGCCCCAGAATGTATGGATCACGCGGGTGGTGATCATCGCGGCTGGGAAGGCGATCAGGAAGGCCCAGGTGTGGTGGACTCCCGCTCGTTCCTGGAGTGCCCACATGCCGATGGGGCCGATGAGGATGTAGATCGGTACGAGGGCCATGCGCTCGGCCTGGATGCGTGTCGAGTCTTGGATGAAGTTGCGGGCTTTGGGGAGCTGGTCGTCCTTGGGGAGGTGGCCGTGGGGGTTCCAGTGGTTGGCCATCCAGTGCAGGGCGTAGTAGACGAGGACATCAAAGATCGTTTCGATCGCGTAGGTAATCGCGCTGATGGTGAGCGTGCGCTCTGTGCCGATCCAATCGCCGATGAGCTTGACCGGGAAGAACGCCAACGCGATCGCGATAAAGCCCGCGGCCAAGATATTGAGATTGATGTTGACCACCCGTTTGCGCTGGTAGAACTTGAAAGCGCGTTTGGGCATGGGGGCTCCGGGTGAAATCGCTGGGGGGCTGTCTGGAGGAATCGGCTCTTAGAACGATCGGCTGATCACCGCGTCGGCGATCAGCCCGAGCATGGACCGCCCGGCGGATTCGGGGATCGGGGCCAGGGCATTCTTGGCCCGCTGGACATACGACGCGGCGAGGGCTTGGGTCGCTTCAACGGAACCAGTTTGACGGATTGCCTGAATTAGTTCTTCGAGCACGGTTGGGTCACAATCGCCGGTGGCGGCTTGCTGGATGAGCGTCAGTGAACGCGGGGCGTCGTCGGCGGGGATATTGCGGAGGTGGTGGATCAGCGGGTAGGTCAGCTTGCCCTTTTCGAGGTCCTTGCCGACGGACTTGCCGACGGTTTCTTGGGTGCCCAGCAGGTCGAGCACATCGTCCTGGATCTGGAAGGCGATGCCCAGCGAGCGTCCGAAGTCGGTCAGCGCGTTGGTGATCGGGTGGTCTGATTGATCGAAGCCCAGCGTCGAGAGGGCGCCGAGCTCGCAGGCGGCGCCGATCAGGGCGGCGGTTTTGCGTTCGAGGATCTCGATGTAGGTGGGCTCGTCGAGCGAGAGGTTCTCGCGGTTGTGGAGTTGGAGCAGCTCGCCCGTGCACATGACGGCCGAGGCTCTGCCGACGATCCGCGAGGGGACGGGCGAGTTGAGCGATGAGCAGAGCTCGTAGGCCGACGCGATGAGGTAGTCGCCCAAGATGACGGAGGTCTCGTTGCCCTTGAGCATGTTGATGGTCTGCCCGCGGCGGCGGATCTCGGCTTCGTCGAGGACATCGTCATGGACGAGCGTGGCCATGTGCACCATCTCGCACACCGCGGCGCTGGTGATGTGGGCGTTGGTGACGAGCTGGTCTCGATCGTCGCTGGCGAGCAGGGCGTCGATCTTGCTGTTGGCGGCCATCCCGCACAGGATCACCAGCGTGGGCCTGAGCATCTTGCCGCGGTAGCGTTCGATGTGTTCGCACATCTCGTCGACCGGTGGCAGGTCCGAGCGGAGCTGGTCGGCGAAGACGGTTTCGACACGCGGGAGCGCGTCGAAGAGGACGCCTTCGAGGGCGGCCAGCTCTTGGGGGATGTCAATAGCGCCTTGCATAATCGGTTCCGATACAGATGGGTGGCTTATGGGTGGCTTAGTCATAGGCGACGATGTAGGAAATGAACGCGGGGTCGGCGTCACCTTCGAGCGAGGGCTCGTAGATGCCGTTGCCGTCTTCTTCGTCGTCCTCGTCGTCGCCTTCCCAGTACACAACGACATTGGCGAAGCCGGCTTCGCTGAGCAGCTCGCGGATCTCGGGCATGGACCAGAGTCGCCAGTGGTAGATGAACGCGTCCTTGATCTTGGTCTTGTCGGGGAACTTGAAGTGGATTCGACACTCCATGTCGCCGGTGATCGGGTTGAAGCGTTTCTGTTCCCAGATGTAGGTGAAGACGCGACCCGGGCCGTCGTCGATTTTCTTCTCTTCGATGGTCTCGGTCATGGCTTCGGAGCCGCCGTAGTGATCGAGGAAGAACACGCCGTCTTCGCCCAGGCTCTCGCGGACGGCGATGAAGTAGTTGCGGAGTTGTTCGCGGGTTTTGAAGAGCCAGTAGCTGAAGTTCATCGCCAGCACGCAGTCTGAGCCGCTGGCGTCGCCCGGGGTGAGTACATCGCGGCAGATCAGCTTGATCCGATCGGCGGCCTGCGGATCGAGCTTAGCGACATGGTTCTCGTGCCCGAAGTCGAGCGTTGGCTGGTCGAGATCGAGCCCGATGGCGGTGTGGGCGGGGTCTCTGCGGACCCATTCGGCGGAGGTGTTGCCGGTGCCGCAGAAATCCTCGCGGAGCGTGGTGGCTTTGCGGCCGCGGATCTGCTCGAAGGTCTCTTCGACGAAGTCGATCTCGGCTTCGACATTTTGGACTGAGAGCTGGTAGAGCTCGTGCTTGTCGGTAGTGGATGCGGAGAACGCGCCGGTTTTGGCGGCTTTCTGTGCGGCCTTCTCTTCGAGCTTTTGCTGTCTGCTGGGCTTATTGGGCTTGTGATTGGGCTTGTGATTAGGCATTGTGGTGGCACTCATTTTCGGAAATCTCCGTTTGCTGCGAAAAGCCGAGAATCGCCTTCGGCGATGGGCCGAGATAGCTTCTAGATATGATAGGTGGGCTTCTTTGTCAAGGTCTCGTTATCAGACGAAACCAGCCCGCTCAACTCAAGAACCAATAGAAACCATCTGGTCGAACGAAGGGTCAAGCCGGGCTCAGAAGACTACACTGGGTATCTATTTGGAGGATCAAGACACATGCATCTCACTATGGTCGGTACAGGATATGTTGGGCTCGTCACCGGGGTTTGCTTCGCCAACTCGGGCAACGATGTTATTTGCTTGGATGTTGATCCAGACAAGATCGAGAAGCTCGAGTCGGATATCTGCCCGATCTACGAGCCGGGCTTGACCGATCTGATGATCAAGAACCGCCAAGCCGGCCGTTTGACCTACACCCTCGATAAGAAGCATGCATATCAAACAGCTGAGATGATCTTCATCTGCGTGGGCACGCCATCGGACGAGAAGGGCCACACCGACATGACCTTTATCGACGGGGCGGCCGACGATATCGGGCACGCGATCAAGGAGCTGGGCCCCGACGCCAAGCCCAAGGTGATCGTGGTCAAATCCACCGTGCCCGTCGGCACGACCTACCGTGTGAAGGAGCGCATCGCCGAGATCGTTGGCGATATCGAGTTCCATGTGGCCGACAACCCCGAGTTCCTCAAAGAGGGCGACGCGGTGACGGACTTTAACAAGCCAGATCGCGTAGTCGTGGGCGTCGAGTCCGACGAGGTTGGCGAGACCTTCCGCGATCTCTACGATCCGTTTGTGCGCAACGGGCACCCGATCTTCGTGATGGATGTGCTCAGCGCCGAGATGGTCAAGTACGCATCGAACAACTTCCTGGCGACCAAGATCTCGTTCATCAACGAGATGGCCAACCTGTGTGAGGCCTATGGGGCCAACATTAACCGCGTCCGCGAGGGCATGTGTTCGGACTCGCGCATCGGGCACGCCTTCTTGCACCCCGGTCTGGGCTACGGCGGCTCGTGCTTCCCCAAGGACACGCTCGCGTGCATTATGATGGGCGACAAGGCCGGCGTGACCACGCAGGTCTCCAACGCTGTCCATGGGACGAATGAACGCCAACGCAACATCTTCTTCAACAAGATCCTGGGCCACTTCGGCGGCGAATCCGGGCTCCAGGGCAAGAAGATCGCGTTCTGGGGGCTGGCCTTCAAGCCACGCACCGACGATATCCGCAAGGCGCCCGCGCTCACCCTCGTCCGCAAGGCGCTGGGGTATGGTGCGGTCTGCACCGGGTTTGATCCGGTCGCGGCCGAGAATGTTCGCAAGGAGATGGGCGACACGATCTCGATCATCGACGACATGTACGAGTGCTGCAAGGACGCCGACGCGTTGGTGATTTCTACCGACTGGGCGGAGTTCAAGAGCCCGGACTTCGAGCGCCTCGCGAGTGTGATGAAGGGCAAAGTTATCTTTGATGGCCGAAACCTGTACCGTCGTCAGAGCCTCGGCGAGCTCGGGTTCCACTACTACTCGGTGGGGCGATCAGCGGTTAAGCCGGTCTGAAACTGACTGAGCGATTACAACTCAGATTCAACTGACTCAGCAAGGCCCGGTGACGGGTCTTGTTGTTTATACGGGCGTATTCGATTCGCGTATTTGCACCGGCGGAGCCCGATATACGCGAACATCTCAAAGATCAGAAAACCTGGGATAAGGCTCAACAAAGTCGCAGCCAACACGACCGTACCAATCCATTGCGGCGGGGAGTTGCCGAAGGCTTCGATAAAATCAGCCATGACTTTGGTTTCGTTAATGGGAATGGGTGGATTCGGGGTCATCAACTCAACGAAGATCATGCTCGCAAGACTCGTCAAGGTATACAGGACGCTGACCAACAACCAACCCACACAACCATGGGCTGTGATGGCGACGGCTAGAGATATTGTGAGTTTTCTTCCCTTCGAGTTTGAAAAGACTCGAAGCCCTTTCGTCTCGATCACAGTCAGCAAACTGAACACACAGAGTGGAATCAAAGCGAAGATCACCATAACGGTGAGAAATCCGATGAAGTTTGAAATCAAAGAGCTCTGAGGACGCAGGAATACTGGGAATGCGAAGCCTGCGGAACCTGCAAGGGCCGAAGCAATGATGGTCAGGTAGGCAAGCAGTCTGCTCCGCCGCAGGGTGGAATCGTTCAGTATCAAAGCTGTGCGTTTGGGATGGCGGAGCGTCATCCACCAAGTCCGCACCATCGAGACAAAGCCCGGCTTCTGCTGCCAGGGGGTGCCGATGCGTCGCTGAGGCAGGCTCTCGGCGATGGGTTTGGCGCATTCCGGGCATGGGGTGGTTTGGTCGAGCCCCTCGATGATGTAGCCGCAGCGTTCGCAGAGGAGGGTGTAGTCGTCCTCCCATTCTCTCTTGCGTGTCCGTTTGGGCATGGAGAACAGTAGGGGGGGCTGGCCATATACTTGCACAATGAAGATGCAACAAATCACCATCGCGGTCCTGCTTGCCCTCGTGCTCGGGGTCCCCTTCTTGATGAGCGCGGGCAAAAAGGGCACCGGGCACACCCCGGGCACGCGGACGCTGATCATCGTGACGCCCCATGTGCCTCAGATCCGCGACGAGTTCGGGGCGGGCTTTGTCGAGTGGCACAAGCGCGAGTTCAACGAGGATGTCAGCATCGACTGGCGGACCCCCGGCGGGACCTCCGAGATCCGAAAATCACTCAACGCCCTCTTCAAGCAGGCGATTAAGGACAACACCCAGGGCGAGGACTACACCATCGACGACGGGGGTGTGCTCCGGTTTGCGAACACCAAGACCATCCCCTTCGACATCTTCTTTGGTGGCGGCTCGTTCGACCACGGTCTGATCAAGGATGGCGTGACGGTCGATGTCGATACGCCGGACGGTGGAAAAGAATCGATCGAAGTTTCTATGTCGCGCCCGGCGGATTTCACTCAGGCCGAGCTCGACATCGTCTTCGGCGAGAACAAGATCGGGCCACAGCAGCTCTATGACCCGGGGCAACGATGGATCGGCACCGCGCTTTCGAGCTTCGGGATCGTGTACAACGGCGATGTGTTCGCCAAGCTCGGGCTCGAGAACCCAACGGCATTTGAAGATCTGACTGCTCCGGAGCTCTCGGGCTGGATCGCATTGGCCGACCCGCGTCAGTCGGGCTCGATCACGACGACCTTTGACTCGATCCTCGGCAACGAGGGCTGGGAAGATGGCTGGCGGATCCTGCGTGGGATGTGCGGCAACACCCGGTACTTTACCAACTCATCGACCAAGCCGCCCATTGATGTCTCGCAGGGCGAAGCCGCGGCTGGGCTGGCGATTGATTTTTATGGACGCGGGCAGGCCCAGATCATCAAGGACTCGGGCGGCGGCGATCGCGTGGGCTATACCGATCCGTCTGGGGCGGTCTACGTCGATGCCGACCCGGTCTCGATCGTCAATGGCTGCCCGGACTACGAACTCGCGGCCCGCTTCGTTCGCTACACCCTCACCGACGAGGCCCAGGCCCTGTGGCAGTTTAAGAAGGACGATCCGGATAACCCGCTGGGTGTCGATGGCGAGCCGATGGGCCCGAGGTGGCACGAGCTGCGCCGGATGCCGGTGAAGCGTTCGATGTATGTCGACTATGTGGACTACTTCGTTGACAAGGCGGACCCCTTCAAGCTGGTCTCGAAGGTCGAGAACCCAGGCTGGCGGACGGGCGTCCAGGTGATGATGGGCTGCTTCGGGATCGACATCGCCAACGAATGCCGAGCCGCGTACACCGCACTCAACGAGGCGGAGATTGCGAAGAAATCTGGCAAGATCACCAGCGAGGAGTTCGCGGAACTCGACGCGTTGTTCTATGCGTTCCCGGAGACGGAGATCGACGGCGAGATGGTGCCTTTTACCAAGGACACCTTCCGCACGGTCCGCAATGTGTGGCGTGATGCAAAGCGTCAGGCCCAGCTTGAGATCGAGTACACCGATTTCTATCGCCAGAACTATCGCGAGATCGTCCGCCGGGTGAAGGCTATCAAGTAATCAAACGAGTTCGCGTTGCTGGTTTACCAGCCGCTCTGGACTTCTTCGCCGTGGAGCAGCTGCCACGCGGCTTCGAGCATCTCGTCGCACCCGAGCCCGATCGCGCCCGAGATCGGGAAGATATCTTGGCTCGCGTCGAGTTGAAGCTCCGTCCTCAGGGTGTTGATCGCTTCTTCACGGTCTTCTTCCGTCATCAGGTCGAGCTTGTTGAGCGCGATCAGTTCGGGTTTCTCGGCGAGTTCGGACGAATACTCGACGAGCTCTTGGCGGATATTGCGGTAGTTAGCCGCGGCTCCCATGGCATTGTCGGGCTCGACATCGAGCACATGGATGATCACACGGGTGCGTTCGATATGACGCAAGAAATCGTGCCCGAGCCCTGCGCCATCGGCGGCCCCTTCGATCAGACCCGGAATATCCGCGATGACGATTCGGCGTGCTTGGTCGAGAATCGCGATGCCGAGCTGTGGGGAGAGCGTGGTAAACGGGTAGTTGGCGATTTTGGGATCGGCGCGGGACACGGACTTGAGGAAGGTGCTCTTGCCCGCGTTGGGCAGGCCGACGAGTCCGACCTCGGCGATGACTTTGAGATCGAGCGCCAGCGCAACGACCTCGCCGGGCTCGCCCGGGCTGGCGGTGCGCGGCGTCTGGTTGACGGCGTTCTTGAAATGCTCGTTGCCGAACCCGCCCTTGCCGCCGCGGGCGACGATGATGGATTCGCCCGGGCCCAGATCGGCGATCTGCTCGCCGGTGGTTTCGTTGAAGACGATGGTGCCCGCGGGCACGCGGATGACGCGGTCGGGCGCGTTGGCGCCGGTGCACTGCTTGCTGCCCCCGCCCTCGCCGTGCTCGGCCTTCCATTCGTAGATGCCGCGGAAGTCGATCAGGGTGTTGAGCCCCTCGTCGACGCGGAGGATGACATCGCCGCCCTTGCCGCCGTCGCCGCCGTTGGGTCCGCCCTTGGGCATGCCTTTGGCTCGTTTGAAGGAGACTTTGCCGTTGCCGCCATCGCCGGCGGTGACCTGAATTCGTGCGCGATCAATAAACATAGGGGGGATCGTAGGCTGGGGAACTCGAAAGGCGTGCAAATGGGGCGTCGGGACGCGCCGAAGACGCGGATTGTCAAGCGTTTGCGTGAAACCGGGGGGTTGGCTCAGGTCTGGGTCAAGTCGGCCCATCCATCGGCCGATAAGCGTGGCATCCCCCCCAGAGAACGGAGCCGACATGACGCCGACGACACAGCCAATCCAGAGCCCAACTCAGAGCCCAAGCCAGAGCCAGATCAACCGCCGATCTTACGAACGCTTCGCCGTCAAGCCCGGCTACACCAGCGCGAGCATCCGGATCGATCCCAACGAGATCGCCTACGGGCTCGAGGGCTATGTATACGACCTGTCCGAGGGCGGCATCCGCTTTGATCTCGACACGCCGATTGAGTCCGGACGCACGATCTCGATGCGGATCAACCTGCCCGGGATCGTGGGCGAGCCCGACGAGCGCGCGGTTTTCGTGACCGGCGAGGTTGTTTGGTGCGATGTTGATGAAACGGGCGATGCGAAGATGGCGATGTCGATCTCCAAGTTCGATCGCGACGGCGACAAGCAACGCCTGATCCGTGCGATCTCCTGCTCGGGCTACCAGCGGGCCGCATAATTGAAGTGAAAACTTAAACTCAGCGCAAGCACCCAGAGCGGGAGCTTGTTTTTATGGATCAAGTCGCACTCGGTGGGGGCGAGTCGATTGAGTACTTACTCGACACAAGCACCAGCCATTCCGGGTTGCCTTTGCCGCGGAGCTTGCCCTTCTTCATCTTGCCCCCGAGCACCGGGCTCTTGGTCCAGTCGAGCACGGTGTAGCCCAGCTCAGCTAATCCATCGCGGACAGCTTCGGCGATCTCTTGGGCTCGATCCGGATCGAGCACGCCGCCCTCGCCAAGCTCTGACTTGTCGGCTTCGTAGTGGGGCTTGACGAGCGAGATGATTTTGCCGCCGGGCTTGAGCCAGCGGGCCGCCGCGTGCAGGGCTCGGCTCTGGCGCGTCCAGCCCAGGTCGATCACGCCCAGGTCAATCCCGCCTTGCTCGATGACGGCTGGTGGGGGATCAAGATGCAGGGCGTTGGAGCGTTCGTGGATAACCACGCGATCGTCGGTGCGGAGCTTCCAGGCGAACTCGCCGTAGGCGGTGTCGATCGCGTGCACGCAGGCGGCGCCGCTCTGGAGGAGGCAGTCGGTGAAGCCGCCGGTCGAGCAGCCGAAGTCAGCGCACAGCCATCCGGCTGGATCGAGTTTGAATGCGTTGAGCGCGTGGTGGAGCTTGAGCCCGCCGCGAGAAACAAAGTCGGGTGTGGGCTCGGGCGTCGGGACGGGGATGGGCTCGCTCATTTGCTGTCCGTGACGCGCACGCCGTCGGTTGTTGGTTTGAAGACCGAGTCGGTCCCGTTGGACGCGGGGGCGGGCATCGCCGAGCCCGTCGATTGATGGGTGCTGGCGATTGGTGCGTGCGAGACGGGCACGCCCACGATCGAGATTCCCAGCTCGTCGGCTCGTTCGAGCATGGCGAAGCGATCGAGCATGATGACATCGCCGGCGGCGATCGCCAAGCACGACCCGCCGTGCTTGTGGAGCATCTCGAGGGTTTCGAGCCCGACTGTGGGCACATCGGATCGGCGATCGTGCTGGGCGCGGGCGCCCTTGACAAGGGTCCACCCGCCGCGTCGGCACAGGTTGCCGGTGCGTTCGATCATCCGATCCGTGCCTTCGACGGCTTCGACCGAGATCACATCGCGATCGCGGACGGTGAGCGACTGCCCGATGTCGAGGCGCAGCAGCTCGGTGAGCAGGGGCCAGACAAACTCGATGTCGGCCCGCTGGTTGGCGCTGGGCTTGGTGCTGGTCATGACTCCGGGTTCGGAGAGCTGGTTCGTGATGGGGAATGTCGAATCGATGAGAGATACTCCGTTCCGGTCGAGTTCGTCGGCGATCACCTTGAGCACCGCGTGCGATCGTCGGTCGTGGCGCAGGTGTTTGTACCACGCGACGGCCGTGGTGATGTCGGGGATGTTCTTGATCAGCTTCCACTTCTGATGCATCAGCTTGGCTTTGTCCACGCGTCCGACCATGATCGCGTGGTGCACGCCCATCTTGCTGAGCCGATTCCCCCAAGAGCGCATCCGCAGGAGCCCGACATCGCGGAAGGATGTGCACATGGCCGGTAGTTCGCTGTCATACTGGAGATGGAGCCCGAGCCCGTGGACCTCATGGCCCATCTCTTTGAGCCCGCGCGCGATGAAGATCGGCAGGTCGCCGCCGCCGGCGATCAGCCCGATGGGCGTGGGCGGCGGTGGGGGGTCGGGCAGGATGGCGAGTGCGGCTGCGGCCATGGAGGGTTCAATCTCAACTTCTCGATCGGGAACTCGATGTGTCAGGCGTTCATTCAGATTGTATTTGATCTGATCTCGGCATATTGGCTGAGAAGTCTTCAAATACGCTTGTTAGTCTGTGCTATATCATTTCTGTGCATGGGTTTAGCGTCGGCTGGGCTTCGGTCGGGTGCAGATTGAGTGTATGCACCGATTTGGCCGATAGACATGGGACTTATGGCCCTTCGTGCATCACCATCGAGCAGGCCCCGCGAGACGGGGATTCAGCCAGCAGGCCAACGCCCCTGGCTGGGTGTGCAGTTCACCTGCGCCGGCGCGTACCAACGCGTCTTCCGCAACGCCACCGGCGACAAGTACCTCGCCCGCTGCCCACGCTGCGGCAAGTCGATCACCTTCCGGGTCGGTCAGGGCGGCACGAATCAGCGGTTCTTCGATGTCTCGTGCCGATGATCGCGGATACACTCTGTGCTATGGCATCGACCTCCTCACCCTATGACATTATTCGTACCCAAGATGTATGCGCCCAGAGCGGGCGCGCCCTCGAAGTCGGCGAGGAGCACATCGCGGCGCTGATCGATTCGCTCGATGACGAGCCGTTGGTTCGGGTGCTCTACTCGCTCGAAGCCTGGGAGAAAGGCCCGAACCTGCCGCCCAATGCCGCGGTCTTTGGGTTCTGGAAGCGGGTGATGCCCGAGAGCGACGAGCAGATCAAGCAGCTCGTTTCTGAAGATGAGATGTTCGATCTCTTCGAGCAGCTCGAAGAAGCCGATGCCCACAAGCAGCTGGCTTTTCGATATCTGCTGACGCTGATCCTGATGCGGAAGAAGAAGCTCGTCTTCGAGCGTTCGACCCCCGCGAGCAAGGGCAAGCAGGGCGTGCTGGTTGTTCGCCAACGCCAGAAGGGCGGCGGGGGCCAGCTCTTCGAGGTTGTTGATCCGGGGCTCGATGACGAAACAATCATGCAGGCGACCGAAGAGCTCGGTCAGGTCATGAATCTCGATGCCGAGGGGGGGCTGTGATGCGAAATCGAACTTGGCTCATGTTGGTTTCACTGGTAGGCTTTGTTTCTGTGCTCGGCGGCTGCTCCTCGACGGGCAAGCCCGTTGATATCTCGAAGCTCGGCGAACCGCTCTCGACGATCGAGTTGGCCGAGGCGCACAACGCGCGGGTCGAGCCGTTGGATCGGTTGTGGGCACGGATCAGCCTGCGGGCCAAGGGTCAAACGGACGATGGCGAGTCCTACGAAGAGCAGGGCGAGGGTCACCTGCAGATCGTCAAGCCCAACAACATCTCGCTCACCATCGGCAAACTCGGCGAGACCTACTTTGCCTTCGGTGCCAACGAACAAGACTACTGGTCCTTCGATCTCTCCAACTCGGATTACAAGAGCTTGCTGATTGGTCAGCTCGATCAGGCCACCCCCGAGAAGGTCGGGGCCCTTGGGCTGCCCGTGCACCCGGCCGAGCTTGTCGCGCTGACGGGCTTGATGCCCATCGACCTGAGCAAGGCCGGCGGCTCACGCTGGGCGGACGATGGAAAAACGGTGGGGGTTTCGGTCCCGTCGCAGTGGGGCTCGTTCACGCTCTGGTTCGACCCGCGGACCAAGCTGGTCTCCCGGTCGCAGGCATTTGATCGCGCCGGCACGCTGATCGCGTCGGCGGATCTCTCCCGGTACAAAGACGCGACCATCCGCGAGCACGCCCCGGTCTTGGTGCCGGGCAAGATTGAGATTACGAACCCACACGACTCGGGCTGGGTGCGGATCGAGGTCTCAGAGCCTCAGGACAAGGCGATCAACAGCCGGGTGTACGAGCCCCGGAAGCTGGCGCGCGGGTACCGCGTGGACGAGACCATCGACCTCGACGCCGCGTTTGAACCCGATACCACCGCTCAAGAAATCGGCGACGACGAGTGAGCAATCCGATGATCTCAAAGTGGTTGTCGATGTCTCTCTACGCGCTGCTCTGGATCTCTAGCACTTCGGCTGGTGCCCAGGTGCTCATTGGTAGCTCGAACAATGATTCGCAGAGCAATGCCCAATCGCATGCATGGTCGGTCTACGAAAACTCACAAGGTGAGATATTGCTCGTCCACCTGCCTCCGCGCGACGCGGACCCCGATGCCCAGATCGCCTACGAGCCCGCAGTACCGGGCGAGATGCAGGCCTTCCGCTCGCTGAGTTCGATGCCTGACGGGATCGCGGCGATCGACAACCGGGTGTTCATGGTCTTCGGACGATCCCGCATCCCCGGCATCGGGGCCAACGAGGGCAAGCCCGGCAAGTGGGTGCGCAAGGTGTACTCCGGGCGGGCGGTCCGGTCGCCGGTCGGGACAGCCTGGAACCTCATGCCTCAGGGGCGGCTTGATTCCGAGCCGATGATCACCCATGAGGGCGAGTTGGTTGATTTGTGCGCCACCAGTTCCCGGCTCTGGGCGTTGCTCGAAGCCGAGGGCGAGTACATGCTCCTCCGCATGGGGCAAGATGAGTGGGAGCCGATTGCTCTGCCCGAGTTGTCATCGCAAGGTTCAGCCCCTGCGGCTTGGCGGCTGAGCAGTGTCGGTGACGATCTGATCGCGATCAATGTCGCGGATCAATCTGCCGCGAGCGCGTATGTCTACGGTGATGACGGTTGGACGGTTGAGTGGGCGACCATCGAACTCACGGATCCATCGATCCAGCCGAGCAAGCTCATCGCCAGCCCGCGCGGGGTCGTGGTCGTGGATCGGGCCGGTTCCGCAAGCCGAATCCGCATCTGGTCGTCGGCTGGTGTGTTTACGATCGCGTCGGATGTCGAGCTCCCCGAAGGCACCGAGCTTGTCGCGATGGGCTCGGTGAATCGGCTCATTGGCATCCACAGGCGAAGCGAAACGACTGAAGCGGTCGAGAACGCTCCCGAAGATGCCCCCGATCTGATTCAGGTGTTCGAGATCGATCTGGCCGACGGCTCGATCGTCTACGAAGGCGGGCCGGTGGTCTCGAACCCGGTGAGCGAGGCGGAACTGCGGCTGCTGATGCTCATGATGATGCTGATCATGGGCGGCGTGCTGGTCGTGGTGATCCTCCCCAACAATGCAGAATCCATGAGCATCCCCGATGGGTTCTCGCTGGCTGATCCGGGGCGACGGCTGCTGGCGACCATGAGCGATGTGTTCCTGGTGGCGATCGCGGTGGGGATGGTTTTCAAGGTCTCGGCTATCGAGATCATCACGCTCAGTGTGATCACCCGCTCGGATGTCTCTTGGCTCGTGCTCCCGGTGACGCTGGCGATTGGGATCGTGAGCATGACGCTGATGGAGTGGCTGCTGGGCGCGACCCCTGGCAAGTTCCTCGTCGGCTTGCGATTGGTCCGGGCCAACCCCGGGGCGATGGATCGCGTCCGCCTGCGATCGGCGATCGTCCGCAATGTCATCAAGTGGCTCCTGCCGCCGGTGGTCGCGCTGGCGCTGCTTGATCCGGAGATGCTCCATCGCGGGGATCGGGCCACCAAGACGCTCGTGGTTTCGCGGATCGATGGGTACGACGGGTCCGATTCATCCAAAGATTCCGATTCTGAGGCTTAAAGCCATCCCGGTACCGAGCACAATCTGATATCTGGGCGATTTGTTGAGCCATGTACGCAAATAGTCCGATGGGTGTTATCAGGGACCGGTGCGCCATGTGTGCGTGCGGTTCGCTCTGACTGAAGGATCATGCGTGGCCGACGACCCGAACAATGCAGCTGGCGAAGGATTGCCGGGCGATCCCGTGGTGGATGTAGAAGCCGACCAGCCGATGGACGGGACGGATGCTGGCGCGGATGGTTCGGGCGATGGCTTTGTGATGCCCGACGATCCGATCCAAGCAGTCAAAGAGGGCTGGCGTGACGCGTGGCAGGTCCCGGCGTTGCTCGTCGGGGCGGGGCTGCTGATGCTCGGGGTCGCCTTCTCGATTACATCGGCGCCCGATCCGGACATGACGCCCACGATCACGCTGGCCAACCGCCTGATCGAGAATGAAGAATACGACCGGGCGATCGAGCTGCTCAACACCAAGGTGTATCCGTGGGTTCTCAAAGAAGAATCACCCCTCGAAGACAAGGTGCAGTACCACCTGGCCAAGGCCCGCTCGATCTATCGCGGACAGCAGAAGCTGCACATCGACGATGATCGCAACCATGTCTCAGTAATCCGCGAGTACCTCGAAGCCGAACGGATCGGCGGGGCGCTGGGCCCCAAGGACACCGCGTCGCTGGCCAATACCTATCTCGCTCGCGATGAGTTCGACCAGGCCGCCCAGCGTGTCCGGACGATTCCCGAGTCTCAGCGTTTCTTGCGGGACGCGGTCCATCGCAAAGCCGTGGAATCGATGCTCGATCGCCCGGCCCCGATCACCGAGCCGGCGATGGAGCTGCTCGCTGATATGCTGATTGATCCCAACCTGCCCGTGGACGAACGCGTCTGGGCTCTTGAGACCCAGGGCAATGTCCGCCTTGCGCAGGGGTACGCCGACGAAACGATCACACGGATTCTGCGGGCCATGCCAAGGCTTGAGCGAGCCGGGGTCGAGGGGCGATCGCGACTGCACCTGATCCTCTCCAAAGCCTACAACGAGGTCGGCGCATCCAAGCAAGCCACCGAGCAGGTTGATCAGGCCCGGGCCCTCTCCGCCGACGGCGACCCGCACTACCCAGAGATTCTGCTGATGCAAGCCATCATCGAAGACTCCAAGGGCAACACCGCGATCGCCCGCGATCTCTACGATGAGATCGTCACCAAGAACTCCAGCTCGTCGGCCTACCCGCTGGCGCTGCTCGGGCTCAGCGAGACCGAGGCCGGGCTTCATCAGCCCGAGCTGGCGATCGAATCCTACACCACGCTCGTTGAGAGCTACGACTCGTTCATGATCGAGACTTTCCCCTCGCGCCAGCAGATACTTGAATCATTGCTCGGGCAGGCCGACGACTCGCTCTCGGCGGGCAATGCCAGCGAGTCCATCCGCTACGCGACGCTGGCCGACAAGCTCTATCGGGGGCGGGAGATCCCGTCGGGTGTGCTCCAAGCCCTCGCCCTTGGTCATCAGGCGGCCGCCGAAGCGCTACTGGGCAAGCCTATGAGCGAGGTGCGCTCGTTGATGGGGCTCGATCCGTCCACCCGGGCGGAGGTCCAGCGTCACCTGATGTCGTCGGCGACCAACTACCGCGTGCACGCCGAGCAGCATGTCGTCGCCAACCTGCCGATCTATGCTGAATCCCTCTGGCGATCCGCTGACCTGTTCGACCGGGCCGGCGATCAGCCCGAAGCGATCCAGGCCTTCCAGACTTATGCCGAGTCCATGCCCTCGGACCCACGCCACGCCGAGGCTCTTTTTAGGCTCGCCGAGGCTTTGCGGGCGCTGGGCGACTTCAATGCCGCGGCGGATGTATATAAAGGTCTCATCCTCGCCCGCGAGAGCTCCGCCGGCGCGGACATCGGCCCGTTCGCTGATGCCAGCCATGTGCCCTTGGCCCAGGCGTATCTGTACGACGAGGACCTCTCCAATGATGTCGAAGCAGAGAAGCTGCTCGCCTCGGCCCTCGACGGCTCGATGGGCTCGACGGACACCGAGCACTTCCGCGACGCGCTCCTCGAGTTGGCGGGGCTCTACGACCGGACCCAACGCCCCGAGCGGGCGATCGAACGCTACGAAGAGTTCGCGGCTCGGTACGCGAGCGATCCTGAAACCGGCGCGGTGCTCTTTAAGCTCGCCGATGCACATCGTCGGCTCAGCGACATTATCGAGCAGTCGCTCGGAGAGGCGATGCCCGCCGCCGAGCGCAACCGTCGGCTCGATCAGATCGTGATCCACCGCAAGGCCGCGATCGAGAGCTATCAGAAAACCATCGAAAATCTCGGGGTGATCCCCGATCACCAGCTCGGGCTCTTTGAGTCGATCGCGCTGCGCAACTCGTTCTTCTATCTGGGCGATTGTGCCTTTGATCTGGGCGAATACGACGATGCGATCCGCTACTACGACCGGGCCCGTGATCGCTATGTCGAAGATCCGGCGTCGCTCGTCGCGATGGTGCAGATCGTCAATGCCTATGTCGAGACCAACCAGCTCGGCAGGGCGCGGACGGCCAACGATCGGGCCCGCCGGTTCTATCAAGAGATCCCCGACGATGTCTGGAAT
>Ga0209344_10001943_pt1 | contig 24666 bp, 21 predicted proteins | sample Cruoilmetagenom6_FD_187293 | JGI IMG/M metagenome (GOLD analysis project Ga0209344, IMG submission 187293) | Oil polluted marine microbial communities from Coal Oil Point, Santa Barbara, California, USA - Santa Barbara Oil Seep Sample 6 (SPAdes)... | ecosystem: Environmental > Aquatic > Marine... | reverse complement strand
CCTTAAACAAGTCGATGGTCAATTTAGGTGTGATGATAGGTCTGAGTTTATTGACTTCTTTTTTATTCTTCAGTATACCATTATTTCAAGAAGCAACACCCGAAATATTAGCAAGAACAAGACCAGATGTACGTGATGTTTTTATCGCTATGGCGGGTGGTTTAGCTTTGATAGTTGCTGTGAGTAGGCCTTCAGCACAAACCAATACTGTTGCAGGTGTTGCGATTGCTACAGCTTTGATGCCGCCTTTATGTACAGCAGGATATGGTTTAGCTACATGGAACTTTAGTTACTTTTTTGGAGCCATGTTCTTATTTACAATCAACACTATTTTTATTGCTTTAGCCACTTTTGTTATAGTAAAATACTTGCGCTTTCCAATGGTGAAGTATATTAATTCTGCCAGAAGAAAGTCCATAGCCAGGTTTGCATCGGTTATTGCTTTTATCATTTTTGCAGGTAGTATTTATTCATTTTATAATTTATTTAAAGAGAATCAATTCAAGCAAATAGCGCATGATTTTATCGTTGAATTAAAAGAAGATGGCGAAGCTATTTTAGGCGAAGATGATGAAAATATAGATTACCTTACTAAAACAATTACGTTGCCTTTACTTGGGGGTACGGTTGATGAATCTAAAAAAAATGAATGGATATTGCGTATACAAGAATTAGGCTTGAAAAATGCAACATTAAATGTACAACAGGGTGACGATTCTGAGATACGTCAACAAGTACAAGATCTACAAGATTTATATTCTCAAAATCAGAAGATAATTAATTCTCGAGACGAAAGCATTAAAGAGAAAGAAGAAAAGATTCGTTTATTAGAGAATCAATTGACAAATATTTCTAAAAAAAGTATTCCGTTTGCTCAAGTAGGAAATGAGGCTAAAGTAATTGCTGCTAGTCTTGAAGAATTATCATACTCTGATGTTATTAAAACAGATTTTAAACGTATTGATACAGTGCGAATATTCCATTTTAAATGGTACGATTCTATTCCTACAAAGGTTGTTAGAAGAGAAGAGCCGGTATTGAAAAAATGGCTACAAACCAGATTGCAGTTAGATACTTTACGGGTGGGAAGATAATAGTATTATCTATTTTCTTTTAATTGTGCGGCACGTACTTTTTTAAATAGGTTTGAGGAATAGACAAAATCTGTTAAGGCTTCATTGTCCGTTCTAAAAACATCATCACTGGTACCTTCCCATTCTTTGATGCCATGTTTTAAAAAGATAATTTTTTCGCCAATTTCCATCACAGAGTTCATATCATGAGAATTAATCATAGTAATAATATCATATTCTTTCGTAATTTCTTGAATCAAATTATCAATTAAAATAGCTGTATTCGGATCAAGTCCGGAGTTTGGTTCGTCACAAAATAAATATTTTGGGTTATTTACAATTGCTCTTGCAATAGCAACACGTTTTTGCATTCCACCGGAAGCTTCACTCGGCATTTTGTTGTGAGCCTCAGGTAAGTTTACACGTTTTAAAACCACATTTACACGGTCTTCCATTTCACTTTTACTTTGTTTTGTAAACATCCGTAAAGGAAACATAACATTTTCTGCAATGGTCATTGAATCAAAAAGAGCACTTCCTTGAAAAACCATACCCATATCTGCCCTTAGATCTCTTCTTTCACCATCTGATAATTCAGAATAGATTTTACCATCATACGAAATTGTCCCACTGTCAGGCTTAAAGAGCCCTAACATACATTTTAAAAAAACCGTTTTACCGGAACCACTTTGTCCAATGATAAGATTGGTTTTTCCTTTTTCAAAAGAAGCACTTATTCCTTTTAAAACTTTTACGTCGCCAAATGATTTTTCTAAATTTTCTACAATGATCATTAACTTAAAAGCATTTGAGTTAATATATAATTTAACAGTATGATTACAACACTAGACCATACAAAAGAAGTTGTACTAGCCTTACCAACTTCTAAGGCTCCACCTTTCATATAGTATCCGTAAAATGAAGGTATAGTGGCTAAAATAAATGCAAAAACAACCGTTTTTATAAAGGCATATACTATATGAAATGGAATAAAATCAGTTTGTATGCCTATAATATAATCATCCATTGTAGTAAAACCTCCATAAACACAAGCTGCTAATCCGCCAAGTATTCCTAAAAACATGGCAATGGAAATAACAAAAGGATACAGCATCAGTGCAATGAATTTGGGGAAAACTAAATAATTTATTGCATTGATACCCATTACTTCTAAGGCATCAATTTGTTCTGTAACACGCATAGTACCAATACTTGAAGTAATAAAAGAGCCAACTTTACCCGCCATAATAATAGAGATAAAAGTTGGTGCAAATTCTAAAATAACTGATTGCCTGGTCGCAAAACCGACTAAATATTGTGGAATTAAAGGATTTGTAATATTCAAAGCTGTTTGTATGGTAACAACCCCACCTACAAAAAAGGAAATAAAAGCTACGATTCCCAAAGAGCCAATAATTAAATCATCAATATCTTTAAAGATTAAGGTTTTCATAACAGACCACTTGGTAGGTTTGCGAAACATTTCTACAATCATTAAAAAATATGTACCAATATTTTCTAGGTATGTCATTTACGTCTTAAAATATTAAAAAATGATTATTTTTAGAATAAGATAGTTCAAAAATATAATTTTAAATACAATTTGAGCTACATTTGAAGAATATTAAATTTAGTTAAGATGCGTTTATTTTTTACTTTTATTTTTGCTTTTACGGTATTAACAGCATGTCCGGCACAATTAATGGAAAACGAGCGACCTAAGTTGGTTGTTGGAATTGTTGTTGATCAAATGAGATATGATTATTTAACTAGGTTCTACAACAAATATGGTGACGATGGTTTTAAACGCTTAATTCGTGACGGCTTTAGTTTAGAAAATGCCCATTTTAATTATGTACCAACATATACTGCGCCTGGTCATGCTTCAGTTTATACAGGAACTACACCAAGTAGCCATGGAATTATTGGAAATAATTGGTATGATAAATTTACAAAAAAGCTTATCTACTGTGTTAAAGATACTAGTTATGTTAGTGTAGGTGCCGCGCAGGGCGGAAATAAATCGCCGAGGCGTATGCTTACAACAACAATATCTGATGAGCTTAAGATGGCTCAAAATCAAAAGGGGAAAGTAATATCATTGAGTATTAAGGACCGATCTGCTGTTTTGCCTGGAGGACATACGGCTGATGGAGCGTATTGGTTTGAGGGAGAGAATGAAGGAAAATTTATTACAAGTTCATATTACCAAGAGAATTTACCAAAATGGGTTAAAGATTTTAATAATTCTGGTAAAGCCGAAAAGTATTTAAATACTACTTGGAATACCTTATATAATATTAATACCTATACAGAAAGCATAGACGACAATAATATTTTTGAAGGATTGTTTGTGGGTAAAGAAACTCCAATATTTCCGTATGATTTATCAAAATTAAAAAAAGAAAACGGAAATTACTCACTGTTAAAAGCTGTACCTTTTGGGAACTCTATAGTAAAAGATTTCGCAAAAGCAGCTATTGTAGGTGAAAAGTTAGGTCAAGATAATATAACTGATTTTTTGGCTATTAGTTTTTCAAGTACAGATTATGTTGGGCACCAATTTGGGGTAGATTCTAAAGAAGTTGAAGATACTTATCTACGTTTGGATCAAGATTTAGCCTCTTTTTTCATTTTTTTAGATGAAAAAATTGGTAAGGATAATTACACATTGTTTTTAACTGCTGACCATGCTGCAGTTCAAGTTCCAGCATATTTGGAGACTTTAAAAGTACCTGCTGGTTATTTTAAACATAGCGAATTTGTTGCTTACTTAGATAAGGTTACTAGAAAACATTTTAATTTAGGAGAAAAAACGCTAGTTGAAGATTTCTCAAATTATCAATTGTTTCTGAATCGAGAAGTACTTCTTGAGCAAAAATTAAATATTAAAGATGTTAGTGAAATATTAGCAAGCGAATTAGTGAATCATAAGAGTATTTATAAAGCTGTTACTGCACATAGTTTACAGAATACCAATTTTGATTCTGGCGTTTTACAGCGTATACAGATGGGATATAATCAAAAGTTCTCCGGTGATGTATTGCTAGTTCCAAATCCGTCAACAATTTCAAGACATCGTACAGGTACAACTCACGGTAGTGGTTATAATTATGACACACATGTGCCGATTATCTTTTATGGTAAGGGAATAAAAAAAGGTATTTTAAAGCGAAATGTTTCTGTGACAGATATAGCTCCAACTTTATCTAATTTATTGAAAATAAGTTTTCCAAATGGTGCTACAGGAACTATTATATATGAAGCTTTAGAAGAATAAAGGCTTATTTTTTAATTTTTCTCTTTTGAAGTATTTTTCTTTTCTTTTTTTCGGAGTGAATAATTTGAATAACCAAAATAAATGCAAAAAGAAGTAGCGATATAATTATTTTATTGGTCATAAATAGGAGTTTTTCTTAATTATTAACGTGAATGTCATAGCTTTAGTATAAAAAAAAGCCTCATAAATTTATGAGGCTTTTTTTTATACTTATTCTTTTACTTCCGGTTCTATTTTCTTGACTTTAATTTTTGATTTTGAGCTAAAGTTAGTTCGAATTTAAAAAAGCAAACAACTTGATGGCAACCAATATTAATTTAATTGATTTCATATTTTTTCTATTCATTTTAGTTCTATTAAAAACTCAATGTTAGCTCTTCAATTATGCACTAAATGAATGGGCTAATAACTTTAAAAGAGTATTAATATTTATAAACGATAGCATTTATATTCATGCCAGCTCCAACTGAAGCTAAAATAATAACATCGCCTTTGTTAACTTGATGATTCTCTAGTTTTCCTTTTAAAACCAGATCAAGAAGGGTTGGTACAGTAGCAACGGAGCTATTTCCCAATTTATGAATACTCATAGGCATCACATTTTCTGGTGTTGGCATTTTATACAATCTAAAAAAACGTTTGATAATAGCTTCATCCATTTTTTCATTTGCCTGGTGAATGAAAACTTTTTTAACATCAGTAATAGGTATTCCGCTTTTATCAAGGGCAGTTTTCATGGCTTGTGGTACATTATTTAAGGAGTACTCATATATTTTACGACCATGCATTTTAATATACCTAATTTTAGGGTCGGTATTCGGTATATTTGACTTACCCAAAAATAAATAATGTGCTTCTTCATAAGTATGTGAAAGTGCAGCATGACTTAGAATACCCGAATTTCCGTTTTCCTTAGCTTGGACAATGCAGGCACCAGCGCCATCAGAGTAAATCATAGAATCTCGGTCATGCATATCTAAAACTCTTGATAATGTTTCAGAACCAATTATTAAACACTTTTTTGCTATTCCGGCCTTAATAAATGTATCAGCTTGAATAACGCCTTGAATCCATCCAGGGCAGCCAAAAATAATATCATATGCAACGCAATTTGGATTTTTAATTTTTAATAAATGCTTAACTCTGGCTGCCAAACTTGGTAAAATATCAGTTTGAATCGTATCTTTTTTAATATCACCAAAGTTCTGTGCTAAAATAATATAGTCTAACTCCTCAGGATTAATATTGGCATCTTCAATGGCGTTTTGTGCTGCAATTAAAGCGATATCACTTGATAGCATATCATCACTGGCATAACGTCTTTCTTCAATACCAGTTATAGCCTTAAATTTTTCAATTATTACATCGTTTGAGGCTTCAAAAGGTTCATTTTTATTACTAAAAAAACGCTCTTCATTAAAATCTAGATTCGATTTTTTAATTGGAGGAATGTAACTCCCAGTTCCTGTTATTACGGAATTCATTTATGCTCGGTTAGAATTTGTAACAACGAAGTTAAACTATTTTCAATAAAAGCTAAATAATTAAGAGGATTAACTTATATAAGATATTTTATAGAATTATGAATGACTTTTCATTTTGATCTGCATTACCATAGCTATTGATAATGCTCTGGTTTTTGCGAATTCGGTTTTTTCCCCTTCAAAATTCTGATTCATTGTAGTGTTAAAATGATCTAACCAAATATCAAAATGTTCTTTTGCAAATGGTTTTGATTTGTTCATATTTAAATGAGGCTGCATAGCATTTCTTTGATATTTTGTAGATCCTAGAAGAATACCTTCCCAAAAATCACTAATAATTTCCAGATGGTGTTTAAGTTTATTATTTCTGACTATATCGTCAAAAAAATGCTTTAAATTTTTGTCTTTAAGTAATTTGGCATAGAATTCAGTTACAAATAGGTCGATGTCTTCTCTATATTGTATATCTTTTTTCATAAAGAATTAAATTATAGATATGAACTATCGAAACTTAGAGGTAGCAAATCTTTTAATGAATCCGTCTTTATTATTTGTCCCGTTTCTCCCATAAAAAAGATTTCTATAGGCTTATCTTGTTTGTATTCATATTCTGCTATAGCTTGTCTACAAGCTCCGCAAGGACCCACAGGGTTTTTAACTTTTTTGATCGAAGAACTTGCCGAAATAGCAACTTTCATAATTATTGTATCCGGATATAATGCGCCCGCAGAATAGATAGCAACTCGTTCTGCGCACATGCCTGAAGGATATGCAGCATTTTCTTGATTATTACCAGTAAGGATTTTTCCGTTATCTAATAATAAGGCGGCACCAACACTAAAATTTGAGTATGGAGCGTAAGCTTTATTTCTTGCTTTTATTGCTTCCTTTAATAAAAGATTCTCTTCATTAGAAAGTTCAGAAATATCGTCAAAAACGGTAAAAGTGGTTTCCAATTTAATTTTTTTCATCTGCTTAAAGAGTTCTTTACTGATATTTCAACTTTCAAAAAAAAGGTTGAAAACAAAAAATCATTTTAGCTAATGTACTAAAATGATTTTTTATTTGTGACTTTGTATCTATAAATTAGAATCCTTCAAACGAATCTCCAAAATTAAAGGTTAAAGAAAATCGGAGTGTATTTTCAAGTGGGTTATTTATATCAGTAGAATTTATCAAATAAGATAAATCTAAATTTACAGCATTAAATTTAAAACCTGCACCCAATGTAAAGTATTTACGACCTCCGCTGTAGTCACTTTCATTAAAATATCCGGCTCTCAAACCAAAAGTCTTATCATACATATATTCTGCACCTAAGGCCCAAGTAAATTCTTTTAATTCATTGCCACTTCCTGGAGCATCACCAAATGACTGAAATATACCACCTAAAAACCCAACATCATCATCCTTTCCATCAAGAATCTCACCAGTTGAATTGTCTCTTATTGGAGGTGTTGGTACTAATAATTTATTAAATTCAAGATTTGCTGTAATTGAATTGAAATCATCTAAAATAAATTCAAATCCACCTCCTAATTTAAGATTTGTTGGGATAAAATTGTCTTGACCACCATCTGTAAGTGTAACTTTTGGACCAATATTAGAAATATTAAATCCACCTCGCCATATTCCATTAAAATTGCCATAATTTTTTTCTGCAGATTGGTAATAACCTGAAACATCAACCGCAAAAGTATTAACAGTGTTTATTACCGAATTATCAACACGTAAGGCATAATCTGATCTTAAATAACGAACAGCCACTGCCATTGAATATTCCGGACTCAATTTTAAACCATAAGAAACATCTAAAGCAAGCTCGTTTGGATTTTCTGTACCAGCTCCATCACCATTACCATCAGTCAAATCAATAACTCCTAGCGAAAAATATTTTAATGAAGCACCCCAGGCACTTCCTTCATTTATTCTATTAGAAAAAGATAAATAACTAATAAAAACATCATTAGTTAAGTTTCTTAACCATGGAGTATAATTTACTCCGGCTGTAAACTGAGAATTTGAAAATATATTCTTTGCAGGATTGAAAAATTGAGAGCCAGCATCTGGAGAAGTCGCTACTCCAATATCGCCCATACTACCAGATCTTGCATCTGGAGCAACAAGCAGAAATGATGCTGCCGTAGTAATAGGATTGTTTTCATCTTGTGCATATCCTTTGAATAAACCAAGAGCAAATATTGTGATTATTAAGATTATTTTTTTCATGAATTGGACTCTTTTTTTGACAGATTAAATTTGTTACTATTGTAATATTACAAGCTTTTCATATTTACTAACTTTGGCATTTGATAAAGTTGATTTTACATTTAGCTTATAAACATAAACTCCTTTACCTATTTTATTACCAAAATCATCTAAGCCATTCCAAGAAATTGAACGAGACAAATTACCTTCGCTTTGTACAACTTGATTAATTGTCTTTATCAGCTTTCCAGATACAGTATATATCTGAACTCGCACTTCTAGAGGCTCATTTGGCTTATTATGACTAAACCAAAATTGAGTGTAATTAATTAGGGGATTAGGATAATTTAAAACATTTTCTATAATTAAATTCCTGTCATCAACTACAACAAAATTTAACGTTGCTTCTGAAGGATTATTGTATGTATCCCAACATTTAAATGTTATAGTATGTGGTCCAACTGCTAAATTACGAAATGGAAATTTAGCTTCTCCTTTGGTAAAGTCATCTAATTCAGTCTGATAGAAGTCATTTAGTATATAAGGATTTGATTGATCACCATCTAAAATAGCAACAATATCATGATCGACAGCCGTAATGGATGTGTTGATGCCGGATGCGTCTTCTAAAACAGCAATGAAAAACGGTGATTCATTTGTATTACCTCCATCTGTAAAGGACTTATCGTTCATAAATAGTTTTATGGTTGGTCCGGTAGTATCATCCGGCGCATTTTCATTAATACCGCCAATTATGATATCTTGATTAAAACCTGATTTATCTTCTTGTTGATTTTCAGCGTACATACTGATTTTAGCTTTGCCAAAAGCAATTCGAATATCTCTAGGCACGATAAAATCAAATTTAAAAGTTCCGTTTTTTACGGATGCTTGACCTCTAAAAATTTTACTTTCAATTGCATCAAAAGTCAATGTTTGTCCAAAATTGTCATTATCAAGTGTTTTCCTGTCGATTGATTTATCGAAAACGGTTGTAGATAATGTTCCGTTAAAACTACTTAGTAAATTATTAGAAGTATCTGTAATTATACCTTCTAAAGAAATTTTAGACAATGCTTTTAAAGTATCTAAAGATTGTGAAACATCAACATTATTTAGTTTAGTAATCTTTATATTAGGTTTTGGTTGAGCTAACTTCATAGCGGGATCTCCAAAGAAATATACAAATAGTCGTTGCTCAGAATTAGGAGAAGTGGGATCATTTTTAGATTCCATTAAGGCTTGAGCAATTGTATAATCCTCATTATTAAAAGCAAATAGTTTTTTTACCAATACTTTATTAAAACTTTGCCCAACAGAGATAAAAATTTCTCTAGTGGTGGAAATCATACTTGTGGCTCCACCATTGATATTTGAATAAACAAATTCACCAGCCGTTGGTCGTGATGGATTATCAAACCTTGAAAATTCACAAGTAACTGTAATCATTAATGGAAGCGTATTTAAATTTCGCCAATCATTAATTTGTGGAACTTCTAAAATGCGTTCACCAGCCCAGCCATCTTCACCACCATGACCAAAATAGTTTAAAACTAATGATCCGGTTTCCACAGCATTATTTATGGCTTCGTTAACATCAGGATAACGCTCCCCACCAGAAGATGATTGTTGTACGAATGCATCAGAATATATCTTTTTTATGTTAAATTCAGGTTTATTAACAGCTATATCGTCTGCAATATCTTCAACCGTCTTTTGTAATATAAATTCACCCGGTACATCTGGATCATCTGCAATAACGGCTAAATTATTTCGCCAGTCACCAAAAGAAGATGAAGCATAATATTTTAACGTTTTGTCAATTGCCTCTTTAGCATCATTTACCGTAGTGATTGGAAATCTACCCGTGGCAACATCTTGTTTGTCACTCAAACCCAAACCACCTTCAGTATCATCCATCATCCCATAATAATCATCAGTCACAAAAGAATTTGCTAAATTAAAACTGGCAAATGATTGAAAAGCTGGAATGATATTATTATTACTTGATATTCTATCTTTAAAATCAAATGAAGCATCTCCAAATAAAGCAAGATATTTTATTCTTTTCTCTTCATTGGAGGCATTGATATATAAGTGTCTCACAAAATCACGGATAGCTGTTAAATCTGGAGATCCAGAGCCAAATTCATTATAAATTTGCTGTAAACCTATTACGTTCACTATCAAGTTCGAATTAGCTCTGTGATGTTGAGCTAAACGCTCAGCCTCACTCATTAAATAATCAGGAGAAACAATTAGATAATCTATATCTTGTAAAATATGTAGGTTTTGATTTTCAATTAAGCTTGTTGAGATTGTTTCCGGCGTAAAATAATCATTTTCGTTAAGTACTATAAATTCTTGCAGAGACCCGCCAATTGTTTTAAACGAAAACTCATTTCCAGAAGATTCATTATTCTGTATTTGTGGATTAATATAATCTGACACATTCCATATTTGAGTAGAACTAGTTATATTTTGCAAGTTATATTTAATAATGTCGGCATTTGATGAATTCGCAGCAGCGAAATTTCTGAACGAAAATTGCTTATTATTTAAGGCAATTAGTTTTTTAGTGCCTATAAGTTCGATAAAATCTAAGTGAGCTCTGGCCGAAGGATTACCATTATTATTGTAGATTACTTCAACAGAAATCTCACTCGTACCAACAGAGATACTCCTTAAAACTTCATTGGGAATAGCTAAAGTCAAACTGTTTGTTATGGCGGGAAAATTTATAATACCTAAATTTTGACCGTTTACTTTTATTTCCATAGATGATGAAGTAAATGATTCAATTACCCCTCGAACTCTTATATAAATATTTTCACTTGGCTCAATATTTTCAAAAGAAAAATTGACCGTTGTAGTATTATTGTTACTTAAATTTTCTCCCATCCACTGTTGTCCATTGGAAAATAGATTTACCTCTTCTTTCTCATGAACCATGTAATCGTTATACGTTGAAATCTGGATTGTTTCTGAAGTAGTTATTGGATTTACATTTTGAATTCTTTTGCCGGTGCCATTATCAACTGTTAAAAAATAATAACTCTTATCACTATAAATATTGGTTCGATGTTTTGTGAGTTCTTCTTGTTGTGTATTGACTATCCAGTCATTTGGTCCTTTTGCGTAAAATAAAATAAAGTCTTGATTGTCAAAGGAGCCATCATTTTCTCCCTCTACAAAAATGGCGTTCTCTTGTAAACCATCATATCTAAATTCACTATTGGGCATTGGTAATAATTGACCTCCATTACCGAAAATTCGAATATTTTGTGGATTTATGTCGCCAACATTAACACCTAAACTCTGTAAAAATTGCCTGTCTATTTTAAATATTCCAGTTGTATCTACGGCAAATTTATACCAGGTACCCTGGGATAAAACGGAGTTTTTAATTGTAGAAAATTTATATTGAAATGTGCTTTGCTTTTTAGTAACTTGCGCCGTCGTAAAAAAAGATGCAAATAATATTAAGAAAGGGATATATTTTTTTTTGAGCAACATCATTTATCAAAACGTAAGTTTAAGATACTTATTTTATTTTTTGCAAGGTTACACATAATAAAGAAATAAAACAATCGTTATACAAGCATTGAAGAGCATTTTTACGCTAAAATAACAAAGAAAATATTTTATAGATTGGTCTTTGACCCCTAATTAAATGTAGAGTAAGTATGAAAAGTTTTATAGGAAAAAAATTAATATTGGTTGTTCTTGTCGCTGGAGCTTTGGCTAGTTGTGGAAAGAAAGGTAGAACATCTTCTGAATTGACGGGCTGGAATTTCAATGATCCAACTTACGGTGGTTTTACTGCCAATACTAATTATTCGGGACAAAAAGTCCCTCCTGGAATGGTATTAATAGAAGGAGGAACATTTACTATGGGTAGTGTTCAAGATGATGTTATGTTCGATTGGAATACAACACCAAACAAACAACAAGTGAGATCTTTTTATATGGATCAAGCTGAGGTAACAAATCTTGAATATTTGTTTTATTTACAATATCTTGAAAAAGTATTTCCACCATCTGATGATAATTATAGAAAAATATATCATGCAGCTTTGCCTGATACATTAGTTTGGAGAGATGCTTTAGGTTTTAATGAACTATTATCTGAAAGTTATTTACGTCACCCATCTTATAGCGATTATCCTGTAGTAGGAGTTTCTTGGAGACAAGCTGCAGAATATTGTAAGTGGAGAACCAATAGGGTAAACGAGAAAATATTATATGATAAAGGTGTTTTGAAAAAATTATTTGATCAAGATTCTTTAAAAGTTGAAGGAAAAAATCATTTTGATACCGGTGTTTATTTAGCCAATCCTAACTTATTATTTGATGGTGATGAAAGTATATATGGTAAAGGTTTACCAGATTATTCAAAAAAAGCACCAAGTAAGAAAAGTAAAAAAGAAAGAAGAGCTGAAGCAGAAGAAGGAATAGTAGATGCTGATGGAGTAGAAGAAGTTGAAGAACCAACTAGAAGAAGTAGAAAAAGCAGAAAATCTTCTGATCAAGCTTTTACGGGAAGACACGTTAAAACTTCTGATGGGTTATTAACTCAACGTTTTAGATTACCTACTGAAGTTGAGTGGGAATATGCCGCGAAAGCAGAAATAGAAAATAGAGAGTACAATAGTATTAGAGGAAGAAAGAAATATTCATGGAACGGAAGTTCGACAAGAGACCAATCTAAAAGAAGAGCTGGAGATCAAATGGCAAACTTCAAGCAAGGTAAAGGTGATTATAGTGGTTTAGCAGGCTGGAGTAATGATGGTGCTGATATTACTATTAAAGTAAAATCTTATGACCCTAATGCATTTGGTTTATACGATATGTCAGGAAATGTTAATGAATGGGTTGCTGACGTTTACAGACCTATAATTGATAGTGACGCCAATGATTTTAACTACTTTAGAGGTAATGTTTTCAAAAAGCAAATGATTGATAAAGAAGGAAAAGTTGTAGTTGTAGATTATAATACAATTGAATTTGACACTTTAGATAATGGTAAGATTGTACCAAGAGATTTACCAGGAAGTGTTAAGTATATTCCAATTACAAAACGTGATGCTTTTATGAGAAATAACTATGAAAAAGCAGATAATGTTGCTATGGGTGATGGTGACTTAGCTTCGACAAAAGATTATTATAAAGACGAAGAAGAGTTAGAAGCAAAACCAAGAATGTATAATGCTCCAAAAACACCAAGACAAATTGGTGAAAGCGGTTTAATCATTCAGCAATATGATACTAAAAAAAGAAATACTCTTATTGGTGATGAGACTAGAGTTTATAAAGGTGGTTCTTGGAAAGATAGAGAGTATTGGTTAGATCCATCTCAAAGAAGATATTTACCACAATATATGGCAACCAACGATATAGGCTTCCGTTGTGCAACAGATAAACTTGGAGCAATGTCATATAAGAGAAGAAGAAAAACTCCAATAAAAAGATAAATCTAAATTAACCAATAGATTAAAAACTCAATACCAATTTTTTGGTGTTGAGTTTTTTTTTAGCTTTAACACATGAATATTGAACACCTTTATAATTTATTTAAAATAAATAAATCAGTTTCAACTGATACAAGAGCTATAAAAAAAGGAAGTATATTTTTTGCTTTAAAAGGAGAAAATTTTAATGGCAATAAATTTGCGGAAGATGCTCTGAAAAAAGGAGCTTCCTATGCGGTTATTGATGATAAGAAGTATAAGTCAAATGATAAAATAATTCTAGTTGAGAATGTTTTAGAAACACTCCAAAATTTAGCAACATACCATAGAAAGTATTTAAAGTTACCTATCCTTTCTTTAACAGGTAGTAATGGAAAAACCACTACGAAGGAATTGATTAATGCGGTATTATCAAAAAAATATAATACATGTGCAACCACAGGCAATCTAAATAATCATATTGGAGTTCCTCTTACTTTGTTAAATATGGATTCAAATACTGAAATGGGCATAGTTGAAATGGGAGCAAACCACTTAAAAGAAATTGAGTTATTGACTAATATTGCCCAACCTGATTATGGTTATATTACCAATTTTGGAAAGGCTCATTTAGAAGGATTTGGAAGTTTAGAAGGTGTTATTAAGGGTAAAACCGAGCTTTATGATTATTTAAGAAAGCAAAATAAAATGGTTTTTATAAATTCCGAAGACAAAATACAATCGGCAAAATCAAAAGGAATGAATACCATTACTTTTGGAAAGAAAGATGTTGATTATAAGATAGAGTATGTTGATGCAAATCCCTTTGTTGTTTTAAAATATGATAATGAACAAGTTGAAAGTAAATTAATTGGCGCTTATAATTTCAATAATATAGCTGCGGCAATTGCTATAGGTAAATATTTTAAAGTTTCTGATCAATCAATAAAGGAAGCTATCGAAAAATATATTCCAACAAATAACCGTTCACAAATATTAAAAAAAGGTACAAACAAAATTATTTTGGATGCTTACAATGCTAACCCCAGTAGCATGAAAGTAGCTTTAGAGAATTTCTCTGATTTGACAGATGTTTCAAAAATTGCGATTCTTGGTGATATGTTTGAATTAGGTCCTGAAGCTGAATCAGAACATCAAAAAATTGTTGAGCAAGTCGAAAGGTCAAATATTGGTGCGGTTTATTTATTAGGAAACTATTTTTATAACTTAGATATTATCAATTCTAAGATTAAAAAATTCATCTCTTTTGAAGAATTTAAAGAAAAATTTAAAAATACTTCCATTCAAAATTCAACTATATTAATAAAAGCTTCTCGCGGAATGGCCTTGGAACGTATTTTAGAAGAATTATAATACAACAGCAATTGGTGCCAATCTGAATTTATCGAGATAAATGGTCTTGGTAATCCGTTTACAAGATACTAAACTCGGTTCAGGATGACCAAAGGTCACTTATTAGCAAGAAGAAATGTTTTAAAAGCCTTCCAATACCCTTCGTGGCCTTCAGTGGATTCCCATATTGCTCTGGATCCGTGAATTCCTTTTACAGTAGGTTTATATTGAATTAAATTTTCCTTACTTATGAGATGGACTAATTTTGAGACAGGAGCAACCTCTCTTTTCGATGATGTAACAAAAGTTGGTGTATTTAAGTTTTTCAAAGTTTCGGTTAAATTTAAATTTTTTAAATACTCACCAGGACTAAAAGCAGCAACGGCTTTTATTTTTTTATTTTCAGTTGCAATCCATAGTGCTAATGAGGCAGAGTAAGAACTACCTATTAAAATAATAGGTTTATTACCATTCATATTATATAAATAATCAATTGCAGCTTCTATATCTTTTTTTGCACCGGTATAGCCAACGTTCATTTGTTTATTATTTGCATCTATTGCAGTTTCATTAATGATACCATTCACTTCTTTGCCAGACCGTTGATCAATTGCCATACATGAAAAACCTAATTTATTTAATTTTTTAGCAGTTTCAAGATATTCACCTCTGCTAAAACCGGCTTGGTGACATAATAATATTCTTGGTTCAACATCTCTAATGAAATAAGTATCAGCAGTTATTTGAACGGAGTCAATGGCATAGAATGATACGGTATTTGCTTTATCTTCAATCGAATTTTGAGATAAAACGGAATTTCCATAAAATGATAAGAACAATAGCATAATAAAACTGATTTTCATAATAGATTGATTTTAGATTTAATATTGATGAAAGGCATCAGATACAAATTCCAATACTTTTGGTAAAGATTCTCTCCAGTAGGTCCAATTGTGAGCACCATTCCTTATTCTAAATTCATGAGGAATTTCTTTTTTACGTAGAGCGATGTGTGCTAAACTATTTCCTTCATATAAAAAGTCATCATCCCCACAATCGATATACCATCTAATAGATTTCAATTTTTCCGGGCTTGTTTTTTTTATCAATTCAACAGCATTATGTTGATCAAAATAAGTCTTAATTTGTGCTTCAGTATATTTTTCAGTCGGGGGAATTTGAGATTTTAATTGTTCAAGGTTTAAAGGACCTACATAGGCACTTAGAGGGCAAGCTGATGAAAATAGTTCAGGACGATGTAATGCGTACATAAATGAACCTCCACCACCCATTGAGAGCCCCGCGACGGCTCTATAACGTTTTTCACTTTTAATACGATACTTTTTTTCGACATATGGCATGAATTCATCAAAAAAGAAATCCTCATAGCGCCACTCATCTTTTAGATCGTTAAAATATCCTAATCTGCCAGTTTTTGCATCAGGCATTATAATTATCATAGGAGTTGCTTTGCCCTTTTTTATAGCTTTATCCGTAATATTTAATACTTCACCGAATTGAATCCATCCAGTTTGGTCATCACCAGCACCATGTAATAAATAGAGTACAGGATAGCTACGTTCAGAAGATTCATAATCCGGAGGAAGATAAACAGCATAATTACGTTCACCTCTTAATAACTTACTCGTCATAGAAAGTTGATCATATACTTTACCTGTTTGTGAATAGGTAAAAAAAGGGAATGATATACTTAATACAAATAGATATAGCAGATTTTTCATATAGATTAATTTATATTGTTACAATTGGACTTTAAAGTTAATCTAAAAAAAAGCTTGCACTCAATGTGCAAGCTTTTGTAAAAAGTTTAAGAGAATTTGTATTATAATACTTTTACGCTAACTGCGTTTAATCCTTTTTTACCTTCTGTTAGTTCAAACTCTACTGCATCACCTTCACGTATTTCATCAATAACACCTGTTACATGTACAAAATACTCCTGTTTTGATTCGTCGTCAATAATAAATCCGAATCCTTTTGATTCGTTAAAAAATTTTACTGTGCCTTTACTCATATTAAATTAGTTAGATGTTTAATACACAAATATAATAGTATTAAATTTTATTTCAGAATTTTTTGAAGATTATTTTGTAAATCTTATTTTTTTAAAACAATTGAAGCCAGTGTGTTACAGTTTTATAAGTTCAAAAAGTTGCTTTTACCATTCTATAATTATCGCAGAAATCTTTTTTAAGTTCGATGGTTCTATATCCTTTATTTTCCAATAAGTTAACAATATCTGCACTTAAATACTGATTGATCTCAAAAAAGAGGCTACCATTTTCACAAAGGTTTATTAGTGCAAAATCAGCGATTCTTTTATAAAAAATTAAAGGATCATTATCTTTTACAAATAAAGCTAATTGAGGCTCATTTTCAAGCACATTATTATCCATTTCTTGTTTTTCTAGTTCCCGAATATATGGCGGATTGCTAACAATAATGTCAAATTTAGCAGATTTTGGGGTGGTTTTTGAATGGGTTTTATCATCTAAAATATTTCCTTCAATAAAATTAATAACTATATTATTTAAAGAGGCATTATGTTTTGCTATTGCCAATGCTTCCTTTGAAATGTCAATAGCACTCACTTTAGAGTTATGAATATTTTTTGCTAAAGAAATAGCAATACAACCACTGCCAGTTCCTATATCGAGAATATTTAATTCTTTAATTTTTTCTACTTTCTTCTTCTTTTTTTCTTCTTTCAGAATCCAGTCAACCAATTCCTCTGTTTCTGGTCTAGGTATTAATGTGTCTTTTGTAACTTTTAAATGTAAACCATAAAATTCTGTTTCTCCAATAATATATTGTATTGGTTTTTCTTTTTGTAACTCCGCGAAAGCGTATAAAAAATAATCAAGTTCATCATTGGATATTTCAATAGTAGGTTTTAAAGCAATATCAATTTTACTTAATCCAAGTCTGTGTGATAAGAGTAAGCCAAAAAATGAATGGATTTCGTTTGTTGGATATAATACAGCAAGTTCTGATAGGAATTTAGATCTAAGCTCCTGTAATGTCATTCTTTTAAATCTTTAAGCATCCATACTTGACACGAATAATGACCTGTATTACCAATAGGGTCATTTAAATGTTGAAAGCCATTATTTTCATATACATGAATGGCAGCTTCAAGGTTTGAAGCTGACTCTAAATAGCATTTTTCATAACCAAAACCCTTAGCGGCCTGGATACATTTATTGAAAAAGGGCTTTCCATAGCCATTGCCTCTAATAGAAGGAGCAAAATACATTTTTTGTAATTCGCAAATATTCTCTTTACTACCCTCTAGTGGTTTAATTCCACCGCCGCCGTAAACTTTACCACCAATTTCTATTACAAAATAGACTTCTCGATCACTTTGGTAAGTTTCATACATCATTGTTAAGGCTTTATCTTCGAAAGTTGTACCTACTGATGGTAAACCAAATTCCGTCAATGATTTTTTTATAATTTGCTCTATTTCAAGATTGTCTTTAGCTTCTATTTTTCTAATTATCATATGGTTTAAAATAAACTATAAACAGTACTTTTGTGAAGTGAAGATACACGAAAAATATATAAAACGTTGCATTGAATTGGCAAAAAAAGGCCTTGGCACAACGAGCCCAAACCCATCTGTTGGAAGTGTAATTGTGTGTGATGGGATAGTAGTTGGTGAGGGCTATACTAGTCCATATGGGGGGAATCATGCCGAGGTAAATGCTATTAATTCTATTGAAGACAAATCATTGTTAGGTCAAGCTACTATTTATGTGAGTTTAGAACCCTGTAATCATTTTGGTAAAACACCTCCATGTAGTGATTTGATTATAAAACATAAAATTCCGAATGTTGTAATAGGTTGTATTGATCCATTTGAAAAAGTAGCCGGCACTGGAATAGAAAAGCTAAAAGCAAGTGGTTGTAATGTTGTTGTTGGTGTTTTAGAGCATGAATGTATTGATTCTAATAAGCGTTTTTTTACCTATCAAAATAAAAAAAGACCTTATTTAATATTAAAGTGGGCAGAAACAAAAGATAAGTTTATCAGTCCTCACCTTAGTTTACTACCAAAAGGAGAAGAAGCAAAGCCAATATGGATTACAAATAAGTACTCTCAACAATTGGTTCATAAATGGCGAGCAGAAGAAGATGCCATACTAATCGGAACAAATACTGCTATAAATGATAACCCAAAATTAAATGTAAGAAACTGGGTCGGTAAAAATCCGGTACGAGTTGTTTTAGATAGAGAATTACGAATTCCAAAAAACTACCATATTTATAATGGTCAAGTTAGGACTATTATTTTGACAGAAAAAAAGGAACAATTGAGTGATTCAGTAACTTTTGAGCATTTAGATTATTCAAAGAACATGGTCCAACAAATATGTAGTGTATTATATGAATATAGATTACAGTCGATATTTATAGAAGGGGGTAAGCAAACTTTAGAAACTTTTATTGAATCAGGTTTATGGGATGAAGCTCGAATTTTTATTGGTGATACATCATTTGATAGCGGTTTGAAGGCTCCCATTGTTAAAGGAAAAATTATTAGCGAGACAGGTATTAAGGGAGATTTATTAAAAATTATTAGAAACGCTTAGTTTTACTTTTGTTAAAAAAAGATACATATAATACGATTCTAAAACCTTCGCCGGAAACAATATTTAAGGATAGAGGAAGCAAATTTTTAGGATACGCCTTTCCTCTTGAGCAGGAAGAAGATGTAAAAAAAATCATTCAATGTTTAAAAGATTCACATTTTAAAGCAAGACATTGGTGTTATGCTTGGCGGTTGGGTAGGAGTGAAAACGAAGTGAGACTTAGGGTTAATGATGATGGCGAACCAAGTAATTCTGCCGGTCAACCTATTTATGGCCAAATTCTTTCAAAAGAACTAACGAATGTTTTGGTAGTTGTAGTAAGATATTTTGGTGGAACAAAATTAGGTGTTGGCGGATTAGTAAATGCATATAAAACTGCTGCAGAAATGGCGATTAAGGCTTCAAGTATTGTTGAGAAGATAATTGATGTAAAATATCAGCTTATTTTTGAATATAAAGATATGAATAAGGTTATGCACGTTATTAAAGAGCGAAATTTAGCAATCATAAGTCAAAAAATGGAAATGAATTGTGATTTTGAGATTTCTGTTAGAAAAAATGAAGCTGAAAATGTTAAAAATATCTTAGAAAACTTACGTTGTGTAAAAATAAAGCAATTTTAATCGAATAGAGGATTGGTTTTTTCTAAAATATAGTTTGGTGTTCTTGTAGGTTTATTTTTTTCCATATTGATAAACACCAAACTTGTATATCCTTCTGTAAGTAGTTCTTTTTGTTCATTATATAATTTGAAATCAAATTCAATTCGTACGGTAGGTTTTTTTAATAAAGTGGTCTGCAAAGTCAATAAATCGTCATATTTTGCGGGATTTAGATAATTTATATTTAATTTTAGTACCGGTAACATAATACCAGAGTCTTCCATACGTTTATATGATACACCTAAGTTACGTAGCCATTCAACTCTCCCCATTTCAAAGTATTGGGCATAGTTACCATGGTAAACGTAGCCCATTTGGTCAGTTTCTCCGTATCGAACCCGTATTTGTATGTTATGAGTTAACATATATCTAATTTAAAGAGCGAGAGTTTACGAAAAAAATAATTAATAATCAATAGGAAATATATTTTTTTATAATGAAAAATATTCACACTTTTGTAACACCAAAAATGATAGGAGATTTTCCCTTGATTTTATCATTTAAACCCTAAACCGAATAAAAACTAGACCCTAGGAATGACAAAAACTGCTATCTCAGTTTGGAATAATTGTCTGTCTTTTATTAAAGACAATATAAAACCTCAAGCATATAAGACTTGGTTTGAGCCTATTAAGCCTATAAAAGTGGCTGGAGAGGCCCTAACAATACAGGTGCCAAGTAAATTTTTTTATGAATGGCTAGAGGAGCATTATATAAAGTTGTTACGTGTTGCTTTAGTTAGAGAGTTAGGCGAAGATGCTAAACTAGTTTATGATGTACGTATGGAGAATGCGTATAGTAGTAAAAATCCACATACTGTTAAAATTCCTAGTTCAAATAGAAAACCTTTCAATTCTCAAGGTGTTACTGTTCCTTTAGAATTTAATAAACGCGAGTTAAGGAACCCGTTTGTAATTCCGGGAATTCAAAAGGTTAAGATTGAATCTCAGTTGAATCCCAATTATAACTTTGATAGTTTTGTTGAAGGTGATGCAAATCGACTGGCTCGTTCAGCTGGAATGGCTGTAGCTAATAAACCCGGAGGTACATCTTTTAATCCTTTGTTGATTTATGGAGGAGTTGGATTAGGGAAAACGCATTTATCGCATGCTATTGGTGTAGATATAAAAGATAAATATCCTGAAAAAACTGTTTTATATATTTCTGCAGAGAAATTCACTCAGCAATATATTGATTCTGTAAAAGGTAATACTAGAAATGATTTTATTCATTTTTATCAGATGATTGATGTTTTAATTATTGATGATGTACAGTTTTTATCAGGTAAATCTGGTACACAAGATGTATTCTTTCATATTTTTAATCATTTACATCAGAATGGAAAACAGGTTATCTTAACTTCGGACAAGGCACCTGTTGATATGCAAGATATTGAACAGCGTTTATTATCTCGTTTTAAATGGGGACTTTCTGCAGAACTGCAATCACCAGATTATGAAACTAGAATTTCAATATTAGAGAAAAAACTATTTAGAGATGGTGTTGAAATGCCGGACGAAATAGTAGAATATATCGCAAAAAATATAAAAACGAATGTTAGAGAATTAGAAGGAGTTCTTATTTCTATGATTGCCCAAGCATCGTTTAATAGAAAAGAGTTTACACTTTCACTAACTAAACAAATTGTAGATAAATTTGTTAAGAATACCAAACGAGAAGTTTCTATAGATTATATACAAAAAGTGGTTTCGAAATATTTTGAAATGGATGTTACTACATTGCAATCGAAAACTAGAAAACGTCATATAGTTCAAGCCCGTCAATTAGCTATGTATTTTGCAAAAAAGATGACAAAAGCGTCTTTGGCAAGCATTGGTTCTCAAATTGGTAGTAGAGATCATGCAACTGTGTTACATGCTTGTAAAACCGTTGATAATCTTACGGAAACCGATAAGCAGTTTAGAAAGTATGTTGATGATATCACTAAAAAATTATCTTTTTAATTTATTGAAATGACTCGTGTTCTAATGGTTTGTTTAGGTAATATTTGCCGCTCACCATTAGCTGAAGGCATTTTAAAATCTAAAGTAAATTCTACAAATATTTTTGTTGATTCTGCCGGTACAGGAAATTATCATATAGGTGGATTACCTGATGATAGGTCAATCGCTGTAGCAGAAAAACATCATATAAACATTACTGATCAAAGATGTAGGCAATTCTCTGTCGAGGATTTTGATAAATTTGATGTAATTTATGTAATGGATAATTCAAATAGGAGGGACATATTAAATTTAGCCAGAAACGAAAAGGATGAGCTTAAAGTTAAAATGATTCTGAATGAACTTTTTCCTAATGAAAATGTCGATGTTCCAGATCCGTATACAGGAGGACTTAACGGATTTGAACAAGTTTTTAATATGTTAGATAAAGCATGTACTGTTGTTGCTGAAAAAATAAGTTACTCATAGGGCTTTCCTTTTAGACTCAACTCTGATTAAAATTATTTTTGTAATTTAGATTACCCCTGGAGCCTAAATTAGGTAGGCATGAAAAAACAAATTTTATTCTCTTTATTTTTAATTATAGTAATAAAAGCATTTTCACAACCTAGTATTTTAATTGAGAGTTTTGGAACGGGGTTTAATAGACCAGTAAATATAAAAAATGCTGGCGATGATAGACTTTTTGTAGTAGAACAAGAGGGATTGGTCCAAATTTTAAATGCTAATGGTACCGTAAATAATACTCCTTTTCTTGACATTCAAAGTTTGGTTATAAATATTGGTGGAATTGGGGATGAGCGCGGTCTTTTAGGTTTGGTTTTTCACCCTCAGTATTCAACCAATGGTTTCTTTTATGTGAATTATATAAATAATTCAGGAGATACAGTTGTTTCTAGATTTTCTGTAAGTAGTTCTAATATTGATATTGCAGACGCTAATTATGAACTGATTATACTAACTATATCACAACCAAATTCGAATCATAACGGTGGTGATATGGCATTTGGCTCTGATGGATTTTTGTATATAAGTTCAGGAGATGGGGGCGGAAGTGGTGATCAGACTAATAAAGGGCAGGATTTAGAGTCATTACTGGGTAAAATACTTCGAATAGACGTTAATAATACTAGTAATGGCAACAATTATGCAATTCCGTCAAACAACCCTTTTGTTTCAAATTCAAATGCTTTAGATGAAATTTGGGCCTATGGTTTAAGAAATCCTTGGAAATTCTCATTTGATCGAGATAATGGAGATATTTGGATTGCCGATGTAGGGCAAGGTTCGTTTGAAGAAATCAATATGACTCCCTCAACAACATCAGGATTAAATTATGGATGGCGTTGTTATGAAGGTAATAGTACATTTAACACTACCGGTTGTCCCAATATGAGCACATTAACTTTCCCAGTAGCTGCATATTCACATAGTACGAATTCAAGATGTTCTATTACAGGAGGGTATCGCTATCGAGGTACTAAATATACCAGTTTTAATGGACTGTATTTCTTTGCTGATTATTGTAGTGATGAAATAGGTACATTAGAGCAAAATGGTACTAATTGGAATATTACTTATTCTGACCAATTCATAGGAAACGGATGGAGTGCATTTGGGGAAGACTTAAATGGAGAACTTTATATTGCAGGACTTAGTTCTGGTATTATTTATAAAATTAGTGATGCAGTATTAGATGTCGATGGCTATAACTTTTCCAATTTTAAGATGTATCCCAACCCTGTTAAAGAGGAAATAAACTTTGATTTTAGTAATACAATAACTCCTGAAAGAATTACTTTTTATGATACACGAGGAAGGTTGATTAAGCGAATTAAAGAAATTTCTAAGAATTTAGTTACGACTTCAGTACACAATTTCAAGGAAGGTTTATATTTTGTAGAAATTTTAAGCTCAAATGGCAAAAAAACTAATAAAAAGCTGTTAATAATCTAGTTTCCTGTTAAATTAGCGGTACTAAATGCTATGAAATCGTAATATGTCAAATTCAGGAAAATTATATTTAATTCCAACTACACTTGGCGATAATGAACCCCTAGAAGTATTACCATTATCTGTGAGACAAGTAATTGAAAAAACAACACATTTTATAGTTGAAAACGAAAAGTCAGCTAGACGTTTTATAAAAAAGATTACACCGAGAAAATCTCAACCCAGCATAAAAATATATAAACTAGATAAGTTTACTTCTGAAATTGAAACACAACATTATCTTGATGCATGCATAAAAGGGAAAAATGTTGGACTGTTATCTGAAGCTGGGGTTCCTGCAGTTGCAGATCCGGGTGCCATTATTGTAAAGATGGCGCATCAAAAAAATATTAGGGTAGTTCCTTTAGTAGGGCCATCATCAATAATTATGGCCTTAATGAGCTCGGGGATGAATGGTCAGAATTTTACATTTAATGGGTATTTACCAATAGAAAAAACTGAACGAAAGAAAAAAATTAAACAACTTGAAAAGTTGTCCTTTGAAAAGAATCAATCGCAGTTATTTATAGAAACTCCATATCGGAATGAAAAAATGCTTGCCGACTTATTACAAACACTTGGCG
>Ga0209344_10001940_pt1 | contig 24692 bp, 20 predicted proteins | sample Cruoilmetagenom6_FD_187293 | JGI IMG/M metagenome (GOLD analysis project Ga0209344, IMG submission 187293) | Oil polluted marine microbial communities from Coal Oil Point, Santa Barbara, California, USA - Santa Barbara Oil Seep Sample 6 (SPAdes)... | ecosystem: Environmental > Aquatic > Marine... | reverse complement strand
CCCAAAGGCCAACACCGGCACCCAGCGAACCGGCGGCTTTGGATGGTGCCAATCCGCATGCCTCGATGAACGTCGAATACCCAAACCCACGCAGTTTCCCGCGAGAGGCGGCCTCTGTTTTGCGGGCCGCAAACCCGGCAACGTCCGCAGACTTCTGCGCCATATCCAGAATTTTTGGGAAATCTCCAGCATCATAGGCCATCAAAACAGGCGTCTGATGTGGGAAGCTTTGGACGAAATTGCGTCGCCTTAATTCCGCCGGGTCCATTCCCATTTCACGAGCGGCTGTTTCCATCATCCGTTCCACCAGATAGGTCGCCTCGGGACGCCCGGCGCCCCGATATGCATCTACCGGCGCAGTGTTGGTGTAATAGGTGCGCACATTGCAGTGAATGTTCTGAACATCATACTGGCCTGACAAAAGAGGAGCATAAAGATAAGTCGGCACAGAGCTTGAAAACAACGACATATACGCGCCGATATTGGCGAGCGTGTCGACCTTGAAACCGACAATCTTTCCGTCCGCATCAAAGCCCATCTGTGCGGTAGTGACGTGGTCACGCCCATGCGCGTCGGTCAAAAATGCCTCGGATCGGTCCGAGGTCCACTTAACCGAGCGGTTGGTTTTCATCGAAGCCCACAGACAGGCAATTTCTTCGGGGTAGATATAGATTTTGGCCCCAAAGCCACCGCCTACATCGGGCGCAATTACCCGCAGCTTATGCTCTGGTGCTACATTATAGAAAGCCGACAGGACAAGCCGCGCCAGATGTGGGTTCTGACTTGTCGTGTAAAGCGTGTAATGTTCTTCCGCATCATCATAGGTCGCAACCGCTGATCGGGGTTCCATCGGGTTTGGTGACAGTCGGTTATTGGTCAGTTCGAGACTGGTGATGTGGGATGCGCTGGCAAGGCCTGCGTCTGTCGCGGTCTCATCGCCAAGTTCCCAATCAAAAATCTGGTTGCCCGGAGCATTTTCGTGAACTTGCGGCGCGCCGTCTGCCTTTGAGGCAAGCACACCTGCAACCGCAGGCAATTCCTCATATTCAACCTTGACCGCCTCGGCGGCGATCCGTGCCAGCGCTTGGGTTTCCGCAATCACCATGGCCACCGCATCACCAACATAGCGCACCTTATCTGTGGCCAGCGCGGACCAGTCACCCATATTCATTGGGCTGCCGTCTTTTGACGTAATCGCCCAACCGCAGATAATATTGCCAATACCGTCGCCGGTCAGTTGCTGACCATTCAGAACGTCGATAACGCCGTCCATCGCCAATGCGGCACTAGCGTCGATACCTTTGACATTGGCGTGGGCATGGGGGCTTCGCACGAAAGCCGAATAGGCCTGATTATCGTTGCGGATATCGTCGGTATATTTGCCTTTACCGGTCGTGAAACGTTTGTCTTCCTTGCGTTTAACGCGGTCACCAATTTTCGTACTCATTCTGTATCTCCCTGTTCGCCGCTCACATCTTGGCGGCAGCGTCCTCGATCGATTTCACGATGTTGTGGTAGCCAGTGCAGCGGCAAATATTGCCCTCAAGTTCCGCCCGGATCGCGTCAGAGCTCAGCTCTTTTCCTTCAGCCTTGTAGCGGTTGAACATATCGACACCCGACATGATCATACCCGGAGTGCAGAACCCACATTGCAGACCGTGATTGTCGTTGAATGCGATTTGCATCGGGTGCAATTCGCCGCTCGACAGGCCCTCGATGGTCATCACATCTGCGCCGTCCAGCGAAACCGCTAGTGTCGAACAGGATTTAACCGCCTTACCGTTCACATGCACAACGCATGCACCGCACTGGCTGGTGTCGCAGCCGACATGGGTGCCCGTCAGACGCAGATTTTCCCGCAGAAATTCTGACAACAGCGTTTCATCGGGCACATCCCCGCTGACCGCTTTACCGTTTACGTTCATACTTACTTTTGTCATGTGGTCCTCCCAGACAGACGAATTTCTGCGTCTTCAATTTCACGGGGCAATTTTCCGGAAAACTCTGGTGACATGCGAAGTGTCAGAAGTCTTATCCAAAGTCATCGGGGGATGAACCACTGCTAAATCAACTGGCAATATCAACACGTAGAACATCCCCAAATCAAAGCCCATAACACAGGATCATAATGCTGGTGCGATTCGAAGCAACAGGTTTGAACCAGGTGGTCTGGATTTCGTCAAAGTTCCCGCATCAGGCGATCTTTCTCACCCGGGCCACTCAATGCACTGCTGAGGTCTGCCAACGTGTCCAGAGAATGGCACGCATGAAAGCTGTCAGCATGTGGAAGGATCGCCTGAATACCCGCGGCTTTTGGCGAAAACCCTTCCCAACGCAAGAGCGGATTTAGCCAAATTAGTTTGCGGCACGACAGGGAAAGACGCTGGACCTCGGCCTGCAACAATGCAACATCGCCACGCTCCAATCCATCAGTGATCAGCAACACCACTGCACCTTGCCCCAACACCCGGCGCGACCAGTCGCGATTAAAACGGTGCAGCGCTTCGCCGATGCGGGTACCGCCTTGCCAATCCGGCGCTTCCTGCCCAACCGCGCTCAGGGCCAGGTCGATGTCTTTCAGGTGCAAAGCGCGGGTAACATTGGTCAATCGGGTGCCAAAGGTAAACCCGTGAACCCTGCCCCAGCCCGGGTTGGGCGCCCAGACCAGCGCATGAAGGAAATGCATCATCATGCGGGAATAGACCGACATCGAGCCGGAAATATCGCACAAAGCAACAAGGTTGGGCGCGCGCGTCCGCGGGGTTTTTCGGGACATACGATCAATCTCGCCGCCCTTGCGCAAGGAGCGGCGCAACATAGCGCGAACATCCGGTGTTCGGCCATGGGTCCAAGCCCGGTGTCGCCGGGTTTTCAAGGGCTTTACCGGCAGCGACAAGGTGCCGATTGCCTTCGTCGCCTCGGCGATCTCGGACGCGCTCAACTGCTCAAAATCCATTGTCCGCAGCGCTTCATTTTGCGACCAGCTGAATTGTGCGTCAATTTCAACCTCTTGGCGCTCCGGGGCCTGTGGTTCGGGAGACGGGTGATCTGCCAGCGCCTCTGCAGCGCGTCGTTGCGCAGTTTTCGGGGGCCGGTCTTCTTCACCGCCCATCGACTGCACAAGCGGCAGCATCATTTTCATCATCCGTTCCAGATATTCCGGATCGCGCCAGAAGAGATGGAACACCTGATGGTAAGTTTCCAAATGCTCAGGACGGATAATCAGCGTTGCACGCAGCGTGTAATAGAAATCCTGCCGCTTGGTGAATCCCGCGCGCTGAACGGCTTGGATGGCATTGCGCAACTGCGACGTTCCAACAGCGACGCCCGCTTTGCGTAAGGCGCGGGTGAAATGAACGATGTTGTCAACCAGATGCCCATGTGTTTCCGGCAGAGTCGGGTTCATCGTCTCAGGATGCTTTTGCGATATCGGCGCGCGCATCTTCCAGAATACGGGATGCTTCAGAGCCCGCAATTTTGGCGATGTCATCCTGATATTTCAGCACCGCCCCAAGAGTATCGGACACAATTTCAGGCGATAGGGACACCGCATCAAGAGCAATCAGGCAGCGTGCCCAATCCACGGTTTCGGCGACGCCGGGGTTCTTGAACAGGTCCTGGCCGCGCAAACGCTGGACGAAAGCGACAATCTCGGACGAAAGGGCGGCAGTGCAATCGGGCACCCGGCGGGTCAGAATTTCCACCTCGCGTTCATAACTTGGATAATCGACCCAATGGTAAAGGCAACGTCGTTTCAACGCGTCATGAACCTCGCGGGTTCGATTTGACGTCAGGATCACAATCGGCGGATCATCAGCCTTGACGGTCCCAAGTTCCGGGATCGTGACCTGATAGTCCGACAAAGCTTCCAACAGAAACGCCTCGAACGGCTCATCTGTTCGATCAACCTCATCAATCAGCAAGACCGGCGGGCCTTCGGCCTGAGGTTCCATAGCTTCCAGAAGAGGGCGACTGATCAGGAAGTCTGATGAAAACAGCTCCTGCTGCAAAGCACTGCGATCAGCACCCCCGGTTGCTTCGGCAGTGCGGATCGCGATCATTTGAGCTGCAAAGTTCCATTCATAAATCGCCGAGGCTGCATCCAGACCTTCATAGCACTGCAACCGGATCAACCGTCGCCCCAGTGCGGCGGCTAAAGCCTTGGCAATCTCAGTTTTCCCAACCCCCGCCTCGCCTTCAAGAAACAGCGGTTTGCCAAGGCTCAGCGACAGGAACACAACCGTTCCCAGATCCCGTCCGCAAACGTAGTTCTGAGCCTTCAGAAGGCTCATGGTGTCATCGATGTTCGCAGGCAAATGCTTCATAGCCAAAGGTAAATTCCGCAAGGATTCCTTGTCAGTTATACCTGTCGTTTTTGGCCTGTCTATGAAATCAGCAATTCCTGGCGTTCCACAGCCCAGCTTATTGGGTGCCGCAAAGGCAGATTAAGACGGACAAATCCATTGGCCGCTGCCATCCGGAAGTAGGAACCTGTGGTTCCAATCCTCGCATTTCAAGCAAAGGAGCGCAGCCAATGCCGCCACCCATATTCCGAAACCCGGTAGCCCGATCAGGGTAGCGCTTATTCCCCGGTGAACTTCGCTTTGCGCTTTTCAAGAAATGCACCGATGCCTTCACGCCGGTCCTTCGTTTCGTAGATTGTCGAAACTATGAACGACTCGTAATCCAAAGCTGATGTCAGATCCATCTGCATCCCGGTGTGAACCGTATGCTTGATATATGACAGGCTTTGGGGTGCGCGGGTGGCGTAATGTTCAACCCGCTCCTTGGCCACTTCAAGTGCGCGGCCTTTGGGAACCAGCCGGTTAATCAGACCCATGCGATAGGCATTGTCCGCATCAACGGGATCCGCGTCAAACATCATTTCCAATGCATTAGCCGGACCAACGATGCGCGGCAGACGCTGTGTGCCACCGGCACCGGCAACGGTTCCGATACGCGCGCTGGTAATCGCATAGCTTGATCCTTCGGCACCGATGCGCACATCCAGAGCCAGCATAAACTCGCAACCGCCTGTCATGCAGAACCCCTCGATCGCGGCGATTGTCGGCAGGTTGTTTTCCTCAAACGCGCGGCAGGTGCGGTGCCATTTGCGCAGATACGCTAGTGTCTGCGCAGGTGAGCTAAGCGCCTGTGCGTCGTTCAAATCTGCCCCGGCCGAGAAAAACTCTTGGCCGCCTGTTACGATAATCCCGCGCATGTTTGGATCGGCTTCGGCCTCGGCGGCGGCGGCCATTAATTCGTCCATCACCACTGTGCTGATTGCGTTGCGCACCTTTGGGCGGTTGAAAGTGATGATAAAGGCGTGACCGGATTTTTCGGTCTTAATCAATTTATATTCCACGCTTTGGCTCCTACTTTTCCTGTGTCGGTTTGCGCTCAGAACGAGCTTGGCATTCCCAGATCATTCACTGCTATGTCCGTCAGCAGCGTAGCGGTGCCCTGTGGCGTCATCTGCATGACCCGCGCATCGCGCCATTTGCGTTCGATGTCGTATTCGCGGGCAAATGCGAAACCACCATGTGTGGTAAAACAGGCGTCTGCCATCAACCAGGCCGCTTCGCACGCCATGTGCTTGGCCATGCTGGCCAGCGGCCCCGGCAACTGGCCAGAGTCATAGACGGCTGCAGCCTTATTGCCGATCAGCTTGGCACCCTGCACTTCGATGTAAGCCTTTGAAATCGGGAACTGGATACCCTGATTATAGGCAATCGGGCGGCCAAACACGACGCGCTCCTTGGCATAATTGACTGCACGTTCGGAAAAGAATGCGGAATCACCCGAGGCGCAGGCGGCATAAAGAATACACTCGATCTGAGTCAGGTCGCGGTAATAATCATAGCCCTTTCCTACCTCGCCAATCACCGCATCCAGCGGCAATTCCAACCCGTCAAATACAAGGTTTGTAGCCCCGTCGTTGTTCATTGCATCTATCGCCTGGCTCGACAGTCCACCTTTCAGGGCCGTTTTCATATCGACCAGAAACGCGGTCAGGCCATCGGTGGGATTATCCGGCGTGCCGGGCGATGTCCGCGCCAGTAGCAGCAACAAATCGCTGTGCAGCGTGCAATTTGCCCATTCCTTGGACCCATTGACCACAAACACATCGCCGCGTTTCTCGGCTGTCGTCGCCATTTGAGCATGGTCGCTACCGGTTTCAATCTCGCTTATTGCCGAGGCCAGAAAGCGCACCTCGCCAGCGGCAATGCCCGGCAAGTATTTTTGCTTTTGCGCATCAGAGCCATGGCGCACCAGAATATCAGACAGATACATCTGCCCAATCGCCGCCCCGGCATTGCACGACGTCGAGTGGATCGTCTCTAGGATCACCGCAGCAATGCGCAGCGACAAGCCTGCGCCATCGAATTCCTCGGGGATCAGAGCGCCCAAAAAACCAGATTCCATCAAGGTATCGACAAATTCAGCCGGGTATCTTTGATCGGCTGGTTTGTCTTCCAACGCGCGCCAGTAAGCGCCGGGAAACCCCTCGCAGAGCGCCTTTAGCGGGTCACGGAATTCGTCATAATCATCGTCGTCGACCCGCATCATCAATTGTGCATCAGTCATCGGATAAACCCTTTGTATTCTTTAATAAGAGCGCGGCAGGCCAAGAACATGCTGGCCTACAAAGTTCAGCACCATATTCGGTGATATCGGCGAATTGCGCGCCGTGCGCGATTCCCGCCATTTGCGTTGTATGGATGACGATTTGGCCATCCCGGATTCACCAAACACGCTAAGAGCAACCTGAGCACAGGCCCAGACGGCCTCGCCCGACAGGATCTTGCTCATGTTCGCCTCGGCCCCGCATTTCAACCCGGCATCAAACATCGCAGCGGTCTTGCGCACCATCAGATCAGCCGTTTCAAGCTGGGCATAGGCCTGTGCGATTGAAAACTGCACAGACTGGGTGGCTGACATTTGGCGGCCAAACCGCTTGTTTTCATTTGCAAATTTAATTGATTCGCGCAGGAAATAACGCCCGTTTCCGATCGTCTCGCTGGATACCAGGCAACGTTCAGCGTTCATACCGTCAAGGATGTAACGGAAACCCCGTCCCTCTTGGCCGACAAGGCTATCTTCCGGAATAAAGACATCATCAAAAAAGATTTCAGTGGTGTTGTGGTTGATCATCGCATCGATTGGCGTGATGACCATTCCGTTTTCTTTGGCGACGCGCATATCTACCAGAAATGTCGAAACTCCATGGGCACGTTTCTCGACCTGATCGGCGGGGGTCGTCCGCGCTAAAAGCAGCATCAGGTCCGAATGGCCCGCGCGGCTGATCCACACCTTCTGGCCATTCAGCATATAGCCACCATCAACTTTATCCGCCCGCGTTTTTAGCTGGGTGGTGTCCGAGCCGGTGGTCGGTTCCGTCACCCCAAACGCTTGCAGGCGCAATTCACCCTTGGCAATTTTTGGTAGGTATTTATCTTTCTGCGCATCGCTACCGTGCCGCAAAATCGTGCCCATTGTATACATCTGCGCGTGGCAGGGCCCCGCGGTGCAACCCGACGCATGGATAGTTTCCAAAATCGCAGCACCACCGCGTACCGGCAGGCCAAGACCACCGTATTTGGCGGGGATCAGCGCTGACAGAAACCCGGTTTTTGTTAGAGCCTCGACGAATTTCGTCGGATAACTGCCCGATGGTGGCTGGTTCTCAAGGTATTCCCAATAGGACGGCGGATAATCCTCGCAGACCTTGGCAACCTCACGACGATATTCAGAGTAATCTTCGCCCAGGGCAAACCCGACTGTTTGTTCGCTCATATTTTAATCCTGTGTTGAAGCGGTTGACGAAACCCAGGGATATCCCTTGGGGGCTCCGGCCTTTGCATAGGTGCCGTGAAGGGGTTCATCGGGCAGATTTTTTGCAATGATCTGCCGGATCGGCAGCAGTTTGTCGACGTCGATACCCGTGTTCAGCCCGGCGCCCTCGAGCAGAAAGACCAGATCTTCCATTACGATGTTTCCGGTGGCGTTGGGGGCAAACGGGCAACCGCCAAGGCCGGCAAGCGAGGCATCAAAACGCCGGCACCCAGCCTCGAGCGCGGCAAAAACATTGGCAAGGCCAAGCCCGCGGGTGTCGTGGAAATGCGCACCCACCATCACGTCATCACCGAAATTGTCGATTACCTTGGTGAACAACTCTTTCACGTCGCGCGGATTGCCGTAGCCGACTGTGTCGGCAATCACCACCTCATCCACTCCGGCCTTCACAAAATTCTCAACCGATTGCAGCACCGCCTTGTGCGGCACGTGACCTTCAAAGGAACATCCAAAAGAGGTCGCAAAGCCGCCGGCCAGTTTGAACCTTTTTCCCGAGGGCAAGCTGTCGCGAAGTTCTACAACGCGTTTGAATTCGGCGAGCGCCTCGGCGGTCGTACGTCTGCCATTAGACTTGGAATGTGTTTCGGAAACCGAGTTCATGAAATCAATTTCATGAACCCCGACCTCCAGCGCGGTTTTGGCTCCTCGCAGGTTAGGCGTCAGCGCAGACACCCAAAGCCCATCGAGCTCCAGCGCTGCGGCGGCCACATCGGAAGCGTCAGAGAACTGCGGTAGTAGTTTCGGTGGCACGAAGGAACACACCTGCATATTCGGCATGCCAGCGGCAACTTCTTCGCGAATCCAGCGAATTTTTTCGGCTGTCGGAACGAAGGTTTTGACGATCTGGATACCATCGCGAAGCCCAACTTCGCGGCATTCGACATCTATATTCTTGTTGGACATGATACCCTATTTACCTTTGAAGACGGCTTTGCGCTTTTCGTTAAAGGCGCGGACACCTTCCAGACGGTCCTCGGTGGGAACCAGCCGGTTGTAGGCTTCGATCTCGAAAGCGTAACCATTTTTCAGGTCAACCTGCGTGGCAACATTCATTGATTTCTTGGCCTGATAGATCGCAAGCGGCGCGTTATTGCAGATCGTGCGCGCTGTTTCCAAGACCTCTTCCATCAGCTTGTCGTCGTCACAAACCTTGTTGACCACACCCCATTCACAAGCCTGTTCGGCTGAGAACGGTTTGCCGGTCAGAATGATCTCTTTTGCGCGACGCACACCGACCGCGCGAGGCAGATTTTGGGTGCCCATACCGCCGGGCATGATGCCGATCTTGATCTCGGTTAGCGCAAAGCGCGCGCGACGAGCAGCATAGGCAAAATCACAAGTCACCACAGTTTCCAGACCACCGCCATATGCCGCGCCGTTCACCGCTGCAATGATCGGGATCGGGCATTCAAGTAACGCCATCCGGCATTTTTCGAACAGAGCATGCTGCTGCTGCCACTGCTCATCCGTCATATTGTTGCGCTCTTTAAGATCGCCACCAGCGTTAAAGATTTTTTCGCCAGCGCCCGTCAGCACAATGCAACGAATACCTTGTTGGTTTACGTAAAGGCTGGTCCACAATTCAAACAACTCACGCCCCATTTGCGTATTAGTCGAATTGCCCGCCTGCGGCCGGTCAAAAGTGACAACGAGCAGGTGATCTTCGACTTCTTCGACTTTCACGGTTTCAAATGGGAACGGGGTTTCAAAGGATTTTGTCATCGGTTTTCACTTCGCCTGTGGGGTCCAAACTATTGGCCTGATATCTTTGCATGCAGACCATTTCGGCAAACGCCGATCACACTTTTTGTGAGTCTGAAAGAGCGGCAGCATGCAATTTGGGCAAAGTTATCAGCTAGAACTTAGCAAGTCTACGTGTTTTTGAAACGCATTCCAAAAATGAGCCGGACGCAAGATTCATGCGACGACGCCGCGGTGTCAGATGATATCGGAATGTCCGAAATGGCGGGATATTCGCTTCGTGCTCGCGACCAGATGGGCCGCAAGTTCTTCGCGTCTTCCGGTTATCCGGGGTTCGGGCCCGGCAATCGAAATGCAATAATTGCACGCGGCTTGCAGATCGAATATCGGAGCCGCCATACCAGCAGCACCAACGAGGCGATCGCCGGTCGAACACGCATAACCTTGCTCACGAATTTCAGCTAATTCGGCGTCAAGCGTCGCCGGAACATCACCCTCATCGAAAATTGAACCCACCAGATCGTCAGACTGAAATGCCATAAAGACGCGGCCAACCGCACCCGTCGCCAATGGAACGACTTCGCCAACGCGAACGATGGACCGTAACCGTGACGGGCTTTCGACGACATCGAGAACCACGCGCTCGGTTCCCTCCAGAATACTCAGGGAAACAGTCTCGCCGGTGACTTCGCCCAGTAAACGCAGTTCGGATTTGGCAGCGTCGCGGATATCCAGTGTCGACGGAATTAGGTTGGCCAGGCGGAGAACTTTGAACGAAATACAGTAACTCTGATCCTCCAGATGATGAAGATAGCCAATCTCGACCAACGTGTTCAGCAGCCTGAATACGGTTGATTTTGGCAGGTCAAGTTTTTGGCAAATCTCATGGAGCGTCAGACGCTGAGCGTCCGAACTGAAGCAATCAAAAACAGCGAATGCCCTTACGACGGATCTTATCTGCATTTGCTCGCCCCCTCTCTTTATTGTGCCCGGTTAAACCATCTTCATGATTTTTGAAATGATACCCTTACAGCCATTGCGGCAGCGATCAACGCCGTGATGCAGAGAAACGCAAAAACATACCGGTAGTTTCCGGTAATTTGCAGGATTACCGATCCAATGCTCGGCCCGACCCATGCACCTGAGAACATGAAACCCAAAGCACCACCGACGGTTTCCGCAATCTTATCGGGATCAGCGCGACTGGCGATGTTTGCCATTACAATTCCGGACCAGCCAAAGGTGGCCAGCCCAAAAAAACTCAGGACACTGTAAATCATCCAGGTTGGCCACACCGGACTGGCAAATGAAAACACCGCGACAACAATAGCTGTAACGACACCCATCGATGAAACTACAACTAACGAGTTTTTCAGATGGTCGGCGCGCCAGCCCCAGAACATTCGGCTGCTGGCGCCCAGAATATTTATCAGTGATAATGCCAACCCACCCTGCGCCAGAGAAAAGCCAACCTCTTCTGCCAGAAACAACACTAAAAATGCCAGAACACCCACTTGAACAGCGCTGAAACCAAATCCAACAAAGCACAGCATGAACAGCGGTCTGTTCGAAAATATTATCCGAAGCCCAGCCCAGGGTGCCGAGATGGGATACTTGCGGTCAGCTAAATCGTCCCAATAAGGACGTAATCCATTTATTCCCACCGTCATGACCAATGCGAAGGCTGCAAGAACGTAAAACGCACCCTGCCAACCCCAGAATACAGCAATAAACGGGCCGATTAGGCCTGCAATAACGGCTCCGAGTGCCGTGCTGGCCTGCCGGAAAGAATAGAGAAAATTGATACGCTCTGGGCTGCCAAATCGGGACAACAACACAGAGGCCGCTGGATAGGTCATTCCATAACTGCAACCAAGGACAACCGAACCAATTGTAAGAACAAGCGGGTTCGGTACGGAATAAAGAAGACAACCCACAGCACCAACCAACAGGGCCGCTTGCAGGACTCTACAGGGTCCGAAACGGCCGACAAACCCGCCCGATATCAGCGATGAAACGCCGCCAAAACCAAATACCAGCGTGACCTGATATCCAATGAAAGCGGCATCAACGCCAAGGGATTGTTTAGTGGCGATCGCCAGCGCCGGAACCAGATACCCGCAGGTCGCCACCACGGCGCCCAGAAACGTCGTAGAAACTAGAACAAAGGTTATTGCTGTGTGCCACGAAGCACGGCCGGAAAGCTCGGAACTGCTCAACACCGATTTATTCCCGTGTAGGTGTCAGGCGATCGAACTATTGCAGCATCCGGGCATTGAACAACTGTTACCCGGACGCGGTGTATTTCAGTCATATGACCTCAGAATTTATAAGGCAAATACAGCGCCAGATCTGGGAAAAAGTAGAGCACGACGACCGTCGACAACATGATTATGATGAATGGCCAGACACCTGCGGAAACCTCCCATAAGGTTGCGTTCCCAACCGCTTGCACAACGAACAAATTAAGTCCTACCGGCGGAGTAATAAGCGCGCATTCCACCATGATCACGAAAATAATTCCGAACCAGACCGGGTCTATGCCCATGCTTTGCAGCGTTGGGTAAAGCACCGGCACCATGATAAGCAACATACTGAGGGACTCGATAAATAGCCCCATAACCAAAAGTATTGCGCAAACGACAATCAGGAACATTCCGGCTTCGGTGAAGTGTTCTGTCACCAGCGCCGTCACATCCTGCGGAATCCTGTAAAGTGTGATCGCCTTAGAGAATATTTTAGCCCCGGCAATAATCAGGAAGATGGTTACCGTTGTCTGCATTGCCTCAGTGGCGGCCTCGGCTATCTGCGACACGGTTATCGACCGTCTGCCAATTGTGATGATCAGGGCCAGTACAAAACCTACACCGGCTGCTTCTGTCGGCGTGAACACACCAAAGTAGATGCCCAGCACGATGATCGACGCCAGAAATATGACCGGCGAGGCGCGAAGAGAAGCCTTCCAACGCTCGGACCAATTGGCGCGGGGCAGAATTTCAAGCTGACCTTTGTTGCGAGCATGAAATATCGAATAGACCGAAAACAGGAACGCCAGAAAAATACCCGGACCAACGCCGGCAATAAACAGACTGATAATGCTTTCTTCGGTGATAACACCGTAGATGATAAGAATGATCGACGGCGGGATCAGAATTCCCAGCGTTCCGCCAGCGGCCAGCAGCCCCAGAACAAAACTTTTCTGATAGCCGCGCTTGGTCATCTCGGGGATCGCAACGGTTCCGACCGTCGCCGCCGTCGCAACCGACGATCCGGAAATCGCCGAGAATAGCGCGCAGGACAAAATTGTTGCCACACCCAAGCCGCCCGGCCAGTGACCAACCCAGCTTTGCGCGGCCGCAAACAGGTCTTTGCCAACCCCGCCTTTCAATAGGATGTTTGACATCAAAAGGAACAACGGGACCGCGAGCAGGATGAAATTATCAATGCTGGAATATAACCCCTGCGGGATCATCACCGGATTGAATCCATCAAGGAGCAAAAGGAAAAGCCCAAGCCCACCCATCACGAAAGCAATCGGAATGCCCAGTATGAGGAAGAAAAGCAGCGAGCCGAGAATTAGGAATACAGTCAACTTTTTCTTCCTTAGATAGATAAATCGTGCGTGTGCAGGTTATTATCGACTTCGTTACGAATCTGGCGCCAGATTTGTGCCAGCGCCTGCAGGATCAGGACAAAAAAGCCGACAGGAATTGCGGATTCTGTCCAGAACTTGGGCACTTGGTTCATCGTCGCAGTCGCACGCCCGATCTCAATACTTTCAATGACCACTTCGATGCCCAACCAAAACGCAAATACGCAAAATATCAGTATCCAGACCAGCGACAGGATTTCTAGATACTTGCGGCCGGTCGAGCCAATCATTTCAGTCAGGACAGTAATTCGGATCAATCCGTTGCGCCGCAAGACATAGCCCATGGCAAGATATGTCGCCCATAATTGTAACAAGCGAGCACCTTCTTCGGCCCAGGTCGTTGGCGCGAAAAATACATATCGCGCGATTACTTCATAGGAGATCATCAGACCTATGATGAAAAACAGGCCAGTCGCAATCTGGCCGAATTTGTCGGAAATACCGTCAACGAATCGAAGCATCAGACACCCGAAATTTGAATTGAACTCAGATAGTGGAAATCTGGCGGATCAAAAAACAACCCGCCAGAAATCTGCTATATATACCCGAAAGCTAGCCTATTGGCCGATTGCTTCCAGAACCTTCTGACCAAGCTCGCCCGAGTTGGCGAGATAAGCATCAACCACCGGCTGCGCTGCAGCTTTCCATGCTGCTCGGTCTTCGGCAGTCATCGCGACCACTTCTTTACCCTGTGCAACCGTATCCGCAGCCGCGTCTTCTTCAACAAGGGCGATGGATGCGCGCAGATTTGCTTCCGAAATCTGACCACATTCAGTCATTGCGGCCTGCTCGTCTGCAGAAAGTGTGCCCCAGACCCCGTCGTTGATCAGCATCAGGAATTCGATCTTCGCATGCTCAGAACGGGTCACAACGTCCATGACTTCATAAAGCTTACGCGATTTAACCGAACCGATACCGGTCATGCCCGCGTCAACTGTTCCGCGCTGGTAAGCCAGGAACTGTTCAGAGCCGGATGTCAGGGTTGGCGCGCCACCAAGAGCGACCACGAAATCACCAAGCGTCTTTCCGAAGACCCGGACTTTCATGCCCTTAACGTCAGCCGGCTTGCGGATTGGGTTGCCCTTTTTCGAAACGAACACAGCCGTACCATAGTCCATCCAGTAAATCGGACGAGCGCCGGTTTTGGTCAGCTCGCCGTCAAGCAGTGTGCGCAGCGCAGCACCGGGGGCCAGCATTCCAATGATTTCTTCGCGCGAACCCATAGCGAACGGAACATAAAGAATCTCGATCGCGGGAATGGTTCCGGCAAAACGTGCTGTCGTGGTCATGCCCATATCAATAGCGCCGGATGAAACCGCCTGCGGAACTTCTTTGTCGCGATAAAGCTGCGCCGAGTCATAAATCTCGATAGTGATGTCGGTCTTGTCAGCGACACATTGGCCAAATTCAGCTGCGTTCAATGTAGCAAAGTTCTTTGCTGGCAACTGTGTGGTAAACCGCAATGTTCTTTCTGCGGCCGTTGCAGACACGCCCATGGTAAGCGCAAGAGCGCAGGCACCGATTGATGTCAGCAGACCTTTGTTGATTTTCTTTATCGTCATTCGTTTTCCTCCCAAAAAAATCATTTCACGGTGGGATACGTTGGCGCCGGATCGATCTGTTCGATGCCGAGCGCGCCAGCCCTCCCACGTTGACACCCGTTCAAATAGCATGAACGAACATAGGCGTCCACTTTTTTGAAACGCATTTCAAAATTCGACTTTTCAAACACAGATGTGCGAAAAGCGGGTTGTGTTTTGTGGTGGTAAAGACCCAGATTGACAATAGAAACTGTATGTTGAAGCCAAGTATTATTCATTCATAGCGCCCGGAAACCTTAGACGCCGCAACCCAGCAGAAAGACCCCGCGTCAATTCGGCCAAGACAATACCTGCAACGATAGTGTTAACTTGAGATCAAAGCCGCAGTCGCGTGAGCAAACCGAAGGAAGGTCTGAGAAATGACAAACGATACATTCACGATAGCGCCGATGTCCGGGGCAATCGGCGCGGAAATCCTCGGGATCGACCTGGCGGCACCGATCAGCGATCAGACGATTGAGAAAATCCGCAAAGCACAGAACGACAATCTGGTAATTTTTTTCCGCGATCAGGATATTTCCCCAGCGCAGCATCTGGGATTTGCGCAAAGATTTGGGGACGTGGTTGAATACCCACTGGTCAAAGGGCTTGATGATTATCCGCAAATCGCGCCGGTCATAAAGCTGGAACATGAGACCGTTAATTTCGGCGGCGTCTGGCATTCCGACACGGCCTACCTGCCTGCCCCTCCTAAAAGTGCAATGCTTGTCGCGCGCGAACTTCCGCCCTACGGCGGTGATACGCTGTTTTCGAATATGTACATGGCCTATGAGACGTTGTCTGATGGCATGAAATCCCTTTTGGGTGGCTTGCGGGCGGTCAACTCAACCAAAAAGGCCGATGCCTCGGCAACCCGTGAAGATCGGTTGAAGACGGGCGCAAAAGAGGGTTCGGATGATGAGATTGCTTCGGCCCATCCGGTTGTCCGCACTCACCCCGAAACCGGGCGAAAAATTCTTTATGTCAACTCGGGCCACACGACCCGGTTCGAAGACATGACAGAAGCCGAAAGCGCACCAATTCTCAATTATCTTTTTGCACATCAAATTCGTCCGGAATTCACCTGCCGGTTCCGTTGGCACCCCGGTTCGATAGCATTTTGGGATAACCGCTCGGCGCAGCACAACCCGATCAACGATTATCATGGCCACAAACGGGTTATGCACAGAATCACACTTGCCGGTGAAGTGCCCAGCTAAATTTCTGCTGGCGTTTTACCCGTCGATTTTCAGGCGTGTGCGCATATCCGCATCCACCGGTTGCGGTTGACCAATGACATCACCGATCGCCAGCTTCAGGTTGGAAAACACCATCGGCGACCCAATCAAAGGCCAATGCAAGCCGTCTGGACCATCATGCATTTGCATCAGCGACCGCGCTTTTGTTTGCGGATGATCCAACATGTCGGAAATTGACTGAACAGGAACCGAGATCAGCCCGGCATCAGCGAGCTTCGCAATAACTTGTGCCCGGGTCAGGTCATTCCATTGAACCTGTGGAACTTTCGCTTGCAAATGATCGGGTGCGCCAGCAACGCAAACATACCCGTCCGCACATTCCAACATCTGGTTTTGACGCACCGCATCCGGCTCATCGTTCCATAGCGAAGCGGTCATCCACACAGCGATGTCCTGCATCGACAGGTCCAGAAAATCACCTTTCCCTGTGCGCTCGCGACTGCGCAAGGCGGCGAGAACAAAGAACAAGCCAACTTCACCACCCATAAAATCACAGGCAGATACGCCTGCTTTTAGCGGCGTGCCTTGTGACGAATTCGCATTCATCAATCCAGCCATTGCCTGAACCACTGTGTCAAAGGCCGGACGCTCTTCGTATGCAGAGTCGGCACCGAACCCGGATATAGCGCAATAGATCAGGCGGGGATTGATCGACGCCATTTTAGGCCAGTCGAACCCACGCCGCGCCAGCGAGCCGGGTTTCAAATTTTCCAGAAAAATGTCGGCGCTTTCCAGTAATTTCGTGAATATTTCTTTGCCTTCATCGCTTTGCAGATCGACCGCAATGCTGGTTTTTCCCGCATTACTCATCACAAAAAAGTAGCTCAAATCACCGTTATGGGGCAGCCATTCACGCGCAGCGTCGCCTGCAGGCGGCTCAATCTTGATGACCTCTGCGCCCAGTGTCGCAAGATGTTTTGTGGACAAGGGTGCCGTGGTATATTGTCCAATCTCAAGAACCCGAACGCCCTTTAACGGTAGGGCCATGTCGCCATCGCTCCGCTCCTCGGCTGAAAAACCGGGGTTCTTGGCAATAAAATCTTCGACAAAGGCATGTGCTTCGTCGCGTTCAGGAATATAATCAGGCACACGTCCATCGCCGGAAACCGCCTTCAAAACGGCACCGGGAATGCGCACGTCACCGGGCGCGCTATGATCGGGCACATGGCGGATCATCGAACGGTGGCGCAGGTTTGGATCCCGATCCCCATCCTCCATGCGCAGAATCGGCCCGCACGCAATATCTGCAGCCATCAGAATTTCGACGGCTTGGGTAACGCTGTGGCGACCAACCCAATCCTGCACAATCTGGTTCACTTCGTCCCGGTTTTCCATCCGGCCGGGCAGGTCGGCGAACTTGGGATCATCGCAAAATTGCGGCACTCCCATAACTTTGCAAAGCCGTTGCCAGGGTGGGTTCGAGGCCGAACACAAAAGCAACCAGCCATCTGTTGCCTCGAAAGCATTCCAAGGCGCGCACATTGCATGTTGGTTTCCAACCCGCATCGGTGCTTTGCCGCCAAAATGGGCTGGCAGGAATGTGGCCAGAGAATTGACACCAGCATCGTAGAGCGCCATGTCGATGGATTGGTTTTTGCCGGTCTGATCGCGCGTTGCTAGTGCGGCAATGATAGCAGAAGCGCCATAAACGCCGGTCGAATATTCAAGCAGCGGCACGCGCAAAGTCACTGGCGGCCCGTCGGCAAAACCTGTCGTGTGCGCGACCCCCGACATTGCCTGTACCAGAGCATCATCCAATGGCTGACCAGCCATCGGACCAACTTTGCCAAATGCGGTGAAATCGCAAAAAATTGCTGCGTCCTGACAGTTGCTGACAAGGCTCTGCAAAGGGGCCGGATCAACGTCGCTGGACAGCAAGACAACATCGGCGGAACGGATCAGTCGGGTAAGGGTTTCCCGATCACCCTTTTGGCCCGGGTCGGCAAGAATGCTGTGTTTTCCGGATGCATAAAGCGTGCGGTTTGCCCATTTATTCGTGGCCGAAGTCTCGGCTGGCTCGACAAAAAAAACATCCGCGCCCGCCTCTGCCAGAAGCGAACCACAGACACCCACAGAAATCCTGCTGCCGATTTCAACAACGCTGATGCCGGTCAGGTATTGGGTTGCGGGGCGTATGTTAGGCTGGCTCATTCAAATGCTCGTTCAGTTTGGTTCCGCTGCGCGGGTACCCGTTAATAGCAGATTGTCGGCGCCGGCTTCGGGAACGATGCAGGATTTCAAAGTTGGGGTCCGGCTAAAGGCATAGGGTGCCGAGATAATCGCGTTTCCACCCCTGTTTTCATGCTCGTAGACCAGCAGCCCACTGCGCTTGGCAACGCTCAGATCGTAAACTTCATCCAGCTCCAGCATTTTTGTCGCCCGGACATCTGCGGCTGCCAGTCTTTCAACCACAGCGTCACGGGGCAGGGATTTTGCCCATGTCACGTCCATATCTGCGGCCTCACTCAACGCGACAACCCAGCCGTCTGATGCCTGCACGATTGTGTTGGGCGGTAAAACCGGATCGTCGCCGGGCCAGCTGAGCTCACCCATCCAGGCCACGGTGTCATACATCGCGATATCCAGAACGACGCCCGCTCCGGTTCTTTGAACTTGGCGTAGGGCGGCGATGATTCCCAGCGGTGCCATATGGGCCGCTGCAAGATCGGCGATCGAAAACCCGCCCTTTATGGGCCCGGTGTCAGATGCGATTCGGGTAATAACGCCGGCCTCGGCCTGAATGACGGTGTCCAATGCAGGCCGGTCAGAGCCGTTAAATCCGTATCCTGAAATGCCGCAATAGGTCAGACGGGGATTGATTTTCAACAGATCATCTGCACCCAGCCCCATCCTGTCCAGCGCACCCGCCTTTAGATTGAACAGCAAAACATCGGAGGCTTTGACAAGGTCCAGAAAGGTCGCCTTCCCCTGCTCGGAGCGAAGATCAAGAACCACCGATTTTTTACCAGCATTGTAGTTGGCAAAGTAGCAAGAGACGCCATCCACCAGCGGTTGCCACAAACGGGAATCTTCGCCACCGGGGCCTTCGACCTTCACAATGTCAGCGCCAAGGTTTCCAAGAAATCGCCCGGCAAGTGGCCCAGCCGTATAGGGACCAAGCTCAAGGATCCTGATCCCGGCCAAAGGCATCGCTGGCGGATCAGACCGGGTGCTCTGTGTTTTTGGAACCTCGGAAGTTACCGCTCCCGGCGCTCTGCTGCGACGGCACGGAATAGGCTTGCCCGCCTTCGCAATCGAGCGTGTTTGCGCAACAACGCCGCAGGGTATGCCACGTTCACGCAATTTTGCTAGCGCGTCGTCGGTCGTTTCGGATCGCGCCCATCTGCCAACCAGTTGATCCACCTTTTCCACATTGGCAATGCGGGATGCGGCAAGGGCAAATTCAGGATCATTGGCCAGCTCCGGGCGACCCATTATCGTTGTCAGGTCCAGCCAGTTGCCATTGCTCGTAGTGCAAAGAATGACGCAACCATCGCTGGTCTGGTAGGCGTTCCACGGGGACACCAACGGATGCCGGCACCCGTTGCGAAACCCGCGGGTCTTGCCGCTCAGCACTTTACCAAGAAAAGTTCCGGTGAGGGAAAAACAGGTTTCAAACACTGCCATATCCAGCAGTTGCCCAAGACCTGACGCCTCTTTTACACGTAGCGCTGCCACCACTGCTGTGGCCGCGTTAAGGCCGGTGAACACTTCAAGTATTGGCAGGTCTACGATCGCCGGCTTGCCTGTCGTGTCACCGGTGGTTGCCAACAAGCCGCTGATAGCCTGCATTTCAACTTCGCCCGGATCGACGATTGGTGGATCAGTAGTTTCCAGCCCGAAAGGAGACATCGCGCAGACAATCAGGCGGTTCGTATCCAGCCCTTGAAATGTCGCGTCGGCCTGTGCAATTCCGTCCGCGCCGATGGCCGGCGTTACGATGACGACCGTGGCAGTGGAGACCAACGCTTGCCATTGATCAGCAAAATCAGCGGAAGTGCTGTCCAGCTGTATCTGTGCGCCATTTGTTGCAGTGAATGGATGATCCCGCCATTCGGCGGGTTCGTTTGCAAGCGGATCTCCAACGACAGAGACGCGTATAATTTCGGCTCCCAGATCTTCCAGCCGGCCAGCGCAAACGCTACCGGCCAAACGGCCGACACGCTCGATGACTTTCACACCGGCAAGTGATCCTTCTTGCGCCAAAGGTATCCTCCCTAACAGACCCTAGCGGAAAGCGTCAATTCCAGCTAGTTCACGTCCCTGGATCAACGCAAGGATACCATTCGCTCCATCTGGAATTGGCAACATGCGAACATCGCGATAAAGTTGCTCCAGTCCGGTTTCTTCGGCCACACCCATTGCACCATGCACCTGAATGGCCTCGGAAATTGCGGTTTCACAGGCAGTTGTCGCATAGCGCTTGGCCATTGCCGAGGTACCGTTGGCTCGCTCGCCGTTGTCCATCGCATTCAGGGCCGAATAGCAAAGCAAGCGGCTGGTGACGATCGCCGTTTCAATATCGGCCAGTTGTTTCTGCACCAGTTGGTGGCCGCCGATGAATTTGCCAAACTGCTTGCGAACGCCCGCATATTCGACAGCCGCCTCAAACGCCTTTTGCGCAAGATGAACCGCCGCAAGGCCGACCAGTGGGCGGTTGCCGTTCCACGTCAGTGTCAACAGGCGCGCGGCGTCACCCGAAGCCCCGAGCGAATTAACCTTTGGCACCCGGCAATTGTCATAGACAATCTCGCCCAGATGCCCCTGACGCAGGCCAAGGCACGGGATTTCGCGGGTTTGCACGCCGGCGCGTTCGCGTTCAACCACGATACGACGCAGCTTGCTGTTGCCCCGTTCATCTTTGCCTTCTGAACATGTGGTGTTGAAGATGTCGGCAATACCGGCATTCGTAATCCAGATTTTGGCGCCATTTATAACCAGCTCATCCCCGTCTTCTTTCACGGTCGTTTGCACTTCGCGCGGGTTCGACCCCACATTGGGTTCGGTCGTTCCCGTACAACAGATTTTTGTGCCCGCCAGAATACCCGGCAGGAACATCTCTTTCTGCTCCGGCGTGCTTTCGGCAAAGATACGCGCGGCAGTGCATTCCTGTGCCAAAATCGACATCGAAACAACTGGCGGCAGAATTTCGAACATAAAGCCGTAATCGAGCATTTTCAGCCCGGCGCCGCCGTCTTTTTCGGGCAGGCGCGGGGCCATAAGGCCCATCTGGGCGAGCGCCTTATAAATCTCCAGCATTGCCTCTTTGGGCAAAGGTTTGGACGCATCATGTTTAGCAAGGATCGGGTCAACGTCCCGCTCAACCATTGTCTTGGTTGCGTCGCGAATAAGCTCTTGTTCAGAAGTAAACTTGAAGTCCATTACACTTTTTTCCTCATGGCATTACAAAGCCGCCGTTAACGCTTAAGACCTGTCCGGTCACCCAGGACGCCTGATCGGAGGCCAGATAGGTGATCATGTTGGCATGGTCTTCAGGCAGTCCGATACGGCGGGCGGGATACATGCGCAAAACCTTTTTGGTTCGCGCCGCATAGCGCTCTTCGCCGATCGCTTCTTTTGTCTGTTTTTCGCGCGCCTGACGCAATTCGGTGTCAGTCGCACCCGGTGAAACCACGTTCAGCGTCACCCCATCGGGGCCAACCTCTTGGGCGACGGATTTGATCAGGGCGATCACACCGCCCTTGGCAGCGGCGTAATAAGACAGGCGGGCCTGCCCGACGCGGGCAGAATCCGATGCCATGCAAATGATTCGGCCATACTTGCGCTCAACCATACCCGGCAGAACCGCATGCATCACATTCAGCGGGCCATAAAGGCAGACATCAATAATGCGTTTCCAGTCCTTGGGGCCGGAATCAAGGAACAGTTTGTCATCAAGCAAGGCCGCCGAAACGACTACGATGTCCGGTGCACCCAGACGATCTGTGACGGTTTGGATCATCGCTTCCACGCTTTCAAGCGAACTGATATCCGCCTGCACGCCAAATTTCTGACTGTCATCACCATCAAGACGGTTTGCGGCGGCATGGGCAGCCTCGCCGTTGATATCTGCCACGGCCACTTTTGCCCCGGAATTTCTTAGCTCATTCGCGGTGGCAAAACCGATGCCCTGGGCCGCCCCGACGATCAGCGCAACCTTCCCGTCAAATTCAATTTGCATGGATTTCTCCTGTAGTAATCCGTTTTTCAGTGCGGAGCTTCCCCTGCGCAAAACTCAGCGTTGCCCGTAACCCCATGTGGCCGACCAGACACACATTCCAGTAGACGGGACATGTTTCATTAAGTAGTCTAACGAGAGTTCGGATGTCAAACGGGATATTGGTCGTGGCAGCACCTGCGTCGTCAGTGCAAATTGCATTTGACCGGCCCAAAAACTGCGCAATACACTTCATGACGAATATGCCTGTAACCGCTTAGGAGGCGAAAAGGTTAAACCATTGAATACACTCACAGATAACAAAGACCCGCATGCATCACTATTGGCATTTCTCGGCCAGACCGGTCAGAACGCCGACGAATTGCCGTTGGATGGCGTTCTGGTTGCAGACTTCAGCAGGCTGCTTCCCGGCCCATGGTGCACACAGCTTCTTTCCGATCTTGGGGCAACTGTCATTAAGCTGGAAAGGCCCGGTAGCGGCGATATGAGCCGTGCCAACCCGCCCGCTTTCGGAAAGCGCAGCGTCTATTTCAACAGCGTAAATGGCGGCAAACACAGTATTACTGTTGATCTGGCAACGGTCGATGGTCAGGCGATTGCACATAAGCTGATCGAGCAGGCAGACGTGATGGTTGAATCCTTCCGCCCCGGCGTCGCCAAGAAACTCAATATTGACTACGAGCGCGCCAAAGAACTGAATCCTGCTCTTGTTTATTGCTCGATCACGGGTTTTGGCCAGACCGGGCCGTTGTCCCATATTTCCGGCCATGATCTGGTTATTCAGGCGTTATCCGGCTTTGCAGGGCTTTCGGCGCAACCTGAAATGGCACCGGATGTGCCCGGCTTTCAGGCGGCCGACTATGCCGGGGCCAGCATGGCTGCAATCGGCATACTGGCAGCCCTTATGAAGCGCGGTCAAACCGGGAAGGGCAGTAACCTTGATATTGCGATGTTCGATAGCCTATTTGCTATGTGTAACATCGCGCTGACCGGTGCGATGTCACGCCATGCGGGTAATACCGGCGAACCGGCGATCGAGGTTTGGGGCGGCAATCCGCGTTATGCGACCTACCTTACGGCCGACAACAAGGCCGTCGCAGTTGCATTGCTTGAAAAGCGCCTTTGGGTGAATTTTTGCAACGCTATCGAACGTCCTGATCTGATAGACGACGATGAAAGCCTTGAGGATCGCCATAGCAACCACGGCCACAAGGCCGAGGATTACCGGGAAGCAATCGCCGCGTGCTGTCGCGCCAAAAACCGCGATGAGCTGATTGATGAAATGACCCGGCATGGGGTGCCGATGTGCCCAATCTATTCGCCCGACGAAGCGTTGAATTCCGAAAACGTGGCGGGACGAGGGCTTATTGAAATTGCCGAGCATCCGGAAGAAGGTGAAATTCCACAGTTTGTTAATCCGCTGGCCCTTTCAGGGCTGGCCATGAAACATCGTTCGCCCGCACCTGATGTCGGTGAGTCAAGCGAAGCGGTTCTGAAAGGCCTTGGGTTTGACAAGGAAACCATGGACCGCTTTCACAAAAATGGAGTGATATAATCCCCATGCCAAATCTGGAAAACGCCAACGCACTTTCGCAATATGTATCTTCAACAACGGAACGACAACTGCCGCCGGACGTCCTTGATGCGGCGCGCATGTGCCTTGCCGACTGGCTTGGCGTTCTTGTCGGGGCCCATGCACAGGGCGCCGGGATCGTGGCGCGTAAGGTAGCAAGCAGTTGGAACGCACCGGGCAATGCACCGGTTTTCCAGAATGGCAGGCAATCGCCACTGGCGTCGGCATTGGTCAACGGGACCTTCGCCCATTGCCTTGATTATGACGACACGCATCTGGGCTGCCTTGCCCATCTTAGCGGTCCGACATGGGCGGCAACCCTTGCTATGGCATCGGAACTTGGAAGTTCAGATATGCATGCCATGAAAGCATTTGTGACCGGGTTTGAAACCGGCGCAAAACTGGGTGGGCAGGACTTTGGCGAGACCGCCAACAAGCGTGGTTTTCATTCAACATCAGTTCTGGGACGGTTTTCGGCGGCAGCGTCGGTCAGCAGCCTGATGGACCTGAACGAAGAGCAGATTGTGAATGCAATGGGCGTCGCGGCAACCACGGCTGGTGGGCTTGTTGCTTCGTTTGGAACGATGGGAAAACCCTTTCACGCAGGCAAGGCCGCGATGGATGGCATTCTTGCCGCGCAGATGGCCGCTGGCGGCTTTGAGGCTGCGAAGGATTTGCTGGAAACGGACGGCGACACACTGGCGTCCGCCTTTATTCAGGATAGCGAGGTCCGGATTTCAAAGTTGGACTTTGGCGGCGATTGGGAAATTCACAACAACACATTCAAACCCTATGCGGCCTGCCTGCTTGTCCATCCGACCGTGGAAAGCGCGCGCGACATCGGTAGCCAGATGGCCGGGCGCAAACTGCGTTCCGTCACCGCAAAGATCAA
>Ga0209344_10001938_pt1 | contig 24710 bp, 22 predicted proteins | sample Cruoilmetagenom6_FD_187293 | JGI IMG/M metagenome (GOLD analysis project Ga0209344, IMG submission 187293) | Oil polluted marine microbial communities from Coal Oil Point, Santa Barbara, California, USA - Santa Barbara Oil Seep Sample 6 (SPAdes)... | ecosystem: Environmental > Aquatic > Marine... | reverse complement strand
CGCGACCTGGTCGAAGCTCGACGGGCAAGATCACTCCGAGACCGACCAAGCCGAGGGCTTTATTGCCGGCGGGGCGACCATCCGCCCGTTCACACGCAACCAGATCGACGCGACGATCAACGACGAGCGGTTCTTGGGCGACGCGATGAAACGGTTCGATCAGTCCACGACCCGGGTGGAATACTTCGACGCCGACTGGGAGGGCTGGAACCGGGTGTACCGCTACGCCCGGGCGACGCGCGATGCCAACGCCCAGGTGACCTCGGTCGTGCTCCTCGAGCACCGAGCCGACGGCTCGGGCTGGTCGCTGGTGGTCAACCTGCTCTATGTGCTCGCGTCGGGCTCGATGGTGCTGGCTGTGGCGTTGGTGGTCAACGCCACGATCATCAACCGCCTGATTCTGCGACCAGTAGAATCGCTCCAAGAAACCGCGGAGCTTGTGCGCGATGGCAACCTCGATACCCGCTCGTCGATCGAGACCGGTGACGAGTTCGAAGAGCTCTCCGAGACCATCAACCTGATGCTCGCGGGGCTGAGCCGACAGCAGGACCAGCTCCGCGACGCCAACAAGGCCATGGGTATTAAGCTCACCGAGCTCTCGCAGGCCAACACGGCTTTGTTCGAGTCCGCTCGGCTCAAGGGCGAGTTCCTCGCGAGTGTGTCCCACGAGCTGCGCACCCCGCTCAATGCCATCATCGGCTTTGCCGAGCTGCTCCTCGAAATCGCCCGCAAAGAAGTCGCCATCAACGCCGAGAGCGAAGGCGAGCCGGTCTTTGATCCTGATGAGCTGAGCAAGCGCGAGCGCTACCTCGTCAACATCGTCTCCGCCGGGCGGACATTGCTCGAGATGATCGAATCGCTCTTGGAGATGGCCAAGATCGAAGCGGGGCGCGTGGAGCTCAACATCTCGACGATGAACCTCGCCGAGAACTGCCAGGCGCTCGTCGGGTTGATCCATCCCCTCGCCCGCAAGAAGGGCATCACGGTCAAGCTCGATGTCTCGCCGGACCTGCCGCTGATCGAGACGGATCCAAAGAAGTTTCAGCAGATCATCTTCAACCTGCTCTCCAATGCCGTCAAGTTCACGGGCAATGACATGAGCGGAGCAGCGGGCGAGATCATCCTCCGCGCCGAGCCCATCGCCGACGACAACACCGGGGTCGATCAGGTCCGCATCTCCATCATCGACAACGGCGACGGCATCGCCCCAGACGATCAGAAACGCATCTTCGACAAGTTCCAGCAGGTCGATTCGTCCCACACCCGTACCCACGCCGGCACCGGGCTCGGGCTGGCGATCGTGCTCGAGCTCACCCGCTTGCTCCAGGGCGAGATCCAGCTGGTCTCTGAGCTGGGATCGGGCTCGATGTTCTCGGTGATGATCCCCAAGTCCATCGACACGCACGCCGTCGAAGAGACCAAGCTCGAAGCCAAGTTCCGCGGCTCACTCCGCCCGCCCAATGAGCAGGGCGAGTCACAAGATCAGATCGAAGATACACCCGATGCCGATGCCGATGCTGATCCTGCGATCGAGTTCACGGGCTCGGGCGACGAGTAAAACCCAAATTCGATATTTTTACGCGCCGACCGCAGACTCGAAATGTCGGATGGCGATCGGCTTGGTCACATCGGGCGCAAACTCCACGGCGACCACATCAATCCGTATCCCTTTGCCCTTGCAGTCCTCGCGGGCGCTGATCGCCTTGGCCAGCGTGCGCAGCTTGCGTTGTTTGGCTGTGGTGATACTGGCCTCGGGTGCTGGGGTCGCCGAGGAGTTGCGTACGCGGGCCTTGACCTCGACGACCACAACGCAATCGGCTTTGGCATCCAGGCACAACAGATCGATCTCGCCCATGCCCAGACGCAGGTTGCGAGCCAGCAGGCGGTAGCCTTGCTGTTTCATCAGCCTGGCCGCCGCGTCCTCGCCGCGGGTCCAGACGGATTTGGGATTGCGGAAGCGTGCGATCAGTGGTCGGATGACTGCGGGAAAACCCATCACTTAGCTCAGCGGGCCGTAGCGTTCTTGGGCGATCTGCAGCAATCGCATGAGCACCTCATCGCGGCTCGACACGCTCGCACGATTCATCAGCCGCCCGAGGTACTCGTCATTGGCAATCTTGCGCCGTTCGATGGTGAGCTCCTGCTGGATCTTGAGCTGCGCGTCATAGAGGGAGATGGAGTTCTGCTCGATGCGCATGAGCTTGATCCAGTAGACGGACGATCCGAACTCGATCGGGCCGACCGACTCACCGGTCGAGAGCTTCTGGGTCGCTTCGTTGAGCGGATCCGCAGCCCCGAAGAACGCGGTCGTCTCGTAGGTTTCCTCGATCACGGCCGTGTGCATGCCGTCGCCGTCGGTGTTGAAGTTGTTGAGCGAGCCCGCGGCCACCTTGAGAAAGTCAGTCCCGCCATCAAGGGCTTCCTGGATCTGGGCCTGCTTGTTGGTATCACCGGTCGGGGCGCGGATCACGCGGAAGGTCGCGGTCGGCGGGGGGGTGTACTGATCGATGTCACGCTCGTACCGCTGCTTGATGTCCCGCCACGAGACATTGACCCGCCGATTGACCTCCTGGATCAGGGTCAGCTGCACGAGGGTGTCGATCTCTTTTTGTTCGAGGGTTTCGTCGAGGGTCTTGCCCTGTTCTTGCTGGATGCGTCGTTTGGCGAGTTGTGCGCTGCCCATATTCTCAGAGAGCAGGTTGTCGCGGAAGTTGCTCAAGAATGCCTGGAGCCCGACACGCTGGTTGGGTGTCAATGCCGCGAGCGCCTCGGCCCGGAGCAGCTCGTCGGCGATCATCCCGTCGAGCCGATCGACGATGGTCTTCCCCGCGCTCTGACGCCATTGGCTCATCGGCAGCCTGGCCGCCTCGGCGATCAGGCGGTCCTCGATGGGGGCGAAGAAGGTGTTGGTGAAGATCGGCTTGCCGTTCACATCGCCGATCTTGGCGTCGAGCAGCTCGAGCGAATCATCGCCCCGGAGGTTGACATCCGTTGCGATTTGTACCGTCGGATCGGGGAGCAGCGGCGTCTGTGCCCCGATGGGAGCGGACGAATCGCTCAGCGTGATCCCTTCGCTCGGGATCGGGCGAGGCTGCTGGGCGATTTGCTCAGCAGCGGGGGAGTGTGTGGCTGGATGATTCGTGGGTTCGCTCGGAAGCTCGCCTGCTTGGTTGCTCAAACTTGGATTGGAAAAATCGCTCAGCGACACCCGTTCCGGGTTCTCAGATCGCTGCGTAGCGACCTTGGAGCTCGAGCACCCGCTCATCGTGCCCGCGATGCACACGAGCACAAGGCTCAAACGGGCGGAAATTGGAGCCGAGAAAGGGGCGATTGGGCGTGGTTTGGTCATCATGAAGTGTTCTCTTTCTCTGCGGGGCGCTACGATACATACTACACCAAATGGAGCCCAAAATGTCCGATCCCGACGCACCGAAAATCATTATCGACGACGACTGGAAATCCTCTGCCCAAGCCGAGAAGCAGAAGCTCGTCGACGCCGAGAAGCAAAAAGCTGAGCAGGCCGCCGAGCAAGGCCCCGGGGGGCTCCCCGAGGTCATCGGGTTCAAAGAGCTCCTGAGCCTCTTCGCCACCCAGGCGCTGATGTACATGGGCGCGATCCCCGATCAGTCCGGACGGGCGATGGTCTCGCTCGAGGTCGCCAAGCTCAACATTGACTTGCTTGCAGTAGTCCAAGAGAAAACCAAGGGCAACCTGACCGCCGAGGAACAAGAAATGATCGACGGCACCGTCACCGAGCTGCGTATGCAGTTCGTCGAGGTGAGCAAGGCCGTCGCGCAGGCCGCCCAAGACGGCACGCTCGAGCAGATGACGATGGACCCCAATAACCCCGGCGGCCCAATGGGCGGCGGTCCTGGCATGGGCCCAGGCGCTGGCCCATCGCTGTCGCTCTAAAACCGTCGATATTCACGCTCTATACCCCTTCTGGGCCGATAGGACGAGATTGACAGACAGAAACACTTGTCGAGCCGTACTCTCTCCGGCTCACAACAGACATACAGATCACCAAAACCACATCGGAGCTTTGCGGTGAGCGAACAATCTGGATCGATTCCTAACCACTTTCTCATGCGACGGTTACACTCGCTGACGGGCATCGTGCCCATCGGCGTGTTCCTCATCGCCCACCTGACGACCAACTCCACTATTGCGTGGGGCGGGCTCAACTCCAGAGTTGATCAGAAAGGCTTCGGCTGGATGGATCGCGCCATCGCGACCTTCCAGCACGAGGTCGAGTTCATCAACAACATGCCGTTGTTGCTGCTTATTGAGGTCACCCTCTGGTCCGCGATCGGGTTCCACTCGATCCTTGGCGTCTACTACGCCATGAGCGGCAAGGGCAACACCGGGTCATACAAGTACGCGGGCAACTTCCGATACGCCCTCCAGCGATACACAGGCTATCTCGGTATCTTCTTTATCTTCTACCATGTCGCGACGCTGCGATGGGGCTGGACATGGCTGGTCCCAGGCGGCACCAAATGGTCACACGCTGAAGCATCTTCAACCTTCGCCGCGGCTTTGCGTGGTTCGACCGATGAGTTCACCGCTGCCGGCATGGCTGTGGCGATTTTCTACTTCGTCGGTGTCAGCTCGCTGGTCTTCCACTTCGCCAATGGTTTATGGTCCGCCGCGATCACCTGGGGCATCACGATCTCTCGCCCCGCCCAGAAACGCTGGGGCATGGCATGTGCCGGACTCGGGACCGCACTGATGCTCATGGCGTGGATGTCGATCATCGGCTTTGCGACGCTCGATTACGACCAAGCCGTCAAGGTCGAGGCTTCTCTGCATAGCGGGCACGCAACCCCCGCGATCGAACCGGCACACGAAGACACGATCACCCTCTCCGGGCATGAAGAACACGACGGCTGATCGACCGATGGGTCGAACCGGCTGATCGAAACAGAACGATTCTCGATGGATTCAAACCTCCTCAGCGGCCGCATCCAAGCGACGCACAGAGACGAAGAAGATTAAAATGGCTGATGAAAAACGCGTGATTGTTGTCGGTGGCGGGCTCGCAGGGCTCGCGGCGAGTATCCGAATCGCAGAAGCGGGGATGGGCGTCGATCTCTTCTCGATGGTCCCCGTCAAGCGATCGCACTCCGTGTGCGCACAGGGCGGGATCAACGCGTGCAACGATGTCGCCCGCCAGCAGGGCTACTCGGAGTACCAGCACTTCGACGAGACGCTCATCGGCGGCGACTTCCTCAACGACCAGCACCCCGTGCTCGAGATGACCAACTGGGCCCCCAAGATCATCGACCTGCTCGACCGGATGGGCGTGCCGTTCAACCGTTCGAGCGAGGGCTTCCGCGACCTGCGACTCTTCGGCGGCTCGCTCTTCAAGCGGACCCACTTCTCGGGCGCGACCACCGGGCAGCAGCTGCTGTACGCTCTTGACGAGCAGACCCGACGGTTCGCGGCTGAGGGCAAGATCAACAAGAAAGAGTTCTGGGAGTTCCTCTGGCCCATCGTCGAAGGCGAGGGCGAAAACGCCCGCTGCGTCGGGATCGTTGCTCAGGACATGCGGACGATGCAGATCATGTCGTTCCGTGCTGATGCCGTGGTCATGGCGACGGGCGGCTGTGGTCTGGTCTTCGGCAAGTCCACCAACTCCGTCATCTGTACGGGCGGGGCGGCATCGCGCTGTTACCAGGCCGGTGCGTGGTACGGCAACGCCGAGATGATCCAGGTGCATCCCACCGCGATCCCCGGCGCTGATAAGTGCCGACTCATGTCCGAGTCCGCGCGTGGCGAGGGCGGTCGTGTCTGGGTGCCCGCCAAGAAGGGCGACACCCGCAAGCCAAACGACATCCCCGAGAACGAACGCTACTACATCCTCGAAGAACGCTACCCCAAGTACGGCAACCTCGTGCCCCGCGACATCGCGACGCGTGAGATCTTCGATGTGTGTGTGAACGAGGGCATGGGCATCAACGGGACCAACCAGGTCTACCTCGATCTCACCCATAAAGACCCCGAGTACCTCACCGAGAAACTCGGCGGCATCATGGACATCTACGAGAAGTTCGTCGGCGATGACCCACGCTACACCCCGATGCGGATCTTCCCCGCGGTGCACTACTCCATGGGCGGGCTCTGGACGACCTACACCGCCGGCGACTACAAGCCAGAGAAACCAATCGGCGGGTTCAAGCCCGGCGACCCGATCCCCGCGGGCAACGAGCCCGGGCTCGGGCTGGCGCAGGGTGCGCACAACAACGCGATGACCAACATCAACGGGCTCTACGCCTTTGGTGAGGTCAACTTCGCCTACCACGGGGCGACCCGGCTGGGGGCCAACGCGCTGCTCAGCTGCATCTTCGACGGTCTGTGCAACGGCGTGTCCGTCGTCAACTATGTCCGCGAGGGCGACCAGACCCCGGTATCGCAGCTCGATCAGGGACTCTTCGACAGCGCAACCAAGCAAGAGCAGGACAAGCACGACAACCTGCTGAGCTCCACATCCAACGGCACGGGCGATCAGAAGCTCAACCCGTACCAGATCGCCTTCGAGCTCGGCGAAGAGATGAACGCCGCCTCGACCGTGGTCAAGACCGGGCCAAGGCTCGAGAAGTGCCTGACCAAGCTCGAAGAGCTCAAAGACCGCTACGCCAAGGTCGAGCTCGGCGACGGCGCGATGTGGACCAACCAGTCGCTGAGCTTCACCCGCTCGGTGGGCGACATGATCATCATCGGCGAAGCGATCGCCAAGGCCGGGCTGCTGCGAGAAGAATCCAGAGGCTCGCACTACCGCACCGACTTCCCCGAGCGCGACGACGAGAAGTTCTGGAAGACCTCGGTCGCCAAGTTTAACAAGGATTCGGGCAAGACGGAGGTCGAGTTTGTCGAAGTTAAGGCGGGGCTCGTCGAGCTGCGTCCACGCGACTACGGCAAGACCGCATCGAGCGCCGCCCCCGCCAAGAAAGAGACCGCCAACGCTTAGGTCGTTGAACGGCCAGACGATCAGAGACAGACGAATCAGGACCACCCTGCATGAAGGATACGAGCAATGAGTGAAGCAGAAGCCTACGCCTACGACGCAGACATGCGAAAAGCGAACCGAAAGAAGGCGGTCGCCGGGCGGAGTGTCATCTTCAAGATCAAACGCTGCGACGGCCCCGGCAAGCCGAGCCGATGGGAGTCCTTCAAGGTCCCCATCGAGACGGGCGCCAATGTCATCTCATCGCTCAACTGGATCGCCGCCAACCCGGTGACGACCGACGGCACCAAGTCCACACCGGTCGTGTGGGACTCCAACTGCCTCGAAGAGGTCTGCGGCGCGTGCACCATGGTCATCAACGGGCGCGTCCGTCAGTCGTGCTCGTGCCTGATCGACGAATACGCACCGAGCGAAGGCGATGTGATGACCCTCGAGCCGATGGCCAAGTTCCCGGTGATCCGCGACCTATGGGTCGACCGCCAGCGGGTGTTCCACAACCTGACTCGGGTCAAAGCATGGGTCCCCATCGACGGCACCTACAACATGGGCGCGGGGCCCAAGGAATCGCACGACCACCAGCAGATGCGCTACGCGCTCTCCGAGTGCATGAGCTGCGGCTGCTGTCTCGATGCGTGCCCGCAGTTCACCAAGGAAGAAGACGAGTCCAAGTGGGACACCAGCTTCATCGGTGCCCACGCGATGTCGCAGGCCCGCTACTTCAACGAGCACGAGACCGGCAAGGAACTCAAAGGCGAACGCATGGACGCGCTCGTGGGCAAGGGCGGCGTCAACGATTGCGGCAACGCCCAGAACTGCGTCAAGGTCTGCCCCAAGGGCATCCCGCTGACCGAGTCCATCGGTGCGATCGGCCGCAGCGCGACCATGCACTCGATCAAACAGTTCTTGCAGGGCAAGAAGTAAGCCAGATCCACATACATCAATGAGAAACGCGAGCTGCAAGGCTCGCGTTTTTTATGAACAGAGATATGCTAGATCGCTTCGATCGCTTTAGGCGTTGAGATCAAGCCGGGGCGGCTTGGGCTGGTGCGAGCGGTGGTAGGCTGGGTAGCCGGTCTGGTGCTCCTCGCGGTCCTCGCGTGCGTCCTCTTGATCAGCGTCAGCCAACGAACGGATCGCGTCGATGTGCTCGACCTCCTCGACCTGCTTGTTGTACTCATCCTTGATGAGCTTGCGCTTATAGGTCGCTTTGAAGGATTCCTCGGCCTTGGCTTTAGATGCGGCGGCCGAAGACACGGGAGCGCCCGAAAGGCTTGCGGCTAGGTTGTTTATGGCACCGGTCATACTCTATATATCGGTTATGTCCGCGCTCGCCCGCCACCCAATGCGCAAGAAAAGCAGGTTTATTTGTATTTTGGTCGGGTCGTACGCAAGGGCTACACCCTCTGATCAGGGGAAAGATGTCATCGTGCCCGATCAGGTGCCCATGACATTGACGCCGCAATCGACATAGATATTTTCGCCGGTGACGCCGCTGGCCAGGTCCGAGGCGAGGTAGACCGCGGTCTTGCCCACTTCGTCACCCTCGACATTGCGTCGCAGCGGGGCGACTTCTTGGATCGCGTCCTCGATACGGTTGATCCCGCCCACGGCTGAGCTTGCCAGTGTGCGGAGGAACCCGCCCGAGATCGTGTTGACCCGGATGCCGTCCTCGCCAAGCTCGTAGGAGAGGTAGCGTGTGGTGGCTTCGAGGCAGGCCTTGGCCACGCCCATGACATTGTACCCGGGGATGACTTTTTCAGCGCCGTAGTAGGACATGGCCATGATCGAGCCGCCGCCGTGGGTCTTCATGATGTCTTGGGCACGCCCGGCCATGGCCGAGAAGCTGTACGCCGAGATATCGATCGCGTCGAGGTAGGCTTTGCGTGGGGTCTTGGAGAAGTTCCCGATCTTGAGCCATTCGCGGTCGGCGAAGGCGATCGAGTGGATCAGGAAGTCCATCCGGTCGTGGTCCTTGGAGTAGCTTTCAAACAAACCATCGAGTGATTCATCGGAGCCTGCGTCGCAGGCGTACAGGGTCGCGTCGTCCTGGATCTTGGACACCGCCCGTTCGGTCCGCCGGGCGTTCTTCTCGCCGGGGATGTGGGCGTATGCACACTTGGCGCCGTGTTGGGTCAACGCCTGGGCAATATGCCAAGCGTAAGAACGATCGTTGGCCACCCCGACCACAAGGCCAACTTTACCTTCCAACAGACTCATATGCGTACCTTTCAATCTTCGATCCCGAATGTCATTCATTATAGCAGGGCGGATCGATCTGGGGGTGTACAATTGCCCATGGAACCATCGGACGCCCATCGAAATCACCCCGATCTCAACGCGCTCACCCTGCCCGAGCTGGCGGCTCAGCTCCGCCAAACCGGGCTCACGGATCGGCTTATCAAGCTCGCCTTCGACGAGGATCTGGGCGAATCGGCGCACGACTGGACCGGCGAGCTGATGTTCACCCCCGAGGACCAACGCCGGGTGCAGATGCGGGCCAGAGAGCCGGGCGTGCTCGCCGGCGTCGAGTTCCTCGATGATCTCGTCAACGCATTCTCACAGCCCGGCGAGATCGAGTGCGAGGTCTTTATGCGCGACGGCGAGTGCCTCGAACCAGGATCGGTCATCGCCGAGCTCTCGGGCAGCGCCCGGGCGATCGTCCGCCTCGAACGCACGATGCTCAACCTGATCGCCCGCATGAGCGCAATCGCCACGCGGACCAACCACTTCGTGACCCTCGTGCAGGGGACAGACGCCCAGATCTGCGACACCCGCAAGACCACGCCGGGGCTGCGGGCGTTTGAGAAGTACGCGGTGCGCTGCGGCGGGGGGACGACCCACCGCATGGGGCTCTTCGACGCGGTGCTCATCAAGGACAACCACCTCGCGGGGATCGAGGGGCCCGAGATGGCATCCAAGATCGCGGCCAAGCTCGAAGCCGTCGCGGCCAAGATCGCCAGCGAAGCGATCGGGCTCTGGTTTGTGCAGGTCGAGGTCGACACCCTCGAACAGCTCGAAGGCGTGCTGGCCGCCAAGCCCGGGACGGTCGATATTATCCTGCTCGACAACATGAGCACGGATCAGCTCCGCAAGGCTGTGGCGATGCGCGATGCGCTTGCGGATGGAACCGGGCCACAGCTCGAAGCCTCCGGAGGCATCTCAGAGACCACCGTCAGCAGCATCGCCCAGAGCGGCGTCGATCGCATCAGCATCGGCGGGCTCACCCACCAAGCCCAGAGCATCGACATCGGGCTCGACGCGATCTAAGCAGGTGGATGTATGGACGCATTCGATCGCACATCCTGGCAGAGTCAGCTCGAATCACAGATCGCGGACACCGCTGACTGCTGCGTGCAACGCGTCGTGGTCGTGGACTCGACACGGAGCACCATGGACGCCGCCGTAGCGTGCGCACAAAGCGAACAGAACAGTGCCCAGGGCGTGCTCGTCGTCGCGGGGTCACAAACCAGCGGACGCGGGCAGCACGGGCGGGCCTGGACAGATCATGACCGGTGCACCCTGCCGTGCACATTCGCGCTTCAAGGCCCCGACATCGATCCCCCCATGCTCGCGGCTCTCTGTGCCTGTGCCGTGCATGAATCCATCGAAGAACTACTCCAATCCTTCGGCATCACGAATGAAGATTGCCTGCTGATCAAGTGGCCCAACGACATCGTGATCCGAAGCGGAACGAACGATCGCAAACTGGCCGGCATCCTGATCGAGCAGAAACAAGAACTCACCCTCATCGGCATTGGGATCAACTGCAGCCAAACCCAGCAGCAGTGGGGCGAAGAACTCACGGGCAACGCGGTTTCGCTGCGGATGCTCGGGGTCGAGATCCCGGGCGATGAACTCCGCATCCAGCTCATGTGCACCGTCTTGGACCGTTTAAGCCAATGGCTCGACGCCAAAGATCCATCTGCGATCCGCGAACGCTACCAAGCCAACGACGCCATGGTGGGGACGCATCGGCGGTTCATGCACAACCGAGTGCTCTATGAAGGCGCCGTCGAGTCCATCGACCCGCTCACGCAGGTCACGGTGCGGACGAACGCAGGAATAGAAACACTCCCGATCGCGCAGACGAGCCACGCGCGGGATTAAACATTGCGGATAGTTACCAAATCGACTCAGAGCAGGCGTTTGATGTGCTTGCCGAGCTCGAGGGCTTCTTCGGGGGTTAGCGTGCCGGGGTTCCAGTTGGTGGTCAAGCCGGGGCCGTTCTGGAAGTGGGGGCTGCCCTGGACATTCTCGCCGCGATCTTTGAAGCGTGGGATGATGTGGAAGTGGACATGGTCTACGACCTGTCCGGCGTCCGCCCCATTGTTCTGCAGGATGTTGCAGGCGGTGGCCCCGGTGACTTTCTTGATCGCCCGGGTAATCCGTGGGAGCACCCGACCGACCGCGGCGGCGTGGTCGTCGGAGAGCTCGTCGATCGTGGCGGCCGGCTCCTTGGGGATCACGAGCGCGTGGCCCTCGGAGAGCGGGGCGATATCGAGGATCGCGATGACGAAATCGTCCTCATAGATCTTGTGTGCCTCGACCTCGCCTCGGATGATTTTCGAAAAAATGGAGTCTGTCATGCCCACATCGTATCGGCTCAACCCACCGCGTGCCCGCGGGTGGCGTGGATTTTCGTATTCAAGTTTGGTGCAGGTTTTCTCCCCGCCCGCCGCCGGTTTGGCGTGTACGATTGCCCGAGATGTCATCCGCCGAAACCGTCCAATCTGAGCACAAGCCAGCCGTGCAGATCCGCAAGCTCTCCGAGTTGTTGGTCAACCAGATCGCGGCCGGCGAGGTGATCGAACGCCCGGCGTCGGTGCTCAAGGAACTCGTCGAGAACTCCATCGACGCGGGCGCGACGCGGATCACCGTCGAGCTCGAGCAGGGCGGGATCGAGCGGATCAGCATCGCCGACGACGGGCACGGGATCGCGCCCGAGCAGATGACCCTGGCGTTGACGCCCCACGCGACGAGCAAGATCCAGCAGGCCGAGGACTTGGATCGGATTGGCACGATGGGTTTCCGTGGCGAGGCCCTCGCGTCGATCGCGTCGATCTCGCGCCTGTCGATCACCTCGCGCAGTGCTGACGCAGCCGAGGGACGCATCATCGAAGCCCACGGCGAGCATGTCGGCCAGCCACGCCCAATCGGCTGCCCCATCGGGACCACGATCGAAGTCAAGAACCTGTTCTTCAACACGCCCGCCCGGCGCAAGTTCCTGCGGACCTCGACCACCGAGCAGACCCGGTGTTTGGAATGGCTCCGCGATCTGGCGATGGCCAACCCGGCCATCGGCGTCCGCTGCATCGGCGACGGCAAGGTCAAGCTCGACCTGCCGATCAACCAGACGCCCCGCCAGCGGGTGGTCTCGATCATCGGCAAAGAACTCGAAGATCAGCTCATCGAGGTCTCCGTCGATCGCTTCAATGACACGCGTGGGATCTTGGTCTGGGGGCTCGTCGGGCTGCCGGCCATCGCGCGGGCGACGAGCAAAGCGCAGCATGTGTTCCTCAACGGCCGCACCATCCGTGATCGCACGATCCAGCACGCGATCCGCGAGGCCTACCGTGGGTTGATCGAGCCGGGCAAGCATCCGACGGCGGTTCTGATGATCGAAATGTCGCCCACGGCCGTGGATGTCAATGTGCACCCCGCCAAGCTCGAAGTCCGCTTCCGTGACCAATCCATGGTCCACCGGGCGATCTACCACGGCGTTAAAGATGCCCTCGGACGCGCCGATGTGACGCCGACGGTGTTCCAACGCCTGCCCGGCGTGGGGATGGACAGCTCGACGGCCATTATGCCCGGGCTCTCTCCCCAACAAGTCCAAGAGCAACAAGAACACCAGCTCAACCACCAAGTCGATCGCCTGGTCGAGTACCTCGAAGCAAAGCCCGCGAACACAAGCACCGAGCCGGGAACAAACACCCCGCCCCCAGACATTCGATCAGAACTCAAAGAAGTCCTCGCCCGCACGCCGATCAATAGTTTTTCGAGTCAGCCGAACTTCGCGCCATCGCCAGCCACCATCCATGAACAGATCGGCGAACTCCCCAAGGTCCAACGCATCGAGCAGGTGCTCCAGGTGCATTCAAGCTATCTGATCTCCCAGGACGAGCACGGCGTGCTCATCATCGATCAGCACGCACTCCACGAACGGGTCATGTTCAACAAGCTCCTCGCCCGGGTGATGGGCAACGGATCGCTCGAGCAGCAGGCCCTGCTGATGCCGATCGTGCTCGATGTGTCGAGCACCCTGATCGATCGCTTCGACGAGCTCGACGCCTTGCTCGAACGCATCGGTGTACAGTGTGCTCCAATGGGGCCCAAAGCCGTCGGCGTGCACGCGGTGCCCAGCTTCCTGCACTCACGCAATGTGGCGGCCGAGCCGTTCCTGAATGAACTCTTCGAAAAAATCGACCACGGCGGATTCGTGCCCACTTCCGAAGAAGCCCTCCACGAAGTGCTCGACATGATGTCGTGCAAAGCAGCCATCAAGGCCGGCGATGTGCTCAGCGATAATGAACTCGCCGCGATCATGCAGCTGCGCCAAGAGCACGAACGCTCCGGCTCGTGCCCCCACGGACGCCCAACGACAGTCCGCCTGACCATCGAGGAGCTCGAAAAGCTCTTCGATCGGCGGTAGATGTTTTTCTAACCGATAGTTTAGATAGAGGGAATAGATCCAGGAATACGGGTATTCTTCGCGTAGCTTTTTCCTTTATGAAACAGGAGCCACGCATGGACACCTTTGAAGCCATCCGATCCCGCCGAGCCGTCAAGCACTACGACCCCAAGTACCAGATGCCCGCTGCGGACGAACGCAAGCTCATGGAGCACGCGCTGCTCGCACCCACCTCGTACAACATCCAAAACTGGCGCTTCGTGCTCGTCAAGGACCCCGAGCAGCGGAGCTTAATCCGCAAGGCCGCGTGGGATCAGGCGCAGATCACCGAGGCGTCGCTGCTGATCGTGCTCACCGCCGACATGGGGTCGTGGAACGATCGGACCGAGCGATACTGGACCAACGCGCCCGCCGAGATCAGCGAGATGCTCGTGGGCATGACCAAGTCGTTCTACGATGGCAAGCCAACACTCCAGCGAGACGAAGCCATGCGGTCCTCCGGGATCGCGGCCCAGACCATCATGCTGGGCGCCAAGGCCATGGGCTACGACTCCTGCCCGATGATCGGGTTCGACCCTCAGGGCGTCGCCGATGCGATCAACCTGCCCGAGAACCACGCGATCGGGATGATCGTCGTCGTGGGCAAGAAGCTCAAAGACGCCCAGCCCCGCGGCGGCCAAGTGCCCTACGAAGAGGTCGTCCTCACCGATCGATTCGCAAAATGAGTTCGGGGAATGAATGGGTTCATTGATTCTTCGGGGCTCTCGCGGATTCATCTCGATCATCGGCTGCCAGAGGCCGATAGAGCCTCAATATGCACCAGTTTGCTGGCCAAACACATGGGCGATTTCTCAGGTTTGATGGGCGATTTGACAGATTGGTGTCACAATAGTGTACCAAAGCAGTTGGTGGAGAGCTATTCATGGTCAAATTTGGAATCATCGCCGCATCAATTGTCGGGGCTTGCACGCCCATGTCAGTCGCTCAAGTCGAGATGGCGAACGCAAACTTTGCTCGTGATGTCTACGCCTCACGAGCGTCAATCCTCATCATCGGCGACTCGACCAATAACCCCAGAGGCTCGGGCACCTATGTGCCCTATTACGAGGCGATCATCCAAGCCCTTCCCGAAGATATTGATCTGTGCGGGTTTCGGGTCTCGGGCTCGGCGGGCAACACCGGGGTGAACGGCTATATCCGATTCAATGGTGGCTCGGTTTCGCAAATGGTGGGCGGGCGCGTCTCTCAGCGTGCTCCCGATGTGCCCGTTCATGGCTCAGATATTGCACCCCCCGGGTATCGCAATGAGTTCACGATGATCGACAACGGCGTGCTCTCATCAGCCGGGCGGTTCGCTTCCGTGGGGCTGACCAATCTGGACGGGGTCTATAGCAACGCTGACGAATGGGTGAGCGGCACGACGATCGTGCTGCGGACGCCGTTCTTTGTCAATGACAACGCTACAACCCTCGATTCATTCTCGATAATCAAGCTGACCGATCACGATGGAACCGCGGGCACGAATGTGGGGGCGTTCGAGAGCGGCATCCATAAGTATGTGCCCCTCGATACCGATCGTACCGGGCTACAGGCGGTTGATGCACAGTTTATCAATCCGCAGACGACGCGCATCGGCGTGCGATTCTCTGGAGATGTTGACACAGATGACGCCAATGAAGCTGGCAAAACGATCGCATGGACTGATCACATGCTCTTTGATCTTGATCAAGCCGTGCAGGATCACGGGTTCTATCTCGACAGTGTATCGATCGGTGGATACACACCCAAGGATCACATGGATTCGCTCGACAAGGGGATGCTCAGCGAGTACCTCCGGGTGATGCCCCGCCAAGCGAACACGCTGATCGTATGGCTCGGGCAGAACTCTGAGCTTGATGAATGGACCGGGGTGCTCCATCCGGTCTGGACGCAGCGGATCGAATCGATCGTGGATACGGCACTGCAAGCCGCCCACGACGCGGGGATTAGCACGCCGCCCACGCCGATCTTGATCACGCCCCCTGGGGCGGATGTGTTTTATCCGGACAGCCGCTTCACCGCGATGAACGCCGCCCTCGGGGAGATCGCCACCCGTCGCGGGTGGGGGCATATTGATCTGCAGACCTTGCTCGGGAACTCGTTGATCAAAATCGGGCCCGACATGCTCGGGCCCGGGCCGCACCCATCACAAGCGGGCGCTCTGCTGGTGGTCAACAAACTCTACGAGCACCTTGACTGCCTGCGAGCCGAATATACAGGTGATCATGTCCGCGATTTCTTCGATGTCTCGGCGTTCTTGGACCTCTTCACCAAAGGCGACAACCAGGCCGATCTCACCGGCGATGGCGTGTTCGATTTCTTCGATGTGTCCGCGTTCCTCGACGCGTTCAACGCAGCTTGTCCATAACTCATCGCTCGCGGCTCATGCATCATTATGCATCATCAAGCAGATCGACGGCTCGAAACCGCTTGCCCTCAAGCATCTCCAGGCTTGCGCCGCCACCGGTCGAGACATGCGAGAGCTTGTCGGCGACGCCGAAGATTTCGGCGGCTGCAGCGGAATCACCACCCCCGACGATCGAGGTCGCGCCGGCAGCGGTCGCGTTGGCGACAGCCTCGGCGACAAGCTTCGTGCCCATCTTGAACGGGGCCCATTCGAACACGCCCATCGGCCCGTTCCAGACGATGGTCTTGGAGCCCTTGATGATCTGTGAATAACGGGCCGCGGTCTTGGGACCGATATCGAGCCCCATGAACCCGTCCTTGATCTGATCGTCGAAGACCTCGATGTCACCGGTTTTTTCAGCGAAGACCGTCGAGCAGATGTGGTCTTCGGGGAAGTGCAGGTCGGTCTTGGATTCCGCGGCCAGCTCGATGATCCGCTTGGCCTCGTCGAGCATCTCGTCCTCGACGATCGAGGTGCCCACGCTGTGCCCGAGGGCTTTGAGGAAGGTGTACGCCATCGCGCCGCCGACGATGATGTGGTCGGCCTTGGGCAGCAGGTGCTCGATGGCCGGGAGCTTGTCGGAGACCTTTGCGCCACCCAAGATCACGGTGAAGTCGCGGGCAGGGTTCGAGAGCGCGTCGGTGAGGTACGCGATCTCCTTTTCGACCAAGAACCCGGCGACCTTGGGCTTGTTGCCCATCGCCGCGGGCACGCCGACCATCGACGCGTGGTCGCGGTGGCAAGCGCCGAAGGCGTCATTGACATACACATCCGCATGGGCCGCGAGTTGGTTGGCAAAGTCGCTCTCGCAGCGTTTCTCGCATCCGTGGAAGCGGAGGTTTTCAAGCAGGATCACATCGCCATCGTTCATGGCACTCACTGCAGCGGCGATCGCTGGATCCTTGCAGTTGGGCGCGGGGATGGTGACATCCTTCTTGAGCAGCTCGCCGAGCCGCTTGGCGATCGGGGCCATCGAGTACTTCTCCTCGTAGCCCTTGCCCTCGGGGCGACCCAGGTGCGACATGAGGATCGCCCGCCCGCCACGCGAGATCACGGACTCGATCGTCGGCAGGGCCGCGCGGATGCGCCGATCATCGGTGATGGTCGAGCCGTCGAGGGGGACATTGAAATCGACACGGATCAAGACCCGCTGGCCGGCTACTTCGATGTTGGCGATGGACTGCTTGCTCATGGCGTGTGCGCTCCCAAGAGTTGATTTGAATGGTGGGGGACTGAACAATTGTATGCGTGTGCGCATTAAAAATCGGGCATTGCGCCCGATTCGAGTGTGTCTTGGGTGTTGTCGAAAAGTGCTTTAGCCTTCGAGCATATCGCCCGAGCGACCACGCACCGCGGCGCTGCCCGAATCGAGCAGCCCGTCGCGCATCTTGCGGAGCTGGGCCTGGATCGACGCGTCGATGAGCTGATCGCCCATGCGGAGTTTGATCCCGCCGAGCATCGACGAATCGGTGTACGGGTGCATGATGACATCCTTGCCCAGCGAAGCCGAGAGCTGGGTGCGGACGGATTCGAGCTCGCCGGTCCCGATCGGTGTGGCGGTGAAGACATCGACCTCGATGCGCCCGTACTGGTCCTGGACGAGGGTGTCCATGGCCGTGGCGATCTGCGAGAGGTTCGCCAGGCGCCCCTTGCGGTTGAGCTGACGCAGGAAGTTGAGGGTGAGCCCCGAGACGCGCCCGTTGAACATGCGTTCGAGCGAGGCGTCACGCTTGTCGGTGTCGATCAAACGCGAGGCGAGGAGCTCGGAGAACGAGCGGTCCGCGCGGGCGAGCTCGACGATGTCCTCGAGTTCGCCGAGGATGGACTCGGCCTGCCCGTCCTGCTGGGCGAGCTCGAAGAGGCTCTTGGCGTAGACCTTGGCGAGGGCGCTGGGTTGAGCTTCGATCAATGGCATGGGGATCTCCGGGGCTCACGGGCACACGCCGATTCGGCGATGCCCAGAGTGCTGGTTGGTTTAGGCGTTGACCGACTTCATCTCGGCGAGCGATTCGTCCATCAGACGCTGCTGATCGTCGGCGGTCACCTCGCGGGCGAGGATCTTGCCGGCCATGACGGTCGCCAAGTTCACGGACTCGCTGTAGAGCTCGTTGAGGGCCTGCTTCTTGGCCGCGTCGATCTCGGCGACGGCCTTCTGACGCATGGCCGAGAGCTCCGCATCCGCGGTCGCCTTGAGCCCCGCGGCCAGCTGGGCCTGCTGGGCCTTGGTGTCCTCGAGCATCTTCTGGGATTCAGCACGGGCCGAAGCAAGGTTCTTCTCGTACTCGTCGAGTGCGTCCTTGGCCTGCTTGCGTGCTTCTTCAGCCGCGGCGATCTCGCCGACGATCTTCTCATTGCGTTCGTCAAGACCGGCGACGATCTTCGGCCAGATCATGGTCGCCGAGATCCCGAAGACGATGATGAACACCACGATCGCGGTCAGCCCGGGGATGATCCCGGCCTTAGGGTCTTCGATGACGGACTTGTTGCCGCCGCCGTGACCATCGCCATGGGCTCCATGATCATCGCCGTGGCCATCAACCGCGTCCTGGGCGATGCCCTCGATCTCGGTTTCGATCGGGTGATCGGTTGGGTCTGCGGCCATCGCTTGGGTGGCGAGGACGGCTGTGGCGATCAGAATCAGCAGGAAAGCAAAACGCTTCATTGGATATTCTCCGTGTTGAGGTAAAAGCCATCACCGAGCGTGTTTCAGCCCGGTGATGGGGAAAGTCTGATTAGGCGAGACCGACGAGCAGGCCGACGACGACCGCGAAGAGGGTCGCACCTTCGATGAGTGCTGCCGCGAGGATCATGTTGGTACCGATGGTGCCCGATGCCTCTGGCTGGCGTGCGATCGACTCGAGCGCACCCTTGCCGACCATACCGATACCGAGTGCACCACCAACAACAGCGAGACCAGCGCCGATGGCGGCCAGGCCCTTGCCGATGTTTTCGGTGCCTGCAGCCGCGATGGCTTCAGCTGCCGCTGCATCCTGTGCCATCGCCATAGGAGCGAAGAGTGCGACGGCGCCAGCTGCGAGAACGATTTTCTTGGTGAGTTTCATTTCGGAAATTCCTTTCAGTGGCCGATTCGTTTGTTTTCGACCAGAACCTTGGAAATGCGGGAAGAATCCACTGTCGATCCAACTCGGATCGCAATGGCCTTGGGTGCCTCCCCGCGGTAGCCCCAGGCCCAACTATTGTAAAACCAGATCACGCGTGAGCGGCTGCCCCCTCGTGTGCGTGATCGTGATCGTGCTCACCATGATGCGCCAGAAGCGAGATGAACACGGTCGTGAGGAACATAAACACAAACGCCTGCAAGAAGGCGACAAACAACTCGAGGAAGTAGATCGCCACGACGGCCACGGTCGAAACCACCCCGACGGGCAGCCCGATGATGTCCGCACGGATGAAGCCTTCGGACGCGAAGCCCAGGAGCACCGCCACCAAGATATGACCCGCGGTCATGTTGGCGAACAGACGAATCGACAGGGCGATCGGCTTAATAAAGGTACCCATGATCTCGATGGGGATGATGATGGGCCACACAAAGATCGGAGCCTCAGCCGTCAAGTGCTTCAGGTAGCCCCCGACGCCCAGCTCGCGGATACCCGCCCAGTTGATCATCAGCCCGGCCAGCAGCGAGAGCGCGGCGGTGACATAGATGCTCTGGGTGGCGGTCCCGCCGATGAATGCCCGGTGCTCGGCCGCCATCTCGGGGACCAGCAGGTTGTTGGCGTCGAGCAGCGGGATCAGCCCGAGCAGGTTGTTGATCAGGATGAAGAAGAATATCGTCCACAAGAACGGCATGAACTTGCTGGTGCGCTCGTGGAGCAGCGGGCGGACCGTGCTCTCGCGGAGGTAGCCGCAGATGACCTCGACCGTGTGGGCGAAGCGTGATTTGGTGATCCAGCGTGCATGCCCGTCGTTCTCGGAGCCTGTCGAGACGCCCTTGGCGACGATGAGCCCGCCGATGACCATAATCAAAGCGGTGATGATCATGTTCGTCTGCGCGGTCGACCAGATCCACCAGCCGTCAGCGTTGACGATGAATGGATGGTTAATGACATGCGAGACCGGATCGCCGGCGGCGAGTGTGAAAGTCGACATCAGGAAATACCCTCCGCATCAGCCATCGGCAGATCGCCGACCGTGTGCTTCTGGATCAAAGAGAGAACCGCAGCGACATCGATCACCAGTGTGATCATCAACGCGCTGAGCATGGTCAGGAAAAACACCACCCGCTCGGGGCTGATCAGCATGTAAACCGCCAGACCAATGGTCAGCACGGTCATCGCGCGGATCATGGTCCCGGCGAGCACCGGCACGCACCACGCGGGGGCGGGCTTGGGCGGCATCATCGACAGGATCCCCATGGGGATCAGCATGCCGGGGATGGTCGCCACCAGTGTCCAGAAACCGTCATTGATCGAGCCGCCGCGCTGCTGGGCGATGAGCCCGCCAGCGATCGCCACGACCACACACACAAACACGCCGATCGACCCTGTTCGGATCACCGGCAGCTTCACCTCTGGAAGCAGGCTTGATGGGGTGGTTTGATCGTTCATAATCAGTGCGTGGAAGACCCGAAACGAGCTTTCGCAGGGCAGAGAACATCCAAGAACTCTGATCCTGCGGGGCGAGAAGGATAGGGGGCACAAACCGACTCGGCGACTAAGAAAGGGACCATTTTGCACCCTTTCTTTTCAAGTTTTTGCTCCGCAGGAAACCGGGCGTGGTTGGCTCGATTTCAGGGCTCCGGGTATCAGGTGTTTTCGTCGCCGTCGGTTCGGCTGTTGGACTTGGTTTGCTCCCTGTTCAGGTCCATCGCCTCGCGGATAAACCGGTAAAAACCCACCACCAGCCCGGTCAAACCAAGGATCAACGCCCACCTGAACCCCGTCACGGCGAGATAATCGATCCCGTACCCGATCAGCCCCATCCCGATCATGCCGTAGACGGGATCGAGGGCGATGCCCCAGGCCTTGGCCTGTCGTGCCCGATCGCCGCGTTTAGTGCCCGGGCTGGATTGATTGCTGCTCATGAAGTCTCGATTCTGGAGGACAAACGCCTCCTGCTCGGTGGATCTGGCTCAGTGGATTTTGCCGAACGCGAAGGTGCGTGCATGGCTCGTGGCGTCTTTGAGCTTGGAAATATCCGAGCCCGAGCCCTGGGCGTTGTCCGGGCGTCCGCCGCCCTTGCCGCCCATGATCCCGGCCACCTCGCGGATCCAATCGCCCGCCTTGAGCCCCTTGGTCACCAAGCCCGCAGGCACGACCGCCATCAGCGCGACGCGACCGGCGCCCTCGTCGGGGCTCATCAGCATCACGGCTTTGTTCGGGCACGCCGAGGTGATGGTCTTGAGGGCGGCTTCGAGCGCACCACGATCAGAACCGAGCTCCAGCGACGCGATCACCACATCCTCGGGCGACCCGGCGGCTGCCTGGGCAATCCCCGCGGCCAGTTCCTGAGCCTTGCGTGCCTGCTCCGCGGCTCCCGCCTTGGCGGCTGCCTTGAGTTTCTTCTGCACCGTCGCGAGCTTGGCGCGGATCGCGTTCTTGCTCGTGGTGGGGAGGGTTTCCTTTTCAAGCGTCTGGACGATCTCTTGATGCTTGGTCGCGAGCTCTTCGGGCGCGACGGCGTCCAAGCCTTCCGCCTTGCTGAGCAGGGCAGCCCCGCGTGCGTGCGCATCGACGGCTTCCTGCCCGGTCAACGCGGTGATCCGCCGAATGCCCTTGGCGATGCCCTCTTCAGACAGCAGCGCAAAGTGCTGGGCGGCTCCGGTCGATTCGATGTGGGTGCCGCCGCAGAACTCGATCGACGCGCTGGTCCACGCTTCGTTTTCTGGGTTGGCGATCAGTTGATCGACTTCGATCCCGATCGAAACGACGCGCACCGGGTCCGGGTAGGTCTCGCCGAAGACGGCCCGCAAGCCGCTGATCTTCTGGGCCTGTTCCAAGCCCGCAAGCTGGGCATAGACCGTTAAATCCTGACGGATCTGGTGGTTCACTTCCTCCTCGACCTTGGCGAGTTCTTCGGCGCTCACCGGCTGGTTGTGCGTGAAGTCAAACCGCAGCTTCTCGTCGTTGACCAGCGAACCGCGCTGATCGACGACGGTGCCCAGTACCTGGCGCAACGCGAAGTTGAGCAAATGGGTGCTCGTGTGGTTCGAGGAGACCTTGGCGCGGTGGACATTGCCCAGGTGGCACATGGCATCGTGCCCGACCTTGAGCTTGCCCTTAGTGATGCGTCCGATGTGCAGGACATAGCCGCCGAAGGATTGGGTGTCCTCGACCTTAAAATGCGCCCCGGTCTTGATGCACTGGAGCTCGCCGACATCGGCCACCTGCCCGCCCATCTCGCTATAGAAGTTGGTCTTGTTGAGCACCACCCCGACGCGCCGCGTGCCCGCGGTGGTGGTGTCCGCGTGGTCGTCGAAGTTGTGCCCGTTCCAGATCGCCTTGACGGTGCCCTTCATGTCGCGCGTGGAGAACTTGAATGAGTCATCCGTGGGCTTGATGTTCAGATGCCCAAGCTTGGCGACCTGCTCGGCCCGGAGTTCGAGCTTCGTCCCGCCCTCGTCCTTACGCCCGCCCTGGCGAGAGCGTTCTTTGGCTTCTTCCATGGCTTGGTCGAAGCCCTCGATGTCAACCTTGAGTCCGATGTCATTCGCAATGATCTCAGTCAGATCAGCAGGGAAGCCATAAGTGTCGTAAAGTTTGAAGACATCTGCACCGTTGATTGTCGGTGTCTCGCTAAACCACTTGGCAATAGTTTCTTTTATTAGAGAAGTGCCAAAGCTGCAGGATTCGATCAGTTCCTCTTGGCCTTCATCTACATGGGAGTAGGCTATATCTACCCTCCAAGCATCTGGACTGCTCGGCTTTGGTAACCGCTCATCTCTGATGCGTCGTTCTTCGTCTGTGGTTGCTACATTATTGATGTAGGTGTGTCCACTAGCCCAATCACTGTGGGCGATAGCGAATTGTGGGTTGCGGTTAGGATTTGTAGCTAGTAGGGTCTCAGGATTAATCGGAGCTGATTGAATGGCTCTTGCTGCAGCGTTGTAAACTAGTTCAAAACCGCGTTCCAGCGTCTTGCCGAAGCTCTCTTCTTCATCGGCGATGATCGCCTGTACGCGATCCGGGTTCACTTTGAGCTCGGGGAAGGCATCGCCCAACGATTCGATGACTGTGGGGAGCAGAGCCGCGAAGAATCCCTCTTGGGCGTTGAGCTTCTGGCGTCCGTAGCGGACGGCTCTCCGCAGGATGCGACGCAGCACATACCCGCGTCCCTCGTTGCCGGGCATCTGGCCGTCGGTGATGGCGATGGTCAGCGTGCGGATGTGGTCGGCGATCACGCGGTACGCCTCATCGATCCCGTCCGTGTCCTGGGCGCCCACCTTGCCGGCATAGGCACGAGCCCCGGTGAGCTTCTGGAGATGCTCGAAGATCGGCATGAACAGATCGGTGTCGTAGTTGCTCAGCTTGTCCTGCAGCACAGACACAATGCGTTCGAGCCCCATCCCCGTATCGACATGCTGATCGGGCAGCACGCTGAGCTTGCCGCCCTCGAGCCGATCGAACTGGATGAACACATTGTTCCAGATCTCGAGCACATTGGGATCGTCCATGTTGACCAGGTCGGCCGCGTTGCGTCCGCCGATCCGGTCGTAGTGGAGCTCGGAGCACGGGCCGCAGGGGCCGGTGTCGCCCATCTCCCAGAAGTTGTCCTTCATATTCCCCGGTAGGATGTGATCTTCGGGCAGGTACTTCATCCAGATTTCTTTGGTCTCCAGATCCGGCGGCAGGTCCTGCTCCGGGTTGCCCTCGAAGTAGGTCGCGTAGAGCCGATCGGGATCGATCCCCCAGACTTTGGTCAGCAGCTCGAACGACCAAGCGATGGCTTCGGCCTTGAAGTAGTCCCCGAAGGACCAGTTGCCGAGCATCTCGAAGAAGGTATGGTGGTAGGTGTCCTTGCCCACATCGTCGAGGTCGTTGTGCTTGCCGCCCGCGCGGATACATTTTTGGGAGTTCACAGCCCGCTTGATCCCCTGCAAGGGCGAGTTGGGGTCGAGCGTGCCCTGGAAGATTGGCTTGTACTGGTTCATCCCCGCGTTGGCGAAGGTGTCGCGCAGCGACGGGTCGTTGGTCGGGCAGGTCGTCGATGAGGGGACAAAGGTGTGGCCCTTGTCGGTGAAGAACGCGATGAACGCGCTGCGGACCTGGGCAGCGGTCATGCTGGAACTAGCGTTGGTGTTCGTAGAGATCGATTCGGGCTGGCCGGTGGGGGACATATGCGTGTTCCGTTTCTGTTCGGATGCTTGTTCGTGTGTGCACGCGTTTCTGGCGTACAGGAGGATGATAGCGGCTCTGTGATCGTGTTGTACGGGTTGGGAAGGTCCCAATGTGATACAAAACTCCCCAGATCGCTGGCGAGGAGCCCGTTTTCGGGGTCTGCTTGAGTATCGACCAGCCCCGGACGCCCCGCGCGGATACGCGTGCGCTGTATCTGGCCCGGTCGATCCAACCGAAGACCCGAGGAGCATCTCTATGCAGTCATCGCCAACGATCCAAGCCATTCTGTTCTGTGCTGTATGTGCGGCTGGTGCCCACGCGGGGGTGATCCGCCACGATGTCGATGATGCGCTCTACCGTGGGCTCGCC
>Ga0209344_10001937_pt1 | contig 24717 bp, 21 predicted proteins | sample Cruoilmetagenom6_FD_187293 | JGI IMG/M metagenome (GOLD analysis project Ga0209344, IMG submission 187293) | Oil polluted marine microbial communities from Coal Oil Point, Santa Barbara, California, USA - Santa Barbara Oil Seep Sample 6 (SPAdes)... | ecosystem: Environmental > Aquatic > Marine... | reverse complement strand
CATCTCATATTATGAGTTTTGTAGAAGAGATCGCAGATGAAATTGTTTTTCTCCTTGAAGGTAAAGTATATTTTAAAGGAAATATAGACGCGCTTAAGATACAAACAAAGGAATCTGACTTTGAACATGCGATTGCAAATCTCTTAACTCACGACGATGTTTAAAATATTAAAATATAGTTTCTACGATTTGATTCGCAGCAGATGGAGTTATGTATATCTACTCTTCTATCTATTGCTGAGTTCGGTACTCCTTTTCTTAAACAACGACCTCTCTAAAGCTGTCATTACACTCATGAATGTAATAACCATTTTAGTACCACTCATAGGTACCATCTTTGGTATCATGTATTATTATAATTCTAAGGAATTTACAGAACTACTGCTCGCGCAGCCCATTAAACGCTCTTCCATATTCATTGGTCAATATCTAGGGGTTGCGTTGTCACTATCCATGAGTCTGGTTATTGGGCTAGGAATTCCGTTTGCCCTTTACGGTTTGTTTCAATCAAACGAAATTTGGGATTTCCTATTATTACTCGTTACAGGAACCTTTTTGACACTCATTTTTACGGCCTTGGCGTTTAATATAGCCTTGTACAACGAAAATAAAATTAAGGGGTTTAGCTATGCAATCCTGCTTTGGTTGTTTATGGCTGTGATCTATGATGGAATCTTTTTATTGTCGCTTATTCTATTGGAATCATACCCACTCGATAGTTTTTCCATCTTTGCAACCATGTTTAATCCAATTGATCTTTCCCGTATCCTTATTCTGTTAAAGCTAGATATTTCGGCTTTATTGGGATATACAGGGGCCGTTTTTCAAAAATTCTTCGGAACGGGTCTCGGCTTATTTATATCCATTGCAACATTATCGCTATGGGTTGCTCTTCCGGTTTTTAATATCTATCGAAAAAGTAGAAAAAAAGATTTTTAAATGGTTTCTCTGTGCTGATACTATTCGGAAATATACACTTCTAGAAATTCTGCATCTTCGGCGAATAAAAATGCTTCGTTTGTTGTTGCAGGAAGTAAAACGGTCTCCCCTTTTGAGACGACTTCTGTAATACCATTTACCGTTACAGAAGCAGAACCCACAACACACATTAAGATCACAAACGAGTCAAGATGTCCGTAGTGCTGTCTGTAGCCTTTTTGCACCTTTAAAATATTTGTTGTAAAATAATCACAATCAACAACGTTTGAGGAAGCGTTTGTTTTTACCGTAAATTCTTTTTTACTCTCATCGCTCGTTTCTTTAGTAGCTTTGATTGATTCTAAGAGGTGAAGCTCTCGTGGTTGACCATCACTATTAGTTCGTTCCCAATCATACACTCTGTAGGTGATATCTGATGTTTGCTGAATTTCAGCTATAACAACACCAGCCCCTATAGCGTGTACTTTACCCGCTGGAATAAAATAAGCATCCCCTTTTTTAACTTTTTCTGTATTGAAAACGTCATACACATTACTTTTTTCAACATGTTGTAAGATATCCATATCGACATTTTTATCTTTTAGACCAAGAATGATTTCAGCATCTTCTTCATGATCCATGACATACCACATTTCTGTTTTTCCGAAAGAATTGTGCTCTTGTTTAGCGATGGTATCATCTGGATGGACTTGAATTGAGAGATTTTGATTGGCATCGAGAAATTTGATCAAGAGTGGGAACTCATTTCCAAAACGCTCATAATTGGAAAACCCTACAAAATCCTTATTAAATTTTTCCACAAGTGAGGTAATAGAAAGACCTTTATATGCCCCTTTGTTCACCACAGAAATATGTCCTGCAACACCTGAAATTTCCCAACTTTCTCCTATACTTTCTTCCGTAGTTTTTTTGTTTAGAACGGTTCGTAACTTAGAACCGCCCCATATTTTTTCTATCAAAATTGGTTCAAACGTAATTGGATATGCTTTCATGATTTACTTCTTATTAATGGGTTAAATAATTATGCTGCTATTGCTAATTCGGGGGTGTTAGCTTCAAGTTCAAAAACACGCACCTCAGCATTAGACACAGCATCGTATCGATTTAAAATGGAATAATTCATCCAAATTTGTGCTAAATTCACAGGGATCTTTAGAGCATCCGTCATTCCTAATTTAGAATCATCTACATGTACCCATCGCATCAAGGGTTGTTCAAAAATGCTTTTGATTGTCTCTTTTTTTCCAAGGTGTTTTTTAAGCCGTAAGAAGATTTCCACATCAAACAACCATCTGCTTACAAAGGCGTCATCATATACTACAGGGACAATATTCCGCTTAAAAACCTTTGCCCCGCATTGCGTATCTCGTATTGGTAAGCCAAGTATTAATAGAATAAACCTTTTTACAAATTTTGAAAATACATTTCGCATAAAATTGCGTTCAATATTTCTACTGTCTGCGGCATTTCGCGATCCAAAGACAACCATTTTGTCGTCTTGCTTCAATGTTTTCACAAGATCTTTAAAATCTCTAAAATCTGTAGAAAGATCGGCGTCCATAAAGCCTATGTTCGAAATATAAGGTTGACTATATAAAAATCGTGCCCCCGCTCTAACAGCTGTGGCTTTCCCTGAGTTCTTCTTAACATCAATAATACTAATGGCGCCGGGTGCCTGATCCTTCATCGTATGAAGTACATCAAGTGTTTTATCTTTACTACCATCATTGACAAAACATAAATGGTAATCTTCATTTTCTAAAATAAATGAAACAAACGCGTCTTGATTTAATCGTTTTTCTTCATTATAGCAAGGGATAATAATTCCTGTTTTCATAATAGTTTTATAGGTTACATGTTATTTACTGGACAAACTTAGCCTGATGAAGGCTCTGTTTGCAGCGGTTTTCGACGGATGACTTTTTAGTGTAGACCGATACCGTTTATCGAAGGATGCGCCATTTAACGAAAGAACTATCTTTGACATCAGAACAGTGAGTATCTTTTAAGTCACGTATGAAGCAATCGAGAACAAATAAATATTTGGTCACCGCAGTCCTCCTTGGGATCATTTTCCATGGGACCTCTATGTTCTTTACGCTGGAGAGAACCTACGATGCACTTATTCATCTGTTTTTTGCCAATCATTATGCTACAAGCTGGTTTGAACCTTGGAACTACAGTTGGTATACTGGCTTTACAGTTATGGGATATCCACCTTTGGTGCATCAAAGCATTGGTGTTCTTTCATATATTGGCGGACTCAAATTTGGGATGTTCACCGTGGCAATCGTTGGTGTGGTCCTTTTTATAACAGGAGTCTATCGGTTTACCCAAGTACTCATACCTAATAAAAAAGTTGCTGGTTATGCTGCTATATTAGCCGTATTCTCATCTTCCTTCGTAGAAACCCTTCACATATTTGGGCAGCTACCTAGTATTATTGGCATATCCATATTGATGCACGCATTGCCAGAAATATACGTATGGCTGAAAACAGCACGCAAGGCACATCTTTTTAAAGCTTTAGCCTTATTAGCTGTGACAGTAACATCGCATCATGTGACGCCTATCTTTGGAATGATCTTCTTTATATTTCCTTTGATCGGGATGGTTGTCATGGACGCTGCTCGCGAGAAAGTCTCGTCAAACAAGGAAGTCACTATTTCCGCCTTTGCGAAATCAATATGGGCACACCTTAGCCGTATTGTTATATTTGGTGCTTGTTCCCTTATACTTATCATAGGCTGTATCTTACCCTATTGGATCAATACGAAGAACAACCCGATAACCCAGGTTCCTATTCCGCATGGATCAAGAGACAACTTTTTAGAAATCACTTCGTCCGGATTGGTGTTTTTTATAATTCCTTGGGGCATTTTGTTGTTTCTACTCCCCTATTTCTTCTATCGTTATTATAGCAAACGACTTCTCTTTTTCGGAATTTCATTTACACTACTACTTATTTTAGGAACCGGCGGAACCACACCTATTCCATTAAAAATGTTAGGTGAAAACGCATTTAATATTCTTACTCTTGATCGATTCACATTATGGGCATCTATTATGGCACTACCCGTTTTTGGTGAATTTTGCTATAGATTTGTAGAAGGAGATTACAAAACTTATTTGCAAAACAAATGGGGAACACTTATACATCGAAGTGCGGGGGGCTTCTTATCTATGCTTTTTATAGGTATTGCTATTTTTACGATAACCTTGGGTAAATTTAGACCCAGTCAACCGGATCCGATAAAAATGACACCCATTGTAAACTTCTTAAATGAAGATGAACACTACAAATGGCGTTATCTTCCTCTTGGATTTGGTGACCAAATGGCCTGGCTTTCCGCCCAAACTAAAGCCACAACAGTTGATGGAGACTACCATTCTGCTAGGCGTTTACCTGAACTTACCTCAAGAGCTGTAGAACGACTAGAAAATTCAAAATATAGAGGAATTGAAGGGATTGGATCCTTACAGCAATTTCTTACCGTACCAGAGAAATATCATCTCAAATATGTGTTTTCAAATGACAAGTTTTATGATCCGTTGTTATACTTTACTGGATGGCATCGATTGAGCCTATTGGAAAATGGTATTCATGTCTGGGAAAAAGCAGGAATCGTACCTCTGCCCAGTGTTTTGCCTAAAGATGATGTTCCTCTTTTTCAAAAACTATTATGGGGTATTATCCCATTCACTACCGTAATTATTGCACTCCTGCTACATTTAAAGGCTATGTGGAGTCGTTCCTTTCGAAGAAATAAAAAGACAGCAATCTACTTTAGTTTTCAACCAGATTATACCAAAATTCCTAAATTGCTATATAGATCTTCCATCGCTTGGACGGCGTTACTGTTTATTTTTATTCTCTTTGGCGGCTACACTTTCTATTTAAAAAACAGTACGCAAAGAACACCCAAAAATGTAGTTACTGCATATTACGACGCTATAGATTTTAAGGAATATGAACGTGCTTATTCTTATATCGATCCTGCTAGTAATAAAAAGCTGTCCCAGTTCATGTTAGAAATTTCTGTTTCCGATGGGCTACTTAGTTCGTATGCAAAATTGGACAGTTTAGCTATTGAGATTGAAGCTAAAACAGACACCACCGCACAAGCTATTGTCAATGCAAAATGGATTACGCCTTTAAAAGAGATACGTACGGTTGAAATTGTATCTTTAAAAAAGACACAAAGCAACTGGTTTATTATCCCGAAAGCGATAGATCCCGACATTCCACCAGATCAACTTCTCATACAAAGTGGAACCGCATATTACAATCATGGAAAACGTGCGGTCACTATACAAAAGACGTACCACGAAGATGTTCTTAAACAACCTGTGGTAGAAGTGCTATCTGCAAGACTTGTTCAAATAGATTCGATCTATGCTATTGTAGGTGAAATTCAAAATGTAGACAATATTCCCGCAGACATTTCAGTCACGGGAGCGCTTTACAATACAGGTAATCGTGAACTTGCTCGTTTCAATGCCAAAGACATTGTAAAGCATAAATTGCTTCCTAAGGAAAAAACACTCTACCGAATTAATTTTGAAGATATTGCTTGGAACAAAAATAATGATTCAAAACCTACAACTTATAATCCGAATCTTTTTACTGAAATTAAGCTGAAAGAAAAACCTATTTCATTTGAAGTTCAGGTTAATGCCAATGTGGCGACTACCGACTTACAGCAAGCAGTCGCACTTTCAAAAGTGCAACAGCAAGATAATGCGATTCAGGGATTTTTATTTAACCCCAGTATAAACGAAGCAACCATAGCTCAACTCTTAATTGGCTATTACAATGCTTCACAGGAATTACTTTGGGTTGAATCGAAATATATTGACGAAAGCATTCGGCAGCAGCGAAAACGACCTTTTTCTGAAATTTTACTCAGCATTCCTCTGCCGAAAGAAATCGCTTCTGGGCTTACGACGGTTTCGGTAAACGGACTTCCAAACACGCAAATTTCTACTAAAATTGTTCCTAATAGAAATCGTTCCGAAGAAAATAAGGCATTTATCAAAATTAAAAATATGCCCTATACATATATTAAAATTGTAACCAACAATTATATAGGAAACCCCAAATAATGTATCATCGTAAAAACATAGCGCCCTTTTTAATTTCAACGCTTGCCGTGATAAGTGTGTTCATGTTATCGTTTTATATTCCGAAAGCACAAAATAAAACTTCTGTAGGTTCGTTTAAGATTTCAGAAGTACAAGACAGAACGGTTTCCGTCGAGGAACAGATCATTACTTTTGAAACTTACGACCTCAAAACTATTCATACTATTCGCCTAGTTATTTCTGGTACGTATGGCAGTATCGTTCTTATTCCGAAGATCAAAAATGGACAACCTATATTCAGCATCCCACCTACCTTCACAAAATACGCGGGTAGTATAGCCTTTTATCTTATTCAGCATGAAAAAGTGTTACAAGATGGTGTCTTTAATCTTCTTCCGAAGACGACAGAAATCGGTCTTATCGAGAATTACTTAGGCCCCAGAAGCATTGTAGCAAATGACCGTGATCATACTATGTTAGTTAGTATCCCAACAGACATCTATGATAATTTACTTCCTGATAGCATGAACATTGAGATCAAGACACAGTTTAAAAATACAATTACCATAAGCACAAAAGAACTCACCTCAGGTTTTGCTTGGAAACGTATTCCCGCCCCTCTAGTGACGGGAAGAATTAGTACAGGAAGTACCTTAGGAGATGTTTCCTCAAAAGAACTAGTTGCAGATATTTTTCCAGATGTAGCGCAAGATTTTTCAATTAGCGTAAATAGCAACCATAGCTATGCAGATGGCAATGAAATTATAAGCCTTCAAACTACACAAATAAAAGATAAACGCGGTAACATTATGACCGATGGAACTTTAGTGAGTTTTATGATGACCGATGAAACCGGAGCGTACTGGCAGACCAATACCACAACGGTTAATGGATTCGCTTTTGCGAAAACCCTGCATCCACAAACACCTACTACCTGGAAAATAAGCGCAACCATTTCAGGTATCGCCTCCAGCCAAGAAATAAATCAAACTTTCGTTTCTATCCTAGATACTATTCCCGTGATGACACTGCAAAACAGACAGGTGCTGGTTGGACCCCTTACTAGTTATCTAGGTCAACTCGTACAAGACGGGATTATTGTTTCGTTTCAAATCGATGGAGCCACCTATACCAAGCTTACAACAAATGGCAAGGTTAGCTTTGACGTAAAACAAGAAGATCACCCTAAAGGAAATTATAACGTTATAATCCAGACCTTAGGTCTAGAAACAACTCAAAACATATCTTTAGATTGAAGAACAATAAAAGGTTATATCGCATACTTATCTTGGCTGGGTTTATTCTTATAAATGTGGGCATTTTATTTGGAATAGGTCAGGTGATCGCTTACCTCAACACTGGTGCAGATCGTTCAAAAATGCTGCATCTAGATGTGGAACAGGAACGTCATTATAGTCCTGAAGTCGCTTGGGTAGTATTGGAGAATCCTGGCAGACCGATAGAAGCAGCCAACAGGAAGAAAATAGAGCGCGATTATTTGGATGCGTGGTATATTAAGAATACTGCCCTCTATACCGGTGACGATGCTGGAGTATTTAACCATTTTACTGAAAATGCACGGGCGAAAATAGGAGCGCTACTTGCGCAACAGAAAAAAGATAATGCTTATGTGGAAAGCACCACATTGTCACACCATCTTACGCTTGAATTTTATAGTGCAGATGGAACTTTAGCAGTACTTACAGACAAAAATGTACTAGGAGTAGAACGTATTTTCCAAAATGAGCGTTTTATGTACGAAAGGCGCTTTAATGAAGACTATAAGATTATTCTACTGTTAGAAGACGGTTTTTGGAAAGTTCGGCATTTTGAAAAAACGGGTGTTCATAAAAGTGCTCCGTTGATAGCTGAAGTAAGCATCCACGACGAACTGTTGGAAGGAATCAACTATTATCCTCAAGAAAGCCCGTGGGATACCTTTGGCGAAAACTTTAAAGCCACTGTTTTAAAAGAAGATTTTAAAACTATTAAAGACCTTAAACTGAATACAATTCGTGTATTTATAGGGTATGAAGATTTTGGCAAAGCCCAAGTTTCCGAAGAAAAGCTGGACAAATTAGAATTACTTCTTAATGAAGCTGAAAAGGCAAATCTAAAGGTCATGATCACATTGTTTGATTTTTACGGTGATTACCGCTTGCAAGATTGGACACTTACCAATAAGCATTTGAATACGATTGTAAGTCGTGTTAAAAATCACCCAGCCTTATTCGCTTGGGATCTTAAAAACGAACCAAACCTCGATTTTGATACGCGTGGTGAACGCGAAGTGCTTGCTTGGCTAGATCAGAGCGTTCACTATTTAAAGCAACTCGATTCGCTTCACCCAGTCACCATTGGCTGGTCATCTCCAGAAGCGGCGTTGCAGCTAATAGATAAAGTTGATATGATCTCTTATCATTACTATCAAGATTTAGATGGTTTGAGCACTGCACATGCGATGCTCACTTCAGCAACAGAAAAGCCTGTCGTGCTACAAGAATTTGGAATCTCAAGTTATAGTGGCATCTGGAACGCATTTGGTGGAAGTGAAGAGAATCAATATGAATACTATCGCGAATTCTTTAAAATTCAAAAGAGAGACAGTATAAACTATCTCTCTTGGACACTCTTCGACTTTGGGGAAATACCGAGTCGTGTAGCTGGTAAATTACCTTGGCGTAAAAACAAACAGGCATACTTCGGACTCATTGACGTCCATGGGGGGGAAAATAATGCCTATCAAGCGTTTAAAGACCGGTAGTTTACGCTTACGCTGCCATACGTATTTCTTGTTTTGCAAGCAAAGATCTATCTTTAAAAACATTCAGATACATTTCTGTGATTCTGCTCATAGGTAATGCTGTTGCTGCTTTATAATTTGCTTTTGCTAAGGCATTTCTATAGTCTTCGTTGACTACAAGTGTTTCGATAGCCGTTGCGAGGCTGCTTACACTTTCAGGAGCAAAGAAAGCTCCTCTGTATCCTTCTTCTTTAACAAGAATGCTTAAATCTCCTAGATCTGGCATAATAACCGCCTTCCCATAACTTCCAGCTTGATGGAGAACTCCAGAGCTACCAGTTGTTGAGGTATATGGAAAGACGACCATCGCACTCTCAGAAAAAATCCTTGGCACATCCTCTTCGGCAACATATCCCGTAAAATTTAGATCAGATATATGACCGTACTTTTTTTGTACTCCTTCCAAATAGCCAGGGGTATTTGGGTTATCAGTTCCTGCCACAACGACTGTTAATTGACGTTCGGTTTTTGCTCGAACTATTTCAACAGCTTCTATAAGTCCTTCTACCTTCTTATACGTTCCAAATTTTCCAAAAGTCATTATTTGAAGAGGACCTTGAGGTAAGATATACTTAGGTTCTTCGGGGATCTCAAACGTACCATGTGGTATTAAAACACAGTTTTTAGCGTTGTACTTTTCTTCTAAAAGGTCTACATATTTACTTATAGTTACTGCTACGGTATCTGCTTTAAGCACTACCCGCGTTAGCATCTCTCCAATAAAATTATAAACTTTCAAATTAAACTTGCTACTTGTAAAACCAGCACTATTAAGATCGACAGCTTCCATGATATTGTGAAGCAACACCGTTGTTTTAACCTTCATTAATTTCGAAACCCAAGGAGAAAATAACCCCAAAGCCGCTGCGATCTTTTTATCTCCAAATTTCATAAACTGTAAATTATAGAGTATTGCATCTGGTTTGGTGCTTTTCACCGCGCTACCTATGGTAAACACATTCATTAAACCGTTAAACTTCCAGCATTGCTTTACAGTAATCTTACAGCCATCTTCTTCAAAAGTAAGGTCTGCTTCTTCAGGGGTAACATCGGTTAGCAAAATAAGCTCCGATACCTCCTGCTGTTGACGAAAATGCTTAACAAGGTGATAAGCATATTCATTTAAAGTTACTTTGCTTGGTGGATAAGCGGTTACAATGGCGAGTTTCATAATAAATAAGTTTAGGTGAAAAAGTGTTTTTGTTGCTCTTAAGCTGCTTGATAAAAATTTGATAAGCTGTTTATTTGAGCATATAGTTGTTTTACCGCTGGCTCTGCAAATCCATAATAGTTGAGTGTTTTATTTTCAGAGATATCATTGGTAAGCGACTTTAACGCGCTTGTTAGTTCTTTAGTTCCTTCTTTGATCTGACAAAGATTAATGTTCACTATATCCTGTATAGTAAGCAACGCTTTAAAGTATCCCTTAATCTCTTGCGCGTGTGAATTTGTAACATTTCCTTTTAAACAAATTACTCCGTCGATATTATTGATTTCTAGTGCCATGATTTATATTTATAAATAGTTATACTGTTATTTTGATAGTACAAATTTGCGGTTTTCATGAGTCGATAGCAGACCAAAAACGATAGAATTACATTTACTGTAGACCAATGGTAATTCCTCTTCGACAAACCATTTATACTTTTCGCTGTTGCAGACCGAAATATGATAGCTGTGCAAGGAACAACAAGCCCATCGCAATTACCTGTACCATCACAACCTCATATAAACTGGCATGAAAGAAAATAATTAAAACGATTTGCAGGACACCAAAGATTGCTGCGATCAGAATGGGCTTATAATGATCTAACGATAGATAGTAATAAGTAAAGATGTTTGAAAGGGCAAAAAATGATGTGGCGAGCGCATACCATCCAAGTAAGGGTGCAATATGTATATACTGTTCACCAAACAACATGTGTACTGCCACGGTTGGAAAGAGAAATGTAAAAGCAACTATGAAAGAGGTAAACAAAGTAATATAACCTAAGTATTTCTTAAGCACAGGTACCGAGTTCTCGCCTCTTTTACGCATGGAGACTACCGTTGGTAATAAGAGCATGACAAACATCCACGTTATAAAATATACCACCCTACCAATCAGGGCTAGCGAAGCATAAAGACCTGCATCATAGGAACGAAAAAAAAGCTTTACTAAAAGAATATCACCATTATTACAAATGATCTGGGTAAGCTCATAAAATGCCGTAATTACAAAAAACCGCATAACTGCTTTATTTTCCTCTGCCGTAAACACATTATTCATTTCTTTGCGAATGTGTGCTTTCTTAAAAGGAAAAACTCCCGCAAGGAATGAAATAGCAATAGCAGTTGATACAGCAACTGCAGAGCTAACATCAAAAAGCATTAAGAAAGCAAAGGTCAATGTAAGTCTGACAATCATTTCTAGCTGATATGTAAATGAAAGTTGAATAAATGATTTACGTCCTTGTAAGTTTCCGCGATTGACGCTCATTATAAAATAAACAGGTACAGCCAATCCAAAAATGGTAAACATTACAGAAGATTCAGTCTGAAAAAGCAGTTGCAATTGCTTAGCAAACACTACGATCCCAGCACCTAGTATCATTCCAAAAGTAGTGGCTCGCCTGTACGCTTTTCCAACAAAAGCTTCTTTCTTTTTGTCATCAAATTCGTTTATAAACTTTGCCACTGCAAACTGAAAGGTCATCGCGACAAAGGACAAGACTAACATAAAAGTGATCAATATCGCAGCATCGGCAAAAGCTTCTGGACCTAAAATCCTGCCTAAACCTAAATTATAAAAGTAGTTACCTCCATTGACCACAAGGTTACCGAGCATGAATACCTGCTCTGGAGAAAGCTTACGTCCAATTATTTGTTGAATTGCGATCATATCGTTCAATTAATAGGTCATTAATTGAATGACAGGTGTTTCTGCTTTTTTATGCACTACATTCAATATCGATCTGGTTGCAACCTCTTTTGAATTGTAAACAATTCGTAAGCTATTGATATGGGTTATTACTGTAAGTCTCATAATTTGTATTATTTAATTCTGACACAAAGATGAGTTCACTATATAGGTTTAGATATCTAATTTCGACGAAGCGAATTTTACTGTAGATGAGTGGCCGACTTTAATCCGTAAGCTGATTTTCCCATACCCTCTTCGCATATATAGGTTACAATTTGGTTAAAAAAACCAACAAGCATGGTGCATGTTCTGCACCTTAAATCCAGCAAATAGCACCTCCTAAAGACCAAATTTCCACCAATCGACCAAAAGTGTAGATGAGCTGCAAGTATCTTCAGATTGAAACCCTTGCCTCTAGATATAACTTGCAACCGTAAAACGACAGCAATGAGAATAGTAGTTTTTATTATCGTATTTCTATTAAATGCAACAGCATATGCCCAAGATATGTCGGAAGGATTCAACCTACTTGAAACAGGTAAATATCAGAAGGCACAAATCTTTTTTGAAAATGTCCTGACTAGCCATCCCGATAATAAAACGGCAAAACTTTGCTACGGACGAGCATTAGGCCTTTCCGGTAATAGTAAAGAAGCAAGAGCACTATTTGTGGATCTTAAAGAAATGTATCCATCCGATTTTGAAGTAGGTTTAAATTATGCCGAGTCTTTATTATGGGATAAGGATTTTATAACAGCAAAAACATTTTATAAAAGCTTGGTTGCGAAAGACAGCACTAGCTTTTCTGCGCTGCTGGGTTTCGCTAACACATTATCGAACCTTAAAGAATACAATACTGCAATCTCCTATGTAAATAAAGCGCTCATGCTTGAGCCAAAAAATGCAAATGCGACTATATCGAAAAAATATATGCATTTAGGGAAAGCTGCCACACTCAGTCAAAGAGACGACCACAAGGCCGCAATTGATCTGTTAAAAGCATCGCTTCAAGATATGCCTAAAGACAAACAGATCACTAGCACATTGGCCAATGCCTATATTGCCCAAAAGAGCTTTGAGCAGGCAACCGAAACATTCCAACAACTTACAGACTCTACCGTTGGGCGCGTGGGTATGTCGTTAGTAGCTCATTTAAAGCAAAACGAAAAACAAGCACTTAAATATGCTTCGGAAGGTGTTGCTTTCGCGGAAAAAGATTCGACACAATTGATTCTTGCAAACGAACGATATATTCAAGCATTAATATGGAACGGAAAATACGAAACAGCCAGAGAGGCAATCCGTACGCTGGAAATAGACTTTCCTAATGAAAAATGTATCACCACCTTAAAAGCCACTCTTGGAATGTATACGGGTAGCTTCCGAAGGAGTATAGAAGAATACAAAGCTATTTTAGAAAAGGACAGTACCTCTTTCGACGGTAATTTAGGAATTGCAAATGCCTATCGAGCCCAAGGTAACTTGGATAAAGCCTTCGCCTATGCACAAAAAACACTTTCGTTCTTTCCGAATCAAAAAGATGCAAAAGGACTGATAAAAATCCTCAAAAATTCACTTGCGCCAGTGGTGGAAACTACGGCGGCTTACACGCGTGATAATGGTAATAATGAAGCTTATTCGTTTGGTGTGAACGCTACTGTGCCATTTTCAAATCGACTTAAAACAACCTTCAGCTACAACTATCGCACGACAGAAAATATGACCACAAATACTATGGCTTATAATACGTCAGCAGCGCTTGGCGCTCAATATCGCATTATTAATAACACATGGATTGAAGGAACCTTAGGCTTTGTTAAGGCAAATGCAGACATAAACGACTATACCGATGTAAATGGAGCTGTTTTTGTAAAATCAAGACCTTTGCCACTTCAATATTTGGAAGTTGGCTATAGTAGAACCTTACAAAATTTTAATGCCACTTTAATTGATGAAAAGATCTTTATGAATAATTACGTGCTCAACTACAATATGGGTACTAGTTTCAACTTGGGTTGGTACACAAGTTTAATGCACACACAACAAACTGATGGAAATTTACGTAATTTATTATTCACATCTTTGTATTATACATTTACTAAAAAGCCCGCGCTCAAAGGTGGTGTCAATTATCAATACTTAGGCTTTAAAAACCAAGTACCTTCGTTATATTTCAGTCCGTCAAAATATCAAGCCGTTGAATTATTTGTGGATCTTAATGGTAACTTCGGAAAATTGAATTACTCGGCAAACGCAGCAGCTGGTTACCAATTTGTAGAAAATAATGCAGCGACCACCCTATATCGATTGGAAGGGAAACTACATTATGCTGTGTCAAGCCGATTTCAGCTAGGAGCTTACGGTAAATACAGCAATATCGCTTCTGAAACTGCCGCGGGATTTGAATTTATGGAAGTGGGACTAACCGTAAGATGGCAGCTATTTAAAGGAAAGCAATAGCTTAGATACCTTTCTTAAACTTTAATAAAAAGCGAAACCTCATCGATATTCATAGTGATGGGGTTTCGCTCTTTACACTTTCATCTGTTGATTAAACAATGATATACAGCATTTCCCGTAGCCATTGTTAGCACAGAAATGTGCGTAACGAAACGGTACAGTCTATCTAGATACTATTTACGCTGGTCTTCCAAACCCCACGTATCCATACCTTGTAGGATATGCTTTAGCGATCTTCCTCTTTTGCTCAAGGCGTATTCTACTTTCGGTAGAACTACAGGAAAAATCTTTCTTATGATAAGACCATCTTTTTCTAGTTCCCTTACCGTTGTGTGAATATTTTATTGGAAATCCCTGAAACCTTTTTCTGTAATACGCCAGAACGCAAAGTACCATCTAAGAGGTGAAACAAAACCAAAGGCTTCCATTTCGTGCCAATTAAATTCATGGTATAATGTAAGGGACAATTCATTTTTTTATTCAAAATATAATATTCATACATTGATTATGCTCAATATACTCTTTTAAGTAACTATAATACGTTTTAGTAAGTTATTGCCATTAAAACAAATAATCTAATTTTTCAATCTAAATTAGAGCCCAATGACAACAACTAAAAATTACCCAAAATCATTTTCACATATTGGAATTACTGTTCCAAATATAGAAGCCGCCGTAAAATTCTATGCAGTCGTAATGGGATGGTATATAATTATGGAACCTTCCACTGTAAAAAAGGAAAAGGAAACAGCCATCGAACAAATGTGTACTGATGTATTTGGCAACGACTGGGATGAGTTTGAAATTGCTCACAGGTCTACATCAGACGGAATTGGAATCGAACTCTTCTCTTTCTCTCACGGAGTCAAAGAAGAACCTGAATTTAATCCTTTTAACACAGGCCTCTTTCACTTTTGTATACAAGATCCAAATATTGAAGCATTGATTGATAAAATTGTTGCACACGGAGGGAAGCAAAGAATGCCTATTAGGGAATATTACCCCAATGAAAAACCTTTCAAAATGTGTTATGTTGAAGATCCTTTCGGAATTGTTTTCGAAGTATACACCCACAGTTACAAATTAACCTATTCCTCTGGTGCCTACACTATTTAAGTTTTAATAGCAGTGTTCAGCTTCATTTACTTTAAGTTCCTGTAAACGAACCAATATTAGAAATTATATAGCCAACCTATTTCAGGAAGTTAGAGTTAAAAAAAGACCATCACCCTTTTTTCGGCAATGGTCTTAAATTTTAATAAAAAATCAACTCCTATTTTATCATAAACTTACCTCGAAACGTTTCAGAAGCATCGGTAAGCACAATATAACTATACATCCCTGTTCTTAGATATGGGTTGGTATAGCTAAGGGTGCGTCCTGAATGTTGCGTGTTTAACACTTGGCTATCAACGATACGACCTTGCATATCAACAACGGTGATCTGTACAGAACTACACACCGTATAAAGCTGAATAGTTGTTGTATTTGAAAATGGATTTGGATAATTGAATAGTGCTTCTGGTTGCTGCAGAACAAATATTTCGGTGGCTAATAGTTCAGAATCAACAAAACGCACATGCTCGAGTTTCATTTCCTTTGTTTGGGTTGTTCCGTTTTCAGAAATCATTGTAAAAACAATAGTAACTAGATCATCCAGAATAGGGGCATTACCACTAGGATTCGAGAAATCTTCAAAAGACAAATTAAAATCGTTCATATTTTCTGTCAGTATTAAATTGGCTTTAAATTGGTCCTCCCAATTTTCGATGCTTTTTTTGACTAACGTAACTTCAAGGTTTCCATTTCCGCTACCACGTAATTGCAGCATATTGAATGCACTAGCATCTACCGGTTGAAAGCGCGGTGTTAAAGCCCGGTATACAGCGACATAGCTACTAGTTGTTGCTCTAAGTTCAACATTGCGCTCTATAGGAAGGGTATTGGGCTCAAATACATTCGTATTTGGTGTAACATCATACGCGAGGATGGTGGTATCAGCGTGAGCGTCATCTACTCCCCAAGGACCATCAGAAAGAAATAAATCGTCTGGCGTTGCCACTCCATCTCCTATTCTAAAACCAATATCGAATAATGGTCCGGTTGGTACGGTCATCTCAGTCAAGTAGTTCTCATTAAGATTAATAGTTGTAGTCATATTTTCTAAAGTACTGCTCTCTGTAGCGCGTAATCCTGCATCGAAAAACACATTTTCGGTTGCGTTTGTATTTACGATCTGAAGAGTGATCGAACCGTTTGCGTAGTTTCCTTTTTTTACAAAAACAGCGGGTGGTGCTGAAAGGGTATAGCTTGAAATTGGCTTTTGAATAGCCAGTAGATCTAACAAGCCCTGCCCTAGCCGATGCAGATCATCTATAGAGTTTGACCAGATCTGAAAATTGTAAAACGTTACATTTTCATCGTATTCGTTAAGGTTCCAATGACTCTCTACTTCAAATTCTGAATCACCATTAACCAATTTCGCAGAAAGACTTAAAACGAATTCTACAGTGCCATCTACATTTCGAATGAGTGACTTTATAAATTGTTGCTCATTGATCTCTAGAGTAGAAACAGATAATAGCTCGGCTCCAAGAAGGCGATCACAAATATACTTTGTATGTTCATAGACGCCGTCTTCGGTTTTTAATGCAAGAATAGATGCTTGTGATACTTCATCTCTAATGTAATCAACCGCGTATACTTCGGTTGCATTTGTAATATTGAGTAAATCTAATGGAGTAGATTCAATAACATAGTCTTCATTGATCTCATTAAGCGGAATAAAATCCTGCAAGGCAAAAGTCAAAGATCTGTTTTGGACACCGTAGTTCATTGTTTTTTCAACTTTAGGCGCTTTATGCGTATTGAACGCATAATTTGTTTTTGCGCGATTGTAATTACGCTTCGCAATAGCGTCAGATAGCCTATTGTTACTTTCCAAACCACCTTCATTTCCACCAGATGCCCCAGGTTCAATGATCTCACAACTTCCATATCCTGAACATGAGGGATCTTGGCAATCTATAAGGCCGTCGCCATCATCATCAATTCCATTATCACAAATTTCCTGTGCTACTGGAGCGGTAGGGCAACGTGCGCCATCATTACTTGCGCTTGACGGCCCAAAAGCGAAAAGATTGGATGATATGGCATTGGTTCCGTCCAAATCTTGTACACCTTGAATGACATAAATAGTACCTGTTTGGTTCGCTGATACATAAAACCGACCGGAAAGATCAAAATAAACAGCTCCATAGGTGTAGTTCAATCCTGCAAGAATAGGAACTTCTCCCAAAGCCAACACAGTACCATTGGCAGGATCCACACGATATAAAATATTGCTACTTTTCTCTACGGAATACAAATAGCCATCGACTGCATTAAACGCCCAATCATGAATGCTAATTGCTTGCGATAAATTTTCAGTTGCCATATACTTCGTATAGTTCGAAGAGGCTGGGTCCAGATTGATCTTGTAGTAAGTAGTTCCACCAGATTTTAGATAGTAAATTCCGTTCAGACTTATGTCGCCAATGTATTTATTTCCTGTAGATAGTTCGTCAATATAGAAAGTAGTAGTCTCAAAATTTTTACCAATTCGAACAATCGTTTTAGAAGGTGAACTTAAAGAACCCCATATATAACCATCTGCCGAGTTGTAACCCGATGCATTGATATTTCCTGTAGTAATATCTGATGCGGCTAAAAATGAATTCCCCGACGCCAAATCGATGGCGTAAACATCATTATATTGAAATAAATACGCACTGTAATCACAGTTGAATGGTACACCTTGCGCTTGCATGTGAAGGCTTAGTAAAAGGAAAACAACTGTAAAAAGTTGTCTTTTAAACGAGTAGAATTTTTGAATCATTTTGCTTTTATTTTTGAATATAAGAGCAAAATTAACGTGATTACGACCCAATAAATTTGTTTATCGCCCGAACCATACAGAGACTCGATGAGAAAGCAATTACTATAGACGAATGGATGTATCGTTAGAGCAAGTTAAGTCGTTTCATGAGCTCGGGACGATTGGATCTACTAATTGGTATCACATCACGTGCAATGAGCACACTATTATCTTCAATATCAATAATCTTTTTGATATTAATTATATAAGAACGATGCACTTTAAGGAAGATACTATCTGGAAGTTTTTCTTCAATCTTTTTTAATGTAGAGTGTACTGTATAATTCTTATCCTCTGTCTTTACTAGTATATAATCACCTTTGGCTTCAATAAGGTAGATCTTGTCAAACTCAATTTTGATCAATCTTCTATCAATATTGATATACATTTCCTTTTCAGTATGCTCTTGAGACTTTGAGCTATCTCCCAGATTACTGGCTGGTTTGGTTGATATTTGAAAACTCTCAACCTTTTGTGCAGCCTTAAGAAACCTCGGTAAAGTAATAGGTTTAACTAAATAGTCTACAATACAATCATACTCAAAAGCTTCGATCGCAAAATTTTTATCTGAAGTTGTAAGAACGATTCGAGGCGGATTTTTTAGTGTCTCAATAAAATCAAAACCTGTAAAGTCTGGCATATGAATATCCAAAAATATAAGGTCTACATCATTTTTATTTAGAAATTTCATCGCCTGTAGGGCATTTGGAAATTCTTCAATAACGTTGAGGTTATCTACTTGACTGCACAAGTGGGATACTATCATCCTTGCAGCCGCTTCGTCATCTACTATAATACAATTCAATGTTTCAAAATTTTAGTTCTACGAAGCAAGTTACATATTATAACCCACTAATGAAATTTGTACACGCACTGAGTATTGATTGAAAGGTATTTTTTAGATCAGTTGTTCCTTCCCTCAATTGCGTTTCGTACGCTATGGCAATTGCATATCCTTCCTCAAGACCTAATATTCCTAATTTATGTTTAAGCTTATGCACATTTTCTGCCGCTTTAATATATGCTGAACGTTCTATGTTCGTCAGGTATTCCTCTATCTCTAAAGGTAATTCTGTTTTCACCACCTCGATAAGCTTTTTCTTAAAGTCTATATCTCCTCCCGAAAGTTCTTTGATGTAATTAAGATTGGGTTGCTCCATAACTATTGTATTTTGGGCAAGGTAAAATAGAACGTAGTTCCCACGCCTTCTTCACTATCAAGCCATATTGAACCTCCATAAAACAACACAATTTTTTTAACAATGGAAAGTCCTATTCCAGTAGTTTTGGAATCGTTTTCTAATTTCTGAAAAACTTGAAAAATTTTATCAAAATAAGCGGCATTAATACCTTTACCATTATCTTTTACTTCAAACTGATACATCGAGTCAAGATCTCGCACGATAATATCGATATGCCCTTTCTCCTTGTCCATATTTGCAATTGCATTACAAATTAAATTCTGGAAAAGCTGTTGCAACTTAAATGGGTCACCTATAATTATAGGTAATTCATGTATACGAATGTTAACTTGATCAGGCACAGAGAGCAAATTTAATGCCTCGTTAACTAAGGTATTCATATCCAACTCACGCTCGGTTGTTACATCTTTATCAATGGATGAATATCTTAGTATTCCTGAAATGAGCGCATCCATTTTTTCTAAATGAGAAACAATTAGCAATATCTGCATTTTGCCTTCATCCCCTAATTGTTCTTCATAATCTTCTTTCAACCAACTAACCAAAGCTTCTATACTTCGAAGCGGTGATTTCAGGTCGTGAGAAACTATATGAGCATAATCATTTAGCTCTTGATTTTGCAGGGCAAGTTCTTCTAGTAATCGTTCCTGGTTTTTATTGACCTTGATTAGCTGTTCGGCTTGCTTATTAATGTAATTAGCCAGATTTTTACCGTCGAAACCTTGAATTTCTTTGGTTTTTTCTTCGGAATTGTCAACGGGCTGTACGGCATTAATAACTTTTTGAAGCTTGGTAAGTAAACTTCGTTGTTGTTCTGTTTCCAATTGCAAGGAGCGGTTTGCCTCAAATAACTCATCAGAACTTATTTTCATTGCTCGTTGCGTCATTTTGAACTGATCATCTAAATTATCATATGAATCTCCCACGGCCTTTAAAAATACCTGCAAATCTGCGCTACCTTTAAGCTCTTCCGGTAGGTACTTACGAATTTGTCGTTTTAAAAGTGGGTTCATTTATTCACTTATTAAGGTGATGGTCATCGTTTGATTGTGCAATTTACAACTCCGTTCTCCATAAAATGGCGCTATCTCACCATAGGAGTACATTCCGCTAATAACAACATCGTCACCAATAACGCTCATAACCTCTTCAACTTCTTCCTCAATTCTCTGATCCAGCACAAGTTTACGACCAATACAACTAATTAATAGAGCTAGTTGTGGCGCATTATTTCTTCCTTCCATTGCTCTTAAAGCTGCTGTTTCTGATGCCGCCGCTATACTATCCATATTGGTCATCATCAACTGCACCGAAGCTTGTTCTGGCACATCGCCTGCCAAGATCATGGCATTTTTTTCTTCGTCAATATTGAGAATGGTACGTACAAAAGACTGTTTGTTTTCTTTGCTCTTTACATTAAGTGGATAAATTAAAGCAGAACCCGGAAGATCTTTTGCCTTCTCTCCTAGATAGTTCTTATAAAGGTCTAATGCTGGTTTCCCATCAATCTTATAAAGAATATTTCCATCAGATTTGGTAACAAGTCGTTCTGGACCAAAAGGAGTCCAACCCCCATAAATAGAGAATGAAGCTTCAAAAGTTTCGCCATAAAAACCTATAACCACAATTTCTCCTTCTTTTGGAGTTTCATTATAAGAAGCCAAGGTCTTTTCAAAACGTGCGTCATCACCGCATAAACCACCTGTAATACGTGCTTTTGGAACTTCTTTCTGCATCCCTTTTGTAAGCGCCGACCCATTTACAAAACTTCCTTCTGAAATAACAAAAACATGCTTTAAACCTTTAGCATGTAGCTTTTTCACTACTTCTCGACCCGCTACTTCACTATTTCCGTCTGCATCCTTAATATTGAACGTTTGTACTTCAAACGCTGCTCTCTCAAACTCAATCGCTGTAATGGTGATGTGCTCATCGTTAACAGCTCCCGCTATAATTTCTCCACAGGATGAACCAAAAACCAAATGACCGTCGGGAAATATATTTTGTATTTCGCCAAAAAGAAGATCGCTTTCTAATAAAAAACGATTCCCTAAAATGAGCACCAAAGGTTCTTTCAATACCATATTCGAACTCAAATACGTCCAATCTTCTTCCAATTTTCTTTGTAACTGTACTATTTTCATACGCTATTTCCTAAATGTAAAGAAAAAAGTTGTTCCTTCACCTACCGTACTCTCTAACCATACCCGCCCTTGATATAAATCCACAATTTTCTTGACAATAGAGAGCCCTATGCCCGTAGATTCTTTATGCTTATTAAGTGACTGAAAAATCTTAAAAATGGTTTGGTGATATTCTTCCTTGATGCCTATTCCATTGTCCTTTACTGAAAAAATATATTCAATAGGACTATCCTGAAAGTCTATTTCAATAGACCCTGAGTCTTTATCACAGTACCGTATAGCATTACTAATCAAATTTTGAAAAAGCTGTTGAATTTTAACTCGATCTGCTTTTAAAATAGGTAACGTTTTATTGACCATTAAATGTATATGTTCAGGTACATGTAGTAACGTTTTAATATCGGTAATCACTTCATTGACATCAACAGATTCTGTTGATGACTCATCGGCTACTACGCCAGAATAGGCTAAAACGTCAGATATAAGTTGCTCCATTTTTTCAAGGGTTGTTTCGATCAAAGCTAGATTCATTTCTGTTTCCTCAGTTAACTTTCCAAGATTATCATCCCTGATCCAAGTTACCAACGCATTGATGCTTCGTAATGGTGATTTTAGATCATGGGAAACAACATGTGCATATTCCTGAAGTTCTTCATTACTCTTTTCTAATTTATGGAGCAAGCTTTCCTTCTGAAGCTCTAAATTTTTCAGTTCTGTGATATCCAAATGAATCCCTATAGATCCCACGATCTTTCCATTAATATTATAATTAGGCGCACCACTTATAAGCCAATGCCTAATTGCTCCACTTTTGGTTCGCGCCCGAACTTCGTAGGAGTTTGATGTTCCCCGAATACGTTTTTTATTTTCATTGAGTAGTAGATCTTGGTCCTCAGCTACCAATAATACCTCGCTGCCTTTTTTACCTAACAATTCGCTCTCAGAATACCCAGACATTTCTTGCAGTGTCTGATTTACCATTAAGATCTCGTCGTCATTATTAACCTCTATTAGGCCTAAATTCATGTTGGCGATAATACTACTATACTTTTGACGCTGCGCTTCAATACTCTCACGGAATTTTCTCCGTAAAGTTACATCTCGATAAGTCCAAAGGTGGCCTTTATAAACTCCATGCTCAAAAATGGGTATAAAATCTCGTTCAAGAATACGACCATCTTCGTATTTCAACTCATCAGAAAGTACTTGCTCTTTTCTTTCCGTGAGTTCCTTAATTCGCTGAACAAATCCTTCGGGATCAAGAAAGAGATGTTTGTTTTGTTCCGCAGCATCGTCGCAGTTAATACCGATCATATCTTCTGGGGATACTGGAATGTTGAAAAAATCACAGAAACGAGCATTCGCAACCACAACATTTCTAGATTCATCTTCTAGCAAAACACCACTATCTAAGTTTCGAATTAAGGTGGAAAGCCTATTTTGAGAATCAATTAAGAAACTTTCTGCTTCTTTTTCTTCCGTAATATCGCGAACTATCCCTTGGGCTGCAATTGCTTCATTCTCGCTGTTATAAATAATACTGGCATTGACATGAACCAAACGAATAGCACCGGATGCAATACGAATTTTAACATGAAAATCGGTAACCGCCCCTTTCTTAAACAGCGTTTCAAAGCCAACGGCTACATTTTCTCGCTCTTCTTCAATAACTAACGACAGTAGGTTTAATTCATCTCTTAGGGTATAACCTAATAGTTTTTCTGCAGCATCATTCATTCTAAGGACCTTCCCTGAAAGTTCGATCACAACATACGCATCCACAATATATTCAAACACACCTTTTAGTTCTGAGGCAGTTTCTTTTACAAGTCCTTCCAGTTTTGTGTTGGTTACTTTGAGCTCTTCAGACTTAAAATAAAGCGCTCTCGATTTTTCCTCGAGGATATTTTCTGCTGCTTTTCGAGCTGCTTTTTCACGAGCGAGCGCCCGTTGATACATTTTAATTTTTTCGTCACCCATGTGTTGAAATACTGAATTTCACCTCGGTTCCATCATCTTTGATTTTCTCCATCAAGATACTAGCATTTGTCTGAAAATACTCAAATGTCTTACTCATCAAACCCTTTCCAAATGAAGACATCGCTCTACTCGACTTGTATATCATTACAAGTGAATGAGCTGTTTTATCAATAACAGTAAAGGTAGGAAGTTCAGCATCTGGATAGATCTTTTGAACTTCAACATGAATATGATTTTCAATAGAAGATATCATTTCAATAGGGTCTTTATATTGAGAAAGAAATGTCGGATAACTCTGCTCTACAGCCCCAAAAAAATGTTCACCATAAACAAATAAGAGATCATCAATAGGAATGCCTGTTTCAACATTCAAATTGGTAAGAAGACTGAGCATTTCTGAAAAACTATACGTACCAACAGCTGTATAAATACCATTAGAAGGCAAATCTGAATTATGTATAATGGAATCTACAACCTCCAAACCAAATTTATGCTCAACTAAATCTAAAAATTCTGTAAAAACGATTCCTTTCATCAGGCCTTAATTAATTCATTCATACTCCAGTACTGCAGTGCAATTTTTATTTTTTCAACATAATCGTCATACTTCAATGGCTTGATAATATAACCAGCCACTCCAATACTATACGAAGCTAGAACATCTTTTCGATTGCTAGAGGTTGTAAGTATGATCGTAGGCAAAAAACGTAATACCTCATCGTCTTTTAGCATCTTTAAAAATTCTAATCCGTTTATTCGAGGCATATTCAAATCTAAGAAAATAATATCTGGTAACACACCTTTATCTTTCAATAACAACAGGGCTTCTTCCCCATTTTTCGCTTCTGTAAGCTCATGCGCCATTTCCAACTTAGCAATAGCCCTTTTAAACTTCATCACTTCAATGGTATCATCTTCAATTAGAAGAATTTTTAACTTTTTTATCTCCAAAATCTTGGTTTTTAGTATAAACAAAGATGGCCAATTGCAACCTATTTCGGTTTCCTTCACAGTTGAAGTAGGCACTAAGTATAGATGAATCACCTTTAAGTGTCGACGAATGGTATTTGACTTACCTCCTAGAACACCATATATATATATATATATGGTGCGGATACTACACACTATAATTAAAAATCCATGAATTCATATAGGTTTTAAAATCAATTAGTTACTACATTTACATACTTCAATTCCCCTACGCACTTTATTTCAAGTTTACGGTCGTTATTTGGTAGCCACTCTTCGCTCCATCGACTTATAACATAAGTAATAATCATTTAAAA
>Ga0209344_10001936_pt1 | contig 24718 bp, 30 predicted proteins | sample Cruoilmetagenom6_FD_187293 | JGI IMG/M metagenome (GOLD analysis project Ga0209344, IMG submission 187293) | Oil polluted marine microbial communities from Coal Oil Point, Santa Barbara, California, USA - Santa Barbara Oil Seep Sample 6 (SPAdes)... | ecosystem: Environmental > Aquatic > Marine... | reverse complement strand
GGATCCGGCTGGTGCAGGTCGAATATGCCCAGGACTGGCTGTCGGAAAACCTGGAAGACACCGGCCAGAAACAGGCGGGATGGCGCACCGACCCTGCCCGCTCCGGCCTTGGCGGCTCGACCGGCGACATCGGCACCCATGCGTTCAACCTGGCAAGCTTTGTTTCCGGCCTGAAACTCGCTGAACTCTGCGCCGATCTCGACAGTTTTGTCGAAGGCCGCCAGCTCGACGACAACGGCCATGTGCTGATGCGGTTTGATGGCGGCGCCAAGGGCATGTTGTGGTGCTCCCAGGTGGCGCCGGGCAACGAGAACGCGCTGAAGCTGCGCATCTATGGCGACAAGGGCGGGATCGAATGGGCGCAGGAGGATCCGAACTATCTCTGGTTCACCCCGCTGGGCCAGCCCAAGCGGCTCATGACCCGCAACGGCGCCGGCGCCACGGCTGCCGGCCAGCGCGTCAGCCGCATTCCCGGCGGTCACCCCGAAGGCTATCTCGAGGGCTTTGCCACCATCTACTCGGAAGCCGCCGAAGCCATCATCGCCCACCGCGACAACAGCCCGCTGCCTGACGGCGTGATGTTCCCCGGCCTGGACGACGGCCTGGCAGGCGTCGCCTTCGTCACCGCATGTGTCGACTCCTCAAAGCGCGGCGGTTCCTGGGTCAAGTTCGGGACCTACAACAAGGGGTGAGACGTACAGGGTAGACCCTGCTGAAAGAAGTGCTCCTCGCGTCCGGCCTTGCTGGCTAGAGCGCATGTAACCCGGCGCGGGAACAAATGTGGCATTTATGCGTTGAATTGCCGAAGGCGCGAGCAAGATTGCGGCGTCAGAGTGGCCAGACGCCCTCTCCCGAAGCCTGTTTGCACAGGGATCAGGAGGTGGCGCCAGGCCGGAAATTCAAGGAGCATTCACATGGGTATCGAAGTTGGCGGCCTGCTGGGCCTTATTCTTCTCGTCGCCGTCGTCTGGGCGATCTACAACATCTTTCAGTCTTCTGCCTCCACCGGCGCCAAGGCATTGTGGACAGTCCTGATCATCGTGTTGCCGGTTGTCGGTCTGATCATCTGGTTCCTGGCCGGCCCCAAGGGCAACACCCGTACCGCTTGAACGCAGAAGGAGGTAGCTGATGTCATCGAGTAGTCACCCCGCTCTCGCCGGTACACTCCTCGGAATCGGCACCAATGCCGAAAACCAGGTGAAACCGGCGAATGATCAGCCAAGCCGCGACGAGATGCTGGAGAAGCTGAAAGCTGATGCGGTCGCCCTGCTCCGCAGGTTGGAAACTGCCTCGGCAGACATCAAGCTGAGCAGCAGGTAGACCCGAGACCTCGCCCCATCACTTAGCCGGAGTGCGGGACAGCAGGTTTGACGTAGCAGAAATAGACAGCGCGCTGGGGTCTGCCCGGCGCGCTTTTTTTTTGCACACAGCTTCTGAAACCATTTTCTACGGCTGTACAACAACAGCGCTTCAGATCTTGCGAAAGAAAGAAGATGAGGATGTCAGGATGAGGCGTCATTCCCAACAACCATGGATAAGCGACCCCACTGCCTTGCAAAAGACCTCAGAGCGTCGTCCCCAATGAAAAGAACCAAGAGTGAGCCTCCGGCTTCCGGGCAGCGGAGACCAAGGCGCATACAAAAACCGTGCCGGCCAACGATGTGGCCAGCACGGTTTGAGATGTTCGATTGCTATCCGCAAATTCGGAAGTCGTCTTGCCTAGCGGCCGGGGAAGGCCTTGTTGACCAGTGGCCGGGAGGTTTCGTCGGGGCCGTAATCACCTTCGCCGTCGATGGTGAGCAACTCCTGCAGCTTGACCCGCGCACGGTTAACCCGGCTTTTGATCGTGCCTACGGCCACGCCTGCGATTTCCGCGGCTTCCTCGTAGGAAAAGCCTGACGCGCCGATCAGAACAATCGCTTCACGCTGATCATCCGGCAAGCTATCCAGTGCCGTCTTGAAATCGGCGAGATCGAGTTTGCCGTACTGCTCGGGGTGGGTTGCGAGATTGCCCGCAAAGACACCATCGGGATCCGGCAGTTCCCGGCCCTTGCGACGCATCTGGCTGTAGAATTCATTGCGAAGGATGGTGAAAAGCCAGGCCCGCATGCTGGTGCCCGGCTGAAAGCTTTCCTGCTTGCCCCAGGCCTTCATGACGGTCTCCTGAACAAGGTCATCTGCCTTGTCGTGGCGACGCGCCAGCGACACCGCGAAAGCTCGCAAGCTCGGCAGAACCGCCAGCATTTCCCGTTTGAACGAAAATGCAGTTGGGGTTTCGCCCGGTAGAACCTGGGGAGCTCCCATATCAGTTTGTCCCATTGGAACCACCCGAACGTTCCGCTTGATCGAGCTTCTCAAGAAGTCCGAGAAGATTGTCGGGAATCGGCTCTTCCTCGACCGACGTGTAAAACTGCTTCAGTTGCGAAGCGATCGCGTCGGTGGTTCCGAGATCGGATTTCCGTCCTCCCCTCGATAGTGCACCTTTGTCTTCTCGATCAATCATGCCCTTGCCAGCCCTTTCAGAATAAACACATATTACAGAGAATGCGTCACATGAAAAAAAGTTCCAAGAGGCCGGAACTTTTTTTTAGTTCATGCGTTTTGAGTTCGTTGCCACGTTGAGTGGACCACAAAGGGGTACCTAATGACGACACTGTCCATGCGCATCGCGCCGCACCTTCCTTACCTCCGCCGCTTCTCGCGCGCGGTTACCGGATCACAGACTTCCGGCGACGCTTATGTAGCCGCGACGCTTGAGGCCCTCATTGCCGATCTGAGTATTTTTCCAAAAACTGCCGATGACCGGGTTTCTCTGTACCGGCTTTTCTCTCAACTCTTTGACAGCCTTTCGGTTCCAATTCCCGAAAACCCGACACCATTCGGTTGGGAAAAGCGGGCCGCCAACAATCTCGAAGCGGTGACGCCGCAGGCGCGCAAGGCTTTCCTTCTCATTGCCGTGGAGGGCTTCAAGCCAGCACAGGCTGCAGAAATTCTCGATGTTGACGAAGCCAGCTTCAACAAATTGCTCGAAACCGCCTCGATGGAGATTTCCAAGCAGGTGGCGACCGACATCATGATCATCGAGGATGAGCCGCTGATCGCCATGGATATCGAAGACATGGTGGAAACACTCGGTCACCGCGTGACCGGCGTGGCGCGGACCCACACCGAAGCCGTCGAGCTTTACAAGAAAACCAAGCCGAAAATGGTTCTCGCAGATATTCAGCTCGCCGACGGCAGCTCCGGCATTGATGCCGTCAACGACATCCTGAAAGACGAAATGCTGCCGGTGATCTTCATTACCGCCTTCCCCGAGCGGTTGCTGACCGGCGAAAAGCCGGAACCGGCATTTCTTGTCACCAAGCCCTTCAACCCGGACATGGTCAAGGCGCTGATCAGTCAGGCGCTGTTTTTCAACACGGCAGGCGAAAATCTGAAGATGACAGGAACCAACTAGGACACGTGACGTTGGGCTTGCATCGAATGAAAAAGGAGATTTTCGATGCTGTACTACGCTCTTGTATTCCTCGTTGTCGCCATCATCGCCGGCGTGCTCGGTTTTGGCGGGATCGCCGGTGCTTCAGCCGGCATCGCACAGGTTCTGTTCTTCCTGTTCCTGGCTTTCCTGGTTATCTCGCTGGTCATGAACTTTGTCCGGAAAGTGTGACACGGATCAAGCCAAGGCAATTGAGACAGAGTAAGGTGCCGGATATCATTCGGCACCTTATTGTTTAAATCAGACGGAAAAAGCGGGTGAATTAGATATCATGACGATGACATCGGTCAACGAATCCGATCGGCTGAGATTCGTGCTCGCGGGACTGCGCAGTGCCGGTGTTTCGATGATGTATCAGGACGCTGATCTCGTTATCAGGTTCGCTGCCAACCTTCCCGAGTCATGGCCGATCAACACGCTTCTGGAAGGCGGCACCGACGAGGCGGTCTTCACCCAGCAGCACGCCGCCAAGGTGATCCACGCCAAGCGCCGTGTTCTTGAATCTGGGGATCCCACCAAACTTGAAATCCTTCGAGATGCGGATCAGGAGCGTCACTGGTACATGCTCAACATCGAGCCGGATGTGGACCTGGACGGCCGCGTCATCGGCGTGTTTACGACCATTATCGATATTGACGATCTCAAATACCGCGAAACCGTCCTGAAGACGTTGTTGCGCGAACTCAGCCACCGCTCGAAAAATCTGCTCGCCATCATCCAGTCGGTCGCCTCGCAGACCGCGCGACATTCGCAAGGGCTTGATGACTTTCTGCTTGCGTTCCGCAACCGGGTGCAATCCATGGCGCAGTCCCAAGATCTTGTCACGGCGTCTGACTGGCGCGGAGCCGAACTGTTTGCGCTTACCGAATCGCAATTGCACCCGTTGATGGGGAGCCTCCCATCCGGCTTCAAGATGGTCGGTCTGGATGCCTACCTGTTCCCGAATGCGGCTTTGCACCTGGGGCTCGCGCTTCATGAACTGACAATAGATTCGCTTGCCCGGGGAGCATTGGGCCCGGCCGGTGGCAAGATCGAACTTTCCGCAAAAGAGCATTTGAATGATCAGGGCGCGACCGAGCTGGTTCTGACCTGGCGCGAGAATTTCGCGCGGCGGCAGGAAGAACCGGAAGCAGCCTCAAAATCGAAAACCGGGTTTACCGGAACGGTGCTCGGGCGCATCGTACCGCAAGCGCTAGCCGCCGAGGTTAGCCACGTTATCGAGCCCGACCATTTGATTTACCAGCTGACGATTCCCGACAGCCAGTACGAGCTGCACGCCCCGACTCAGTAAGATACGGCAAGCAGAATGCCGGAGCCCGCATTGCAGACTCCCTATTTTTGCGTCACCGGTAATCCATTGTTCAGTAAAGTGTTTTTCCTCGTTGCAGCTCTACATGGAACTTCGGTGATGCGTTGGCGTTGTTCTGCCAAAGGAGCCACGTCATGGAACACATTGCTGCATTCATGCTGTTGATCGCCTGCAGCGACGACCTGCAGGCCTGCAAGGAATACCCTGCCCCCGCGATCGGCTACGAGACCGTTGAAGACTGCCATTCCGAATTGATGCCCGCCATCCGTACCATGGGCGCAGCCCAGCCTAAAACTTACGGCAAGTGTGTCGAGATCGATCCGGCCCTGCTTTACGAGGATGCTGAAATCGTCTGGGATGTGACGCAACAGGGCGGCATCGAGGTCACGCTTGAGGTGATCAACCCGCACATGTCGCTACAGTCCGTGGCCAGTGTCGAAGGTCAAAAGACCCACAACAACGTCAATTAAGCCGGAGCAGGCGACCAGGATCAGTCCTCAACCTCGAAATTGAAGCGGTGACGCAGAAAATCGAGATCTGACATGACCGGATCCCCTGCTCTCGCGGTCTCAAGCAGCGCCTTCGCATGATCCATAATGAGTTGCCTGGCATCGCTTCCGGCGATTGAGTACAGCGAATTGAGAACCACGGCGATGTGATCGAGCATGAGAACATTGCCGCGGGCCGCCTGGCGCAGCGGATGGAGGGTCATGTTGAACAGATCTTCCAATGACAGACCGGGCACCAGGAGGCGTGCAACGCCGTCCTGATCGCACCTGACATCACCCCGCATCCCTTCTGAAACAGGCTTGACCAATGCGGCGGCGATGCGGTCGGTACAGGCGACAGCGGTGAAGCTGTCATTGACGCCGGGAGACAGGGCCCGCAGTGCGATCTCCAGCAGGATACTGATTGAAAACCGGATATCGTTGACTGCGCCACGATAGGATTGGAGTACGATCGCTGCGTGAACGGCCTCGGCCGCCTTCTCATCATCCTTGCCGAACCCAGCGACTGCAAGCGTCTGGCCTGCCAGCACGAAATCACTCGGGGCAACCCGAACAGCGATTGACGTGTCATGCTCGCGGGCAATGCGCAGCAGCTCTGCCTCATCCAGCACCGTGACATATCCCGACTGTTTTGCCCGCAAGGCCGTCTCAAGATCGGACTCTTCAAGCTCGTCGCTGCCCGCGCCGGTTTCAACCAGCAGCGCGTTGACCTGTTGCTCGAGCTGCTCCGAGATCTTTGCCACTTCCGCGTCGATGGTCACACTACGCGAGACCGAATGAACGAAGTGAATGACCTGGAGCACTGAGGCCGCAGCGAGCAGAAAGGCCATGAAGATGGAAAACTCCGGTCGGAGATCGGGGCCCGACGCCCTGAGCACAGTGAGTGCATACAGAAACGTGCCTCCGAGCAATCCGGCGGTGATCTGATTGACACGGTCACGGGAGAACCGCTGCAACAGGCGCGGGGCGATATTGCCGGCCGCCAGCGTAAACACCACCAGCATGATCGAATAAACCATGCTCAGCGTGGTGATTGCCGCCGTTGCGATTGTGGTGAGGAGAGAGCGTGCGGTTTCTGCCGAAATGGCGAGCCAGAACGGCAGCGGATCTCCGATAATGTTGAACTGGGTATCGACCCATATCATCGGCAAGGCCAACAGCCACAGACCGATGGCAAGGGCGCCCGGTACGCCGAGCAGACCGTTGAGTGTCAGAAGCGGCCATAATTTCATTGAACCATCCTTGGGCGCGACTGATGAGGGATGCCGCATGTGTACATCGATCCCGGTACAAGGCGTTTAGCGCCATCTACCGTAAAGATCTTGGTCAAATAGGCAATGAGGCGGCTGCAGTCCACGCGTAACTGCACAGACCGCGCAGTTTCACTGGTCCGGAGAAAAAACTGACCCAATCCTGGCCTGGCTATGATCGAAAGCCAGGAACCAGGGCCTCTCTCACGCGTTAACTCCAGCGAACCAAGAAAGGACCTCCCCGATGACAGATCTTCACAAGACACGACACGAACCGATCAGCCAGCTTTTCGACATTCTGGACGACACCCATGCAGTCATGACCGGTCTCGACAAAACCGGTCATTCGATGCAGCCGATGGCGCCCCAGGTTGACGAAGACCGCCGCGGCATCTGGTTTTATTCCAAGCGCGATTCCGACATGGGCGCTGCAATCGCCAAGCATCCGTCCAGCCGTGCACGCATTTGCCTGATCAGTCCTGATCACGATTACCACGCCTGCATTTCAGGCAGCATGAGCGAAGAAACCGACAAGTCGTTGATCGAGAAGTTCTGGTCCGCGCCAGTGGCTGCCTGGTTCGAAGATGGCAAGGAAGACGCAAATCTCATTCTGCTGCGTTTCGATGCGTCCGAGGCTGACATCTGGGCTTCGTCGGGAAGTGCGATCCGCTTCGCATGGGAAATTGCCAAGGCAAACATCACTGATGAACAGCCGGATCTCGGCGAGAAAACGCACATTGTCTTCCCGGCAACAGCACCTGCACAGCAGGCCGCACAATAACGCCGAAAGATCGTGAACAAGCGGGAACCAAGTTGCCGCTTTGACGTTGTATAGGCAGGCCGGCAGCGACAACCGCCAGACGGCCAAGAGCTTCGAAACCAAGGAGAATTGATATGAACTGGGATATTGTTGAAGGCAAGTGGAACGAATACAAGGGCAAGGCTCAGCAGCAGTGGGGCGAGTTGACCAATGACGATCTGGACAAGGTCGAGGGTCGCCGCGACGAACTGGCCGGCAAGATTCAGGCCCGCTACGGCAAGACCCGTGACGAAGCCGAGCGCGAAATCGACGGCTGGCTCAACAACAACTGATTTCCATAGTACAAAAGGCTCGGCAATATTTTTGCCGGGCCTTTTTTTTGAAAGCGAGTGCATGCCCAGCAAGAACCAGAGTGCTATCCCCAAGGACGCAAGTCCGCTGGTTCGCCGGCTTGGCAGATCCGTACTTTTGACCTCGGAAGAAGTTGATTATCTGGAGACAATGCAGGTCAATCAGGCCGCTGTCACCAAAGGCGACGAATTTATCCATGACGGCGAGCCACTGCGCGTGACCTTTCTTGTGCGGCGCGGCTGGGTGATCAGATACAGGATCACACCAGCGGGGCGGCGCTTGATCATAGGCGTGTCGCTTCCCGGTGATTTTATCGGGCTTCATGTCAATTTCAGCCATTCTTCGATTTTTTCGGCAGCAGCGCTTACCAACAGTTCTCTTGCCCTAATTGAGCCGGTGCGTATTCTCGAAATCCACCGGCGTTTTCCAGTCCTGGCCTCCGGGCTCGACTGGATGTCGATGCGGCATGCGAACATCCTCGCAGAACACAAGGTTTCTCTTGGTGCGCGGACCGCGGCGCAACGGATCCTGCATTTTCTCCTTGAATTGTGGATACGACTTGAGCAGGTCGGCCTTGCGAGCGAAGAGGGATTTGATCTCGAGCTCACCCAGGAACAGATCGGCGATTGCATGGGGCTTTCCACAGTTCACGTCAATCGTTCACTCAGCCGGCTGAACAAAGAGCGAATGCTGAAAATCGAAAAGGGCTTCGTGTCCTTCCCGGATATTTCCAGATCAATAGATTTTGCTGATTTCGACGAGCGTTTTCTGATGGAATTTGCGACGAAGACCGACGGCTTGGGGGCGAGCAAACGGATCTCCTGATTCTCCGTCGACCATTAACCTGTGTAATAGACACGCTTCCGTCACCCCCTATTTTGACGGGCTCACCTGGCTTGCGCGACTATCCAAACAGCGTCGACCACTATCTGATACAACCGAGCGCGACTGCATACTCTGAGAAATCTTGCATCAGGCGATCAAACAGACTAGCCGGTATATCTCGCACCGCATTGAAAGAGCCCCGACTTGTTTTACCGATTCCAGCCAATACTGGTCTTCATAGTGGTGGCTGTCGTCGGCATGCTGACGGCGATTGCATCCTGGTACACAATCGATCAGGCCAACCGGTTCACCTTCATCGGCATAGCGGATGACGCGGTACAGCGGATCGGCGACCGCATTGAAAACCATATGTTGCTGATCAAGTCGGTCGAGGCTCATTTTCAGGCAACGGGTGAAGTGCCAACCGTGGAAGCATTCAAGACCTATGTGAGCTTCCTGCAAAAGACCGAACAGTTCAACGGGGTTCAAGGGCTGGGATTTGCCCGTTACGTGCAGACCGGACCGCAATCGGATCAGGCCATTTCGGCTGAACTGGACCGGAACTATGGTCTGTCGCGTTCGTCCTGGCCCGAGACCAACGAAGAATACCGCACACCCATCGTCATGCTGGAGCCGGAAAGCGACGCCAACCGGCGTGCCCTGGGGTTTGACATGTACTCCGAACCTGTACGGCGGGCGGCAATTCTCGCAGCTCTGTCCGAACAGCGCCTGCGCGCGTCAGGCACCGTGGAACTGGTGCAGGAAGACCTTCAGGATCCGCAGCCCGGGTTCTTGATGTACACGCCATTTTTCGCACCCAACTCCGGGCGCCCGCTCGGATTCGTCTATGCGCCGTTTCGCATTCCCAATCTGTTTGAATCCGCGCTCAACCGGTCACCGACATTGCCGATCCACGTGAGTGCCTGGGACGGCGAGCCAGCGGATGCAAGCCTGATCTACCAGTCGGCGAACAGGCCGAGCGAGCGCATGGATGCGCCTCCCCCGTCGGTGATATCGATTGAAGTGGCCGGCCGCACCTGGACGGTGGAATTCCAGGCCTCGGAAATCTACCGGCCGCCTGTGGACCAGACCCGGACCCTCATGCTGGCAATCGCCGGCCTTTTGCTGGCCGCCGCGCTCGCCGCCTCATCGCGAGCCCAGCAACGCACCATCGAAGTTGGCGAAGCGCTGCGGCAGCAGTCCGAACGGGCCTTGTCTGACCGGGAATTCCTGCTTCAGGAAATGAAGCACCGGATCAAGAACATGATCGCCAGAGTGATGGCGATGTCACGGCAGACAGCGCGCTCGGCTGATGATCTCAACGATTTCACTCAGTCCTTTACGGCGCGGCTACAGGCGATGGCAGCGTCGCAGGATCTGCTAGCACGCACAGCCTGGCAGAGTGCGGATCTCAAGACGCTGCTGGCGCAGGAACTGCGGCAGCTGTTTGGCGGTGACATGGATGAAAGCAATCTCGAAGGGCCGGTCATCGAACTCAACGAAGTTGCGGCCCAGGCCTTCGGACTGGCCTTTCATGAGCTGGCCACCAACGCCCTTAAATACGGTTCGGCGCTATCAGATACAGGAAAACTCGAAATCTGGTGGCGAATTGAGCCCGATGAGAAAAAACGGGAGTCTCTGGTTTTCTCCTGGCGGGAGCGCAGCGAAACCCCGATTGACGAGCAAAACTCAAACGCGCTTGCCCGCAAGGGCGGTTTTGGGACCAAGCTGCTCGACGCGACCATGCGGGTAGAGCTCGGCGGATCCCTCCATATCGTTCCAGACGAATACGGGATCGACGTCACCATCACCGTGCCGCATGAACGCGTGAGGGCAAATCATCAGCCTTCCAGCACGACGGACAAGTAGGCTCTCGCACAACTTCGCATGCAATTTTCCAGAGCTGGCAGACCGGAGCGCACGTAATCGCTTCTGCCAGATTGGACACTGACCTCGGAACGATCGCCCCTGCACTGCATTGTCCCCTTTTACACAGGGGCATTTGAATGAAGCGTCTTTATCGGATGGAACCGCCGGTTGTGCGCATTGCAGCCAGATCCGGCATGGATGCCGGCCTGCAATCAGTGGCGCGTATCGCCATTATCATAATCGGGCTGCTGGCAACGCTTGCGGCACTCGACCAGGCACAGCCCTTTCTTGCGCCGGTGAGTCTCGCCGTCATCACCGGACTTATGGCCTCACCCGTATCGTCCGCGCTGGAACGCATTATTCCCGCTTCGCTCGCGGCGGCAATCGTTGTGATCCTTTTTCTGGCCCTGATCGGGTCCGCCGTGGCCCTGTTTTCCATGCCGCTTTCGATCTGGACCGAGCGACTGCCGGAAATCTGGCATGAAATGCAGCGCCATCTGATCAACTGGCGCACAGTCTTCGATACTCTGGGCGGCGTGCAGGAACAGATTCGCACGATTGCCGGCGGCAAAGCCGAGATGACTGTAGATATCGCCGAAAACTCCGCGGTTGAAGAGATCGCGACCCTGGCACCTGCGCTGATGGCGCAGATTGTTCTGTTTCTGGCCAGCCTCTATTTCTTTCTTGCAACGCGCCATTCCATCCGTACCAGCGTGCTGTCCCTGTGTTTCACCCGCCATGCCCGATTGAGGACAGCAAGAGTGTTCAGGGACGCGGAGTGGTTCGTCTCGCGGTATCTCCTGTCGATCACCGTTATCAATGCCGGCCTTGGTTTGGCGACAACCGGCGCGATGTGGCTGCTTGGCGTCCCGCAACCCTACCTTTGGGGCATGCTGGCGTTCTGTCTCAACTATATTGTCTACATCGGGCCGGCCGCGATGGCGGTCATCCTGCTTGGCGTCGGCCTTGCCACCTGGGATACGCCGCCGGCGATTTTTCTGCCTGCCGGCGCCTATCTGACATTGAACATGATCGAGGCGCAGTTCATCACGCCGCAGGTCATCGGGCGCTCTGTCACACTCAATCCGTTCTTCGTGTTTTTATCGCTGGCATTCTGGATCTGGCTCTGGGGACCAGTCGGCGGGCTGCTCGCGGTGCCCTTCCTGCTGGTGGGATATGCAGTGATCAGAAACGCCTTACCTGTCCACACCGGTGCCGTTCACACACCGTCACGTACCATCAAAAAAAAATGACACCGCTTGGAACCATGATCCGGCAAGGACGTTATTTCACCGTAACCATCGCCGAGCCGGACCAGCGCTCTCACACACTCAATCCAGCCCGGCGTGCACCTTTCGATGCAAAGAGGAAATTACCATGTTTAAGACACTTTTGGCCAGCACCGCACTCGCAACACTCGTGACCACGTCAGCGATGGCGGCTAGCACCACCACCACAGCAACCACCGACACGACCGCAACCGCTTCGGAAACTGTCGTCACAACCGACACCAATGCAAGCATGCATCAGGGTGACAACCTGGCCAGCAACCTGATCGGTTCGGCTGTCTACGGTTCGGCCGCTGAAGATGCTGAAATGATCGGTGACATCAACGACATCGTGATCTCGCCTGAAGGCGACGTTGCGTCGATCATCGTCGGCGTCGGCGGCTTTCTCGGGATCGGCGAAAAAGACGTCGCCGTTGACTATGAAACCATCGAATGGGCTGACCGCGACGGTGAGCGTTGGCTCGTCGCCAACATGACCCGCGAGCAGCTGGAATCAGCCCCCGCATTTGACCGCACCGCACTGTACAACGAAGCGCGTTCCACTGACGAAGACATGAACGCCACCGGTCAGATGGCAGCGGAAGACAGGACTGCCGAAAACATCGAAGACGGCGACAGCGCTGTCGAGATGGCTGAAGAAAAGACCATGGGCATTGATCGCTCCGCAATGACGCAGGTAACGACGGATGAACTTACCGCCGACAACCTGATCGGCCGCACGGTCTACAGCTCCACCGACGAAAACATCGGTGAAATCGGCGACGTCATGCTGACAGCCGACAACAAGGTCGAAGGCTTTATCCTCGACGTTGGCGGTTTCCTGGGCATGGGCGAAAAAGAAGTCGCAGTGTCTCCTGAAAACCTCGACATCCGTGCCGATGCCGACGGCGAACTGACGGTCTTCACGCCCTTCACCAAGGAACAGCTTGAAGCCCAGAAGGAATACTCGGAAGAGAACTGGGAAGCAGAGCGCGACAGCGTGATCCTGGTTGTCCCGGCTGGCTAATCTGCCAGACATGACCTTGAACCTTGAAAGCCGCCGGATTTTTCCGGCGGCTCTTTTTTTTGCGATTCAGTCACTCGCAAACGGAACCATCACGCACCCGGGGCGTTGGTCAGGTGAAATCAAACAGGAGACATTCAAGATGGCTGCAACCAGCAAATCCACACGTTCGAACGGCGACTCAAACCCGATTGTCGATGACATTGCCGAACGCGCCGCGCGTATTCGCGAAGACCTGGCAGCGCTCAGTGAGGCAATCGCCGGGGCCGGTTCGGTGAAGTCCGGAATTGCACGCGAAGCCGCTGAACACAAGATCGACGAGCTGCTCAAGAACGGTGAGCAGGTTGTTGCCGACCTGTCCAAGCAATACGCGCGGGCTGAACAGCAGGTCAGCACAACCGTTCGCGAAAAGCCGCTTCAGTCGCTGGGCGTGGCAGTAGCAGCAGGCTTCCTGGCCGCAATCATCCTGCGCCGGTAAGTCATATGTCCCCGGTGCTTCCTCTCACTTCGCTTGTCTCTGCCTATGCCGGGTCAAAGGCGCGGCAATTGCGTCGCGACGCTGTCCTGTTCGGATTCATGTGCCTTATGGCGCTGATGGCGAGCGGGGCTCTGTTTGGCGCCTTTGCGCTGGTAGTGGCCGAGACCTACGGGCTGGTTTACGGACTGCTGGCTGCAGCCGGACTGGCACTGGTTCTGGCCTTGCTGGCGATGGGCATCCGTGCCCTGCTGCGCCGCAGAGCCCGGCGACGGATGAATGTGGCAATGGCAGGCAGGGCCTCGGCACTTGCCGTGACCTCGGCCTCCACACTGATCGCGCAGAACAAGTCCACGGCGATCATCGCCGGACTGGTGGTTGGCGCCCTCGCCGGCACCATGATGCGCTCCAACAACGACTGACACGTCGGCTGCCAATCAGTCTCACGCCACCCAGACAAAACGCAGGAGTTTCAACATGACCGAGCCAACAGATCCAATCAAAGTCCGTCAGGCGCGCCAGGGAAAGCCAGTACTGGTGATCCTGGCCGTCAGCATGGTTCTTGCCATCATCGCCGGATGGGTGCTGTGGGGGGTTATTGCCGAGGACACCGAGGAAGGGATGGCGGACGGCGCGTCAATTTCGCTTGAGCACTCTCCGTCGAACGGACCTGAAACCCTCTGATTACCAACCAATCTCGAAAGGACGCAGATCATGGCAAAGTCAGCAATCGCAAGCCTCACACCCGAAGCCTCCAACGACCGTATCAATACCGGCTTGAAGGCCGATTACCGCAAGTCAATGTCCAAGGACCTCTCCGAGATCCTGGCAGCAACCTACCGGTTGACGATCAAGAGCCACATTTATCACTGGAATGTGGTTGGCCCGATCTTCAAATCCATTCATGAACTTACCGAAGAACATTACAACGAGCTGTTCGGCGCGACCGACGTCATCGCCGAGCGAATCCGCGCGCTGGGTCACCTCGCTCCGGTGAGTCTCGACATGGCGAAATCCTTCGCTCCCACCGCATCCGACGTTGACCAGGCGTCCGCGCACGACATGGTGGCCGATCTGATCAAGGACCATGAGCAGACGGTGCGCGACATGCGCAAGGCTGCAGGCGATGCCGGCGAGAATGAAGACAATGTTACCGAAGACATGCTGACCGCCCGCCTGAACTTTCACGAGAAGGCCTTGTGGATGCTGCGTTCGGTCGTCGCCAACTGATCAGGCTGCATCTTCGGGATAATTTGCAAGGGCAGAGGCTGTGGCTTCTGCCCTTTTTTGCAATCCGGAACATCAGTTCATAAAAAAAACCCGCCGGAGCGGGTGTTTTATGGTGCGGTCGAGAAGACTCGAACTTCCACGGGTTTAACCCCACAGCGACCTCAACGCTGCGCGTCTACCAATTCCGCCACGACCGCACGTGGTAGAGCCGAAACCTGTCCGGCGCGCTGCATGTAGCAAATGGACATGCACTGCACAAGCGCATTCGTCACAAAAAACACATGAGATCGATACTCACGGAAAATGAGCTATTTCAATGCGGAAAGACTGGTTTTCGCTGCCCCAAGAGAGCTCCCCTGCCACCGCGACCGGTCTGCGTGGACGTCGTCAACGGGTAGCTGATCCTTTTCTCTGCATTGTGGCCCCTCAGGCCCTCCAAAACCGCGGGAACTGATTCCCATCGCGGACAAGCCGGGGCGCGCTTGTATGGCGGAGCTGCTGCCTGATGGCCCTATTTTCGGCTGTCCGGATTCAATTTGGACAGCATGACTGTGCCCGCGCACGTAGAGGTGATCGACCACTCTCATCTGGCCGGTTCCATTTGCAGACGAACGGATCTAGACAGGAATCATGAAACCACGCGCCACACTCGAGACACGCTTTTTTGCGCAAGCGGGCAGCCCGCCGATCCGGTGGCGGATATCGGATGGTCTTACCCCCTACACCGATGCCGTCGCACAAATGGAAGCCGAGGCCGAGCGCATCGCGGCCGGTGACGCCGACGAGTTGATCTGGCTGGTCGAACACCCACCACTCTATACTGCGGGCACCAGCGCCAAGGCTGAAGACCTGGTTGAGCCTGACCGTTTCGAGGTTCACACGACAGGCCGCGGTGGCGAGTACACCTATCACGGGCCGGGCCAGCGCGTCGCTTACGTGATGCTTGACCTGAAACGGCGACGGCAGGATGTGCGGGCCTTTGTCTCGGCCATGGAAGCGGTGATCATTGCCACGCTCGAGAGCATGAACGTCACTGGCGAGCGCCGCGAAGACCGTGTCGGTGTCTGGGTCCGGCGTCCGGACAAGGCCCCGCTGCCGGACGGCTCGATGGCCGAGGACAAGATCGCAGCCATCGGCATCCGCTTGCGCAAATGGGTGAGCTTTCATGGGCTGGCGCTGAATGTGGACCCGCAGCTCGATCATTTCTCCGGCATCGTGCCTTGCGGCGTGCGCGCCCATGGCGTGACCAGCCTTGTCGACCTCGGCCTGCCGATCCAGATGCACGAGGCCGACATGCGGCTGCGCGATGCCTTCGAGACCGTTTTCGGCCCGACCCGGGACGACCAGCCCGGCTGAGCTGGCTATTTTCCCTTGTCTGGCATGGGTTGTCGCTGGGACCGTCGCTGCCTCTCGCCTTTGAGGCCTCAGTCTTGCAAGCAGGAAACACCCATTTGGATCCTGAAGGCATTAATACGGGCCACTCCACTGGACGACGCGGCGAGAATTGCCGATAATGCAGTTTCCGGAACCGAATTTCTCACCCCGATTCGACGATTCCGAGCTTCACTCGAGCGTGAGACGCGATCCAGGGGCACCGCCGATTTCATGGCTGGTGATGGATCACACCATCTGACACGCCAATGCATGTCGCACGACCGACAGTTCACGGGAACGACATGGTCCATGCATAGGCTCTACATTCAGGACGGGTCTGTCTCCGGCGCATCAAATCGCGCCACCGCGGTCGCCCGGCCAACAAGTCAAAGGAACGACATCGATGGATGACATGACAACGGAAACCTATGACGAGACATATGACGACGGCGACACGCTGGGTGGCCGTATCACCCGCGCCCGAGATCTTGCCGGGCTGACACTGGAAGAAGCCGCCTCGCGGATCGGCGTCACCGACGAGACCCTGTCTGAATGGGAGTCCGACCGCTCCGAGCCGCGCGCCAACAAGATCATGACCCTTGCCGGTGTTCTCGGCGTGTCACCGGCCTGGCTGATCAGCGGTGCTGGCGATGCGCCGCAGTCGCCCGGAATATCGCTCGCCGTCGATGAAATGACTGGCGAGATCAACCGGCTGCGCGAGCTGGCACTGCAGATCACGACCTGCATCGAAACTCTCGAGACCAGACTGGTGACCCTGACACGGGTTGCCAACGACTGAGCATCGGGCTTTCCGAAAATCCAGGCGCCCCGATCTGATCGGGACGTTTTTTTTTTGCGACGACAACAACCTACAGAAAGGTTTCAAACATCGGCGACATTGCAGAGCTGAATTGCACCGCTGATCCGTATTGCGAGCTCAGCGAGGTTTTTGCCCAGCGCTGCACGATACTCCGCATCAAAGCGTGACACCGGACCGAGCGCGCCGACGCTGAACGTCGCGCCGATATTGCCAATGGAGATGGGTGCGGCGACGCTTGCCACCCCGACATCGATTTCCTGTTCGCAGTCTGCGTAGCCGCGCTCAGCGATGCGGTCGAAGTCGGCACGCAGCTGTTCGGACCCGACGTGTGCATGCTCGATATAGTTTTTCAGCGTGCCGTTGAGGATCGCGTCGCGGATCTGGTCTTCGGCAAAAGCGGCAATCGCCTTGGAGCTTGAACAGGAATGCATCGGACGGACTCCGATGCCGGGATAGATGTAGCCGCGCTCCGGATCATCGGGAATTTCCACATGGATGATCTCGACCTGGCTGTTGCGAAAACGGGCCAGAAAGACCGTCTCCCGGTACTCGATGGCAGCAGATTTGAGCAAGGGCGCCGAGCAGCGCCGGACGTCGACATCGGACTTGCCCAACAGTGCAATCCGGATCAGCCGTTCCCCGATGACGAAGCGTGAGGAGCCGTCCGGATCGTCCACCAGACGCTGCTCCTGCAGGGTCTGCATCAACCGGTAGCAGGTCGGCTTGGGCAATCCGGTTGCCTTTTGCACCTCGACGACCGAAATTGGTCGTCCGGCGACTGCGATCATTTCCAAAATTGCTATGAGCCGATCGAGATGCATATTGACGAAACCCTATCATTTAATGATACTAAGTCTCAAATCATGATAGCATGATCATTGTGAAGCAAGCAAAATTTGCAGCGGGAGACACGGGATGCGTACGAGAGCAGCGGTAGCACTGGAAGCAGGCAAACCACTTCAGATCATGGAGGTTGACCTCGACGGTCCACGCGCCGGCGAAGTCCTGGTCGAAATCAAGGCCACGGGTGTTTGCCATACCGATGAGTTCACGCTGTCGGGCGCCGATCCGGAAGGCATCTTCCCTGCCATTCTCGGACACGAGGGCGCCGGCGTGGTGGTTGATGTCGGCCCCGGCGTGTCGTCTCTGAAAAAGGGCGATCATGTGATCCCGCTCTACACGCCTGAATGCCGTGAATGCGAGTACTGCCTCAATCCCAAGACCAATCTGTGCCAGTCGATCCGCACCACTCAGGGCGCGGGCCTGATGCCGGACGGCACCTCGCGGTTTTCGCTCGATGGCAAGCCGATCTTCCACTACATGGGCACCTCGACATTTGCGAACTTCACCGTGCTGCCGGAAATCGCGTTGGCCAAGATCAACCCGGACGCCCCGTTCGACAAGGTTTGCTATATCGGCTGCGGCGTGACCACCGGCATTGGCGCCGTGATCAACACGGCCAAGGTCGAGATCGGCTCGACCGCCATCGTTTTCGGTCTTGGCGGCATCGGCCTCAATGTGCTGCAGGGCCTGCGCCTTGCCGGTGCCGACATGATTGTCGGTGTCGACCTCAACAATTCCAAGGCGGAGATGGGAAAGCGCTTCGGCATGACCCATTTCGTCAATCCGAGCGAAGTCGAAGGCGATCTGGTGCCTTACCTTGTCGATCTGACCAAGGGCGGCGCGGACTATACCTTTGACGCCACCGGCAATGTCGGGGTCATGCGCACAGCCCTTGAATGCGCGCACAAGGGCTGGGGCGAATCCATCATCATCGGTGTTGCCGGCGCGGGCCAGGAAATCTCCACCCGCCCCTTCCAGCTGGTCACCGGCCGGTCCTGGCGGGGCACGGCCTTCGGCGGCGCGCGCGGCCGTACCGATGTGCCGAAGATCGTCGAGTGGTACATGGAAGGCAAGATCGAGATCGATCCGATGATCACCCACACGATGGGGCTTGAGGGCATCAATGAGGCCTTCGACCTGATGCACAAGGGCGAGAGCATCCGCAGCGTCGTGGTCTACTGAGGCAGCGGAACAATAATTTCCGCCCCTTCCCTTTCAAGCAACCGGACGACGGACCCATGAAGATTATCTCGGAAGCCAAGGCCCATGGCGGACGCCAGGGTGTCTATTCGATGGAATCGGAGGCCTGCGGCTGTGACATGACCTTCGCCGTGTTCCAGCCGATCCAGGCCAAGGAGCAGCTCTGCCCTGTGGTCTGGTTCCTTTCAGGACTGACCTGCACCCATGCCAATGTCATGGACAAGGGCGAGTATCGCCGGATGGCGGCGGAGCTCGGTCTCATCATCGTCTGCCCGGATACCAGCCCGCGCGGCGACCATGTGCCCGACGAGGCGGACAACTGGCAGTTCGGCAAGGGCGCAGGCTTCTACCTTGATGCGACGCAATCGCCCTGGTCGAAGCACTTCCGCATGGAAACCCACATTCTCGAGGAGTTGCCGAAGCTGATTGCCGGCCATTTCGCAGCCGACATGGACCGGCAAGGGATCATGGGACATTCGATGGGCGGTCACGGCGCGCTGACCTTCGCGCTCAAGCATCCCGACAGGTTCAGGAGCTGTTCGGCTTTTGCGCCGATCGTGCAGCCGTCAACGGCCGACTGGTCGCGTCCGGCGTTTGAGAAATATCTCGGTGACAACGAGGCCGCCTGGCGCCGCTACGACGCCACCCAGCTCATTGAAGATGGAGCAAGGTTTCCCGAGATCCTTGTCGATCAGGGAACGGCGGACGGCTTTCTGGAAGGCGGCCTGCGGCCCTGGTTGCTAGAAGAGGCGTGCCGCGGAACCGGCATCGGCCTGACATTGAGAATGCAGGAGGGCTATGACCACTCCTACAATTTCATCTCGACCTTCATGGAAGACCACCTCGCATGGCATGCCAAACGGCTGGGCTGAGCATTGATCGCGACGGAACACATGAAAGCCGGGTCCATTGGCCCGGCTTTCATGTTTAGAGCATCGTGCGATCAGTGTCGGATTAACGGCTGTCGGGATCGCTGCAATCATTGTCGAGCGTGATGACACAGGCTTCATCGAATGATTCTGTGTCTGTGCCCGCATCCATCGCATTCGGCTCCGCCGCGGGGCGCAGTTCCATCTGCTGCACGGTTTTCGGGGTTACCGGCGCGGCAACGGCAGCCGGACCACCCGGCTGGGCTGTTGGCTGGGGGCCAAGCAATGGCTTGGTGTAGTCTAATTTCGGGCTCGCCTCGGGTTCTGTTTCGAGCACGACTGTGGTTGGCGTTACCGTGCCGTTGAGCAATGGATCGACAGCGCGGAGGGATTCGTCATTGGCATCGAAATCATCCGGTCTGAGATTTGGCCGCACCACATCGCGCTTGGTGCCGCTGACCGGGTATGGGGTGTAGCCCGCGAGGCCCAGACGCCCGCGAATGTCATCTGTGAGCCGGTTGATCAGCACCGCTTCGGCATGTGATCCGTTGAAATCCGTGAAATTCAGGCTCAACACCTGTGAGCGCTGCACCTGTCCGGTGGCCGAATCGATGAGTGCCATATCGAGAGTGACGGACTGCGACATACCGCCGAAGAGCCGGATCGGTGACGGAGCCTCCCTGCGATCCAGAACCAGAATTCTAAGCTCCGAGGTCTGGCCAACATCGGCTGTGGCGCGCCCCACACTGGCCTCAAGCCTGGCCTGCAAACGCTGGGCGAAGCGGCTGTTTTCAACCCTGTCGGTCATGACCCGCACTTCGGTGACTGTGTAGGGTCGGCTCGGATCCATCGGCTTGGGTCTGCCGGCGCAGGAAGACAGGACGGCCGCCAGAAAAACCAGCAGCACAGCGTGCAAGATACGCGAATAAAATGGCTGATCTTGCCGCATGACTTCACTCCGGACCTGGGCTGCTCCACCTCCAGTGAAAATCACATTTTATAGTTAGCACATGGTTAAGAACGGAAAAGACAAAGCCAATCCGCCGCCAGCAATCCGAAAGCAATCCTGGCCGTGGGCTCCCGCCGCAGCAGATTCATGCATTCCTTGTGTCGTTCATTTCTCCGAAATGCGAACCCGGGATACCAGGCTCCATCCGGATCAGGCGTGAGTCAGCGACTGCAGCCTGACGGTGGCGAACCGCCTTGCGATAGTCGGGATCGCGCAGCATGGCGACAAACGCGTCCTTGTCGGGATACTCGGCAATGAAGGCCAGATCCCAAGCCTCGCTTTCTGGACCGATCAGCATGAGTTCGGGCTTTCCAACCCAGACCTGGCGCCCTCCCAGCCGTTCGAACACCGGACCGCTTTCCCGTGCATAGCTTGCATAGGCCTCCGCACCAGTGGCGACAGTACCGTCCTCGTAGGCCGCGTGCTCGCGGAACCTCACAAGATTGAGCATGTGGACGGGGCCCGGACGCTCGAGTGCGCGGAACTGTGCGAAGGTCTCCTTCGTCGGGTCAACGAAATTGCCGGGCGTGTCATCCATTTGAAACCATCCTCCTGTGCGTCTGCCTCAATCGCAGAAACACTAGAGCAATTCCAGCAAAAGTGGGTACCGGTTTTACCTCCGGAATTGAGTCAAAACAACGTGATAGAGCATTGAAGGCGACTCCGTTTTCGCCGGAAATGCTCTAGAGATAGCCAAGGCAAATACCGCAACGCCAGGGCCTGGTTCGTGCTCGGGACCACCTCGTTTCATGGATCACATTTCCATATCCATAGCTTCGGCCACTTCGATGGTACCGCCGGCAGTGATGTGCGGACAGGCCTTGGCCATAGTGACAGCCGCTTCCATCGTGTCTGCCTGGACGATCGTAACCCCGGCCAGAGGATTGGCGCCGCCTCCCTCTTCAACACCTGTGGAACTGACCGTCATGGACTTGCCGACAGGGACTCCCGGGTCGATGACCGCATCGCCCAGGCCCGTCATCCAGTCACGCCAGGCGACCATGTGATCGACGCCGTCCTGTTTTGACTTGAATTGCGGGGCACCGTGATAGGCGAACACAAATTTGGGCATCAGCAGGTCTCCTTCTGTGGTTGATATGTGAGTAAAGACCGGCCTTTAGATATGTTAAAGAACATATTTAGAAAACTTGCTACCGATGCCATGAACCGGAGTGACGCCATTGCCCTACAGCGCCGAGCACAAGAAGAAACAGCAGGCCCGTATCGTGGAATCGGCCCGGATCCTGTTCAACCGCCATGGCTTCCAGAACGTCACCATCGACATGGTGATGGCGGAAGCCGGCCTGACCAGAGGCGGTTTCTACAATCATTTCAAGAACAAAGAAGCCTTGTTCAACGCCGCGATATCAAGCTTTCTGATGGGCCGGGGCGCACAATGGCGATCTGAAGCCGGCGTCGATCCGTCAAACCTCAGCCGGGAATCGGCACGTCAGATGATCGATGCCTACCTGTCGACCAAGCATCTGGGCGATCTGGACGGGCAGTGCCCCATGATCGCGCTCCCCTCCGACGTGGCCCGCGCCAGTCCCGAAGTGCAGCGATCTTTCCAGGAACTGCTGACGGCCATGGTCTTCCTGTTTGAAACCAGCCTCGATGCGGACGACAAGGAGGGGCGACAGCAAGCCTTATCGCTTGCAGCGCTTTGCGTCGGCGGCATGGTTCTGGCCCGAACAATGCCGGAGTCCGCGCTGACCGAGGAAATTCGTGCCGCCGCGCACGCCACCGCGACGCAACTGACCCAGACTGGTCCGTCTAGAGCGTCGTTCGATAAATAAGACGCTCTAGCGCCTGACCGACGACAGGATCAGGACTGCCGCATCGAATTCGATCCGCCGCTTGGCGCGGCGTTCAGCGGCTTCGTGGTCTTCGCCCCATTGCGCGACGTTGAAATCCTCGTCGACATGGGCGGCGTCCCAGATCTCGGATGGCTCCCCCTGCCCTTCAGCCAGCGCAAGAGCCAGGATCAGCGACCCCGTGAGTGTCGTGATCGCGTGCAGCGCGGTGAGTTGCAAGGGCGTGGCATAGCGGCGAAGAAGCACGGCAATGGCACGGATCGCTTCGGGCGGCTGCTCGACATGGACAATGCCTTCAGACAGGACCAGCCGCGCGCCCATGTTTGCCGCCCAATCGAGGTAGGGATCCCAAACCTCGCTTTCGCGCGACACCAGGCTTTCAGGCGCGTCGGCGCGGTAGCACAGCAGATCGGAACCGGCATAGCGCAGGATGTCTTCGAAAACTTCTTCCTGGGCGGAGGTCACGCCATCAAGTGCCGTGTTCACCATCCGGGTCAGCGGCATGGTGGCCGGATCAATTTTCTCTTTCTGCGCCTGCCATTCGGCGGCAATAGCCTCGGCCAGATCCCGATCCCGAACACCAAGCGGTGTGCGCGACGGTGTGCGGAGCGGCTTGCCGTCAAGGGCAACCACAAACTCACCATCGTCACCGGCAACGACCGCGGCCTCCTTGTAGAAGCGCTTGGGCAACTGCTTTTGCAGACCGATCTGCGTTTCGCGGACCGGGTCGGAGAGCTTGTCGCCCTTCTCCCCCAGATCAAGATCGCTGAGTATGTCACGCATGGGTGCGTCTCCTGTCGTCAGATGAGTGCGGCCAGCTCGCCGGCATGATTGACCACGTGGGCGGCACCAGCTGCTCTGAGAGCCTCGGCGGGACCATAGCCCCAGGATACGCCAACCGGACGCGCGCCCGCGCTGACGGCCATCTGCATGTCATAGACCGCATCGCCGATCACGGTGGTCTGTTCGGCTTCGATGCCGGCTTCCGCGCAGCATTCCAGCACCATGGCCGGATGCGGCTTGGAAGGGCAGTCATCGGCGGTGCGGGTGGTGAAGAAGGCCTTGGTCAGGCTGTGATGGGCCAGAATGGCATCCAGTCCGCGGCGGGACTTGCCGGTGACAACACCAAGGACCACATCGTCGCGCGAGGCCAGCGCCTCAATCAACGGCAGCAGACCATCATAAGCGGGTTCCAGCGTGCCGCCGTTTTGACGGTGGAGCATGAAATGCTCCTTGTAGCGGGCGGTCATGGACGCAATCTCGGCATCCACCGGACGCTTGAGCATTTGCGCGATGGCGATGTCCAGCGTCAGGCCGATGATCGACTTGGTGAGCTCAAGCTCGGGTCGCCGCTGATCAAAATCCTCAAACGTGCGTTCCATGCAGGCATGGATCACCGCGGCGCTGTCGACAATGGTGCCGTCGCAATCAAACAGGACCAGCTTCATGCCTCGTGCTCCCCGCCGCTTGCTTCGTCGAAACCGAGCAGGTTCCAGCTTTGCTGCATGTGCGGCGGCAAGGGTGCTGTGACCGAAAGCCTACCGCCATCGGGATGAGGAATGGAAATGTGACGTGCCAGCAGGTGCAGCCGGTTCTGCATGCCGCTGGGGAATTCCCAATTCTTGTCGAACTCGAAATATTTGGGGTCGCCGATAATCGGATGACCGAGATGCAGCGCGTGTACGCGCAGCTGGTGGGTGCGACCGGTATAGGGCTCGAACTCCAGCCAGGCGAGATTCTGCGCCGCCTTGTCGAGGATACGGTAATAGGAAACCGCATGGTCAGCGCCCTGTTCGCCGTGCTTGGCAACGCGCATGCGGTCGCCGTCTTCGGTGGCTTCCTTGATCAGCCAGGTGGAGATCTTGCCTTCCTTGTCGCGCGGCACACCCTTGACCAGCGCCCAGTAGGTCTTCTTCGTGGTACGCTCGCGAAAGGCAGCGGTCAGAGACTGGGCGGCACCACGTGTGCGCGCGACCACCAGAACACCGGCGGTGTCGCGATCAAGCCGGTGGACCAGACGGGGCTTCTCGCCCTTCTTGTTGCGCCAGGCCTCAAGCATTTCGTCAACATTGCGGGTGACGCCGGAACCACCCTGCACGGCAAGACCGGCAGGTTTGTTGAAGACCAGTACCTTCGGATCTTCATGCAGCAGCATCTGGCTGAGCACTTCATGATCGTTCTGACTGCGCATGGTCTTGGCCGTCAACGGGGCCGTGGATTTCTCGTCAACATCCATCGGTGGAATTCGGATGGTCTGCCCCGGCTGCACCCGGGCGTCGGATTTGACCCGGCCGCCGTCAATCCGGACCTGGCCGGATCTGAGCAGCTTTTGCAGCGGCCCGAATCCGAGACCCGGAAAATGCACCTTGAACCAGCGATCGAGCCGCATGCCCGCTTCGTCCGGATCCACCTTTTTGAGCTGT
>Ga0209344_10001935_pt1 | contig 24726 bp, 19 predicted proteins | sample Cruoilmetagenom6_FD_187293 | JGI IMG/M metagenome (GOLD analysis project Ga0209344, IMG submission 187293) | Oil polluted marine microbial communities from Coal Oil Point, Santa Barbara, California, USA - Santa Barbara Oil Seep Sample 6 (SPAdes)... | ecosystem: Environmental > Aquatic > Marine... | reverse complement strand
GTGGGGTGTTCTACTCGATCTCAATGTTGCCCGACTTCTGGCAGGGCGTTTCCATGCTCAATCCAATTTTGTACATGGTCAACGTTTTCCGTTATGGCTTCTTAGGTGTTTCGGATATTCCCGTTGGTTGGGCGCTCGCTGCCATTTTTGCCTTTATCATTGTGCTGTTTAGTATTGCACTGGCGATGCTGGAGCGCGGCAAAGGTATCCGCAGCTAGCAGGCTGCTAGACGCATCAATCTGATTGAGAAGAGAGAGCTTTATATAATGCATCGCCCAGACACTTTAGCGCACGCGCCGTTAGGGCGCGATTCCGCTTACCCTGAGCAGTATGACGCGGGGCTGTTATACCCTATTCCCCGTGCGGCTAATCGAGTGCCGCTGGGGGTCGAAGAGGGGGCTCTGCCGTTTGTGGGGGAAGATGAGTGGCACGCCTTTGAAGTCTCCTGGCTGAACAGCCGCGGTAAGCCTATTGTGGCCGTGGCGCGTTTCCGCTTGCCAGCAGCCTCACCTAATCTGATTGAGTCCAAATCCTGGAAGCTCTACCTCAATAGCTTCAATCAAACCCGTTTCTATAGTCGTCAGGAAGTGATGGAAACGCTGGCCAATGATCTCTCCTTAGCGGCGGGGGCTGAAGTGAGTGTCGAGCTGTTTGATGTGGATGCGCCAGAGCTTTCGCCACAGCACTTGCCGGGCGAATGCCTGGACGATTTAGATATCGCCGTAAGCGACTATACGCCTAGCAGTGACCACCTAACGGTAGGGGAAGAGGTCGTCGAGGAGACGCTCTACTCCCACCTGCTGAAATCTAACTGCCCGGTTACCGGCCAGCCGGACTGGGGAAGCGTGCTAATTCGTTATAAAGGCCCGAAAATCGACCGTGAAGGGCTGCTGCGCTACCTGATTGGGTTTCGCCAGCATCAGGATTTTCACGAGCACTGCGTTGAGCATATCTTCTGCGATTTAATGGCCCAGGCAAAGCCCACGCAACTGCTGGTACTGGCGCGCTATGTGCGTCGCGGCGGGTTGGATATCAGCCCCTGGCGCGCAACTCCTGGACTAATGCCCCCCACGCCGCTGCGCCTAGCAAGGCAGTAAGCGACGATGTTATAAATGACAATGCTATAAATGACGGTGCTAAAGTAGCCTCACACAACTGGACTTGGAGTCATCAATGGACGCACTCACGCTGCTTCACGAGCGTAGCTCAATGGGCAAGCTGATGGAGCCAGCGCCCAGCGGCGAACAGCTCAGCGCCATTTATCAGGCCGCGCTACGGGCCCCTGATCATAAAGAGCTGCGCCCCTGGCGCTTTATCGAGTTTAGCGGGGAAGGGCGAGAGCGCTTGGGCGAGCTATTCGCCGAGGCGGAGTTTCAGGAGGATCCCAGCGCCGATGACGAAACGCTCAACTCGGCGCGTAAAAAGCCGCTGCGGGCGCCGATGATTATTGCCGTGATCGCCAAGGTCACCCCTGAGCTCGAAAAAGTACCCAAAATGGAGCAGGTGATTTCTGCCGGGTGCGCCGCCCACGGTATTCTACTGGCCGCCCACGCGTTGGGGCTAGGCGCTATGTGGCGTAGCGGGAAGTACGCTTTCGACCCCGTGGTTCGCAAAGGGCTGAGCCTGGATGAGGATGACGAAGTCGTCGCATTTATCTACCTGGGCACCCTGGGGGGGCGCCATAAGCCGGTACCGCAGCATAACGTTGCTGACTTTGTGGAGCGTTGGGACTAGCGATGAGTCTCCCCCGTCAGCCAGGTATCCCTCATCCACGATTGCCGCTGCCAGAGGGCCCGTTGGAAGACCTGGCCGCTTTTCAGCAGTGGCTGAGTGACGCCATACCCATGGTGAGCGCCCTAGGTATTAGTGAGATGACGCGCCAGGGAGATTCACTAGTCTGGCAGTTAGCGCTGGAGCCCAACCTTAACGATAAAGGCACGGGCTTTGGTGGCGCACTGACTGCGCAGACGACGCTGCAGGGTTGGTGCTGGCTAACGCTATGGCTACGGGAGCGGGGTATCGCGCGGGATGTCGTGGTTGCTGAGGCTAGCCAGCGTTTTCTGGCGCCGGTAACCAGTGACTACCGCCTGATATGCACGCCAGCAGTGCCGGAAGGCCCTGCTCAGCTTGCCAACAAGCTCGCTGAGCGAGGAAGAGGCCGCATAGCGCTAACCCAGCAGCTCTATTGTGGCGAGACGCGCTGCCTGGAAGCCCGCGGCAGCTACGCTGTCTTGTCTGAACGTTAATGGCGCGACAACATGGGTTGCGTCACAACGTTAACTGCGGTGTGCCACTAACCTAAAGGTTCGTCAGCCGGAAAAGGCTTGCTATTTCGAGGCTTAGCCAATAGTATATGCGCCGTTCTGTCGCGAAAGGTTCAGCCTTTCTACAGCGCCAAAACGCGGAGGGGTGTCCGAGTGGTCGAAGGAGCACGCCTGGAAAGTGTGTAAGCCGCAAGGCTTCGAGGGTTCGAATCCCTCCCCCTCCGCCACAGAATTTAAGAAGGGAATCAAGCATCTAGCTTGATTCCCTTTTTTATTTTTGAGCGTTAGGAGCGTTTTGGGGAACAATCCTGGGAATGCTATAGATCCCACTGCTTCTAGATGAGCGCTGGCATGTCTGGGCTATCACTGGGGATCCACTTACCGTAGCGGCGCTGGATCACGGTGATTGCGCTTGCAGTGCTTCCCAGAGGCCAGCGCTTAGGCTTCAAAGATGCGTGTGCCATCGTAAATGGCAAACTTAATAAGGTTCAGCTCCTGTTCACGACTTGTCGACCTTTCCAGGATCTGCTTGATCACACTGCGCGTAAACGGATCTGGATCTTCATCATCTGGCCAAAAAAGCCCGCCGAAGAGGACTGGGATCTATCAGTTCATGAGAAAGCGAGTGGGTTATTCCAACTGCCATTCAGCAAGCGGCACTTCGTTTTGGCAGCTGGTGTCCACCTGCGCGAGTGGGTCGCCAAGAAATTCGTTAATCACGGTAGAGCGACATTCATTGACCGGACTATGCCCCAGTGCCTGCATTTCGATGGCCTGTAGATTGGGCATGGTGTCGGCAAGTTCATTGCTCCAGCGAGTACCGCAGCAAGGATCCATCTGGCCATGGATCGCCAGTGCTGGCGTCTCTCCCGATACAGTGTCGTTATGCTCGGGCGGCACGTCACCATCTCCACCCCACCAGGCGCAAAGCCAGATAGGTTCAAAGCCAATAATGGCGGGTTCGCGCTGAACCGCGGCCATGGAGTCTTCTGGCGTTGGACGGTTGGTTCCCATGTCGTTGCAGGCCTGAGCCAGGAACGCGCCCATGGCATAGTTGGGTGCTTCGGTAACCGGGCTGTAATCGTCAATCATGAAGAAGTCATGAAGCGACGAATAATCACCTTTAGGCACTTCGGCAACAATACGAGGCAGTTCGTCATAATATTGCGGCAGCATCAGGTAGAGCGTGTCGAGGAAAGCGGCACCATCAAAGTAGAGCGTTTTCTGCTCACCTTCTGAATCAATCTGGGTAATATAGGGCTTGTCGTCTAGTGCACGGCGCGCTCTATCAACGGCCAGGAACCATGCCGGGATCTGTTCTCGACAGGCTTTGCTGTCTTCAACGCACATGGCCAGGACGTCGGTAAATCGACGTTTTAATGTATAGAACTCATCTAACGGGGCTCTATTGCGAAGGCTGGCGTACCAGGGCCAACCAAGAATGGCGGCTTTTACACTGTCGGGAAAATAACGAACATAAGAGAGCGCTGTGCCACTTCCGGTAGAGGAGCCAAAAATATTCACACTATCGTAATCAAGCAGGTTACGAATCTCTTCGAGGTCGCGTGAGGTGGCGCTTTCCGTATATTGGGAAATCTCAACGCTCTCATTCTCAAGTTTCTGGTAGCAGGCGGATACTTCGTCGGTGATGTATTCCATCCGCTCCATTGGGTCAAGCGATGCTGTCAGCGCCGGTGTGTGAATAATATTGTGGTACGGGGACACGGCTGCGTAGCCAGGGCACTCCAATGAAGGTGTGGCATGCTTAAATCCGCGGGGGTCGAAAACAACTAACGTGCGATTTCCAATATCCTTCCGTAGTTGCTCAATGTAATCGGCATTGCCGAGGATGGAGTACCCTGGGCCGCCGGGCAGAAAGACCACGGGAGCACTTTCTGCATCGGCGTCATTTTCAGTCTCTGGGTTGATGATGCCTATGGGGAGTTCAACCGTATTCCCGTTTGGGCCGTTCCAGTTTTCTTGACCAAAGAAGGTGAAACAACGGGCATTGAGATCTTCTAGCGCTTGAGTTGCACAGGCTGTGCTTTCTAGCCGAGGGATAGTGCCTTCATCTTGATCTTGTGCATGAGCCATTCCAGCACCTAATGCAGCCATAAGGCATAGGCTACTTAGAGCTTTATGCTTGGTGGGGGGCATGACATCTCTCCATTCACAGATATTTTTGTTAGCGAGAAAGACGGCAAATGCTTTACCGTAAAATCACTGTAGGTTCAGGAGTCGCTAAATGATAGTGCTTGACCGGCATTATTAACCTCTGTGAAATCCTCCGAACTGGAGAGTAACTTCAGTAGACCGTTCTACTGCTTTCCAGCTCTTCTTTAGCCACTTTCGCTATAATGCCGCGGCCCAAGTCGAAGCGCACACAAGACAAAATTAAGGCCTACGCGGAAGAGCCGGAAAGCGAATGCAGTAATTTGAAGGCCTTGAAGGGGAGCGATTATAATAGTTAGTCTAAAGATGTTAAGGGAACTGCTTTTAAAGAAGGTTACCCCGCGCGTGGCACGACATGCTGCGCCACCATGACACGAATTTTCTCGCCGCACATTTAAGATAAGGGCGAGTTAGTTTGTTTGGACTGAAAATAGTTCGATGTCTAGTTTTAAGTCTTCGCGTTAAAGCCTGTAGGAAAACCTTTTCAGTTTCCTGAAGCAAAGACTATAAAGCGCTATATCAGCAAGGAGTTACTGGACATGAAGATAAGCATCTTCGCTTGTGGCTATGTGGGTCTTGTAACGGGAGCCTGCCTGGCCGAAGTTGGCCATGACGTCATTTGCGTCGACGTGGACAAGGCTAAAGTGGACAGGCTCAAGGCGGGGGAAATCCCTATTTTCGAGCCGGGGCTGGAAAGCCTGGTTCGTCAGAATCAAGCTACAGGTCGATTAAGCTTCACCACCGATGCCGTAGAGGCAGTGAAATTTGGCTTGCTCCAGTTCATCGCCGTTGGCACCCCTTCCGATGAAGATGGCAGTGCCGATCTCAAGTATGTGTTAAAGGTTGCCGAGACCATCGGCCAGCACATGGACGATTATAAAGTCATCGTCAATAAGTCGACGGTACCCGTTGGAACCGCCGGAAAGGTAGAGAGTACCGTTGCCAACGAGCTTGAGAAGCGCGGCCTTGACCTTAAGTTTGACGTTTGTTCGAACCCGGAATTCCTCAAGGAAGGGGCGGCGATCGAGGACTTCTCGCGCGGTTCTCGAATCATCGTCGGCACCGACTCTGATCGCGTCAGGGAGGCCATGCGGGAGTGTTATGGCCCTTACAACCGCCAGCGCGACAAGATGATGTTCATGGACGTGCGCAGTGCCGAATTGACCAAATACGCGGCTAATGCGCTGCTGGCGACCAAGATAAGTTTCATCAATGAAGTCGCCAACCTCGCCGAGCATCTTGGCGCCGAGGTTGAAGAGGTTCGTCACGGGATCGGTTCCGACCCGCGCATTGGTTACAGCTTCATTTATCCCGGCTGTGGCTACGGGGGCTCCTGTTTCCCCAAGGACGTCAGAGCGCTGGCCAATACCGCCGAAGAAGTCGGCCATTCTCCTCACATCATCGAAGCGGTGGAGCAGGTCAATGCACGGCAGAAGAACAAGCTGTTCGAAAAGCTCTATCAAGCCTTCGATGGCCAACTGGCTGGCAAAACCATTGCTGTGTGGGGACTTGCCTTCAAGCCGAACACCAATGATATGCGCGAGGCCCCCAGCCGCGCCCTGATGGAAGCCCTGTGGGAGGCTGGCGCGCGCGTTCAGGCGTTTGATCCGGAGGCCAACAACGAGTGTCGTCGTCTCTATGGGGAGCGTGACGACTTGGTACTCGCGGAGCAACGCGAAGATACGCTGGAAGGCGCCCATGCACTGGTCATCTGCACCGAGTGGAAAGCTTTTCGCACCGTCGACTTTTCGCTGCTCAGCAAGACATTACTTGAACCAGTCGTGGTCGATGGCCGCAATCTCTTTCATCCCGACAGCGTCAAAGCGGCAGGGCTTGCCTATTACGCCATCGGCCGGGGTGACTCCGTGTGCTCTGTCCAGGCTTGAGGCATGCCAATGTTTGCTAAACGCCATAAGCACTCCTCTGCCAGCCGTATGACGGAGCTGACCACCTTCCTGTTCGGTTCGGCGCTGCTGATTTTCGTCATTAGTGAACTACCAGCGGATGTGTTCTCGCCCGGATCCAAGAGCTTCTTTTTCGTCGTCGGGTGGATTGCCATCTGGCGGTACTCGTGGTGGGCGGTACACGCCGTTCGCTCGCTATGGTACAACCGCGTTGTCTTTCCGAGCCTGCGTACCGAAGCCGATGCTGCCGGTAACCACGAGAAGCCCCCCGAGTTGTACGTGCTTTGCACCTCCTTTCGTATCGATCAGCGTGTCAACTTTCAGGTTTACGATGCACTGATACGCGAAGCCCATCAATACGGCGTGCCGACGACGATCTTCGCCTCTGTTTCGGATCGTACCGACGTAGATATCATCGATCACGTCTTGGACGACAATGACTGGCCGTCGAATGTCAACGTGCGCTACATGTTCCAGAAGGGAGACGGCAAGCGCTCGGCCATGGCAGAGGTGCTGCGGGCGATCTCCCGGTGCCTGCCCGCGCCGGGGTCGCTGCTGATCTCGATGGACGGCGATATCCTACTTGAACCCAACACGCTGTCACGCTCGCTTTCCTTCTTTAGTTCCCAGGGTGACCTGGGGGCGCTGACGACCAACAACCGTGCAACGGTGACTGGCAATGATGTCACCTGCGAGTGGTATGACCTGCGCTATGCACAGCGCCATCTAATGATGAGTTCGATGTCGCTATCGCGGCGCCTGTTAGTCCTTACAGGCCGTTACAGCGTCTTTCGCACCGACCTCGCCATTCAACCGGACTTCATCGAGCTGATCGAGAGCGACCACGTTGATCACTGGCGCTTCGGCAATTTCAAGTTCCTGTCCGGTGACGATAAGTCATCGTGGTATTGGCTGCTGAAGAACGGCTGGTCGATGCTCTACGTTCCCGATGTCTACGTGACTGGGTTCGAGGAGTTGCCCAACCGGCATCGCTTCTTCGCTTCGACCACTGATTTGATGCGGCGTTGGTTTGGCAACATGCTGCGCACCAGTAATCGCGCCATCGCTCTGGGCCCTCGTCCCATGGGGATGTTCACCTGGTGGAGCTTGATTGATCAGCGCATTTCCATGTGGACGACCCTGGTGGGGCCCACAGTGGTAACGCTGGTGGTGTGCTTCATAAGGCCTTCGTTTTTCTTCACCTACGTGCTGTGGATCATGCTTACCCGCGGCATTGCGGTATCGATTCTGGCTTGGCAACGCGAGCGTTTCAGTCTGCTGTGGATTCCGCTGATTTATTACAACCAAGTCTGGGGCGCGTTTCTCAAGACTTATGTCAGCTTTCGCTTCAATCGTCAGCAATGGACGCGCCAGGGCATCTCCGCTGGCGAGCCAGACGATCCGGTGGCGGCACGCAGGCAGCGGCGCATAGGCCATGCGCTGCATGGTTTCGTCTATGGCGTTCTGTTCTTCATCCTGGTGATCTCGACCGGCGACGTGATGCCCCCGGATCGAACCACTATGCATATCGCTCTCGACCAGATACAGGCTCCTGTCCAGGGTGCCCAGCGTCTAGATCGCGCGCGCGACACAAACCATACCGGCAAGGCCTGTGAGCCGATCCAGTCGCCTACAGACTATTTTCTGGTGGAAGGTGACCTGATCAAGGCGCCGCCACAGAGCGCCAGCATGCAAACCAGTCAACAGGCCAAGCTAACGGTGCTCTCAAAAACCAAGTGCAATGAAAGGCTCTGGATCGAGCCTGCGCCCCCGCTCAAGGTGTCTACGACCCATCCCTGATGCAAGGAGCAACCTTCGGATGAAAGATGATCATGTAAACGGTGCCCACAAGCGGTATGAACCCACTCTCGACAATAATCAACAGGGGACGAAAAATGATGCATCCCCAACGTCAGAGAGTGTCAATCAAGAAAACGCACGCCTGAACCAAGGCAACCCACTGCAGCACGAGCGTCGCGACGAAAGGGGCTATGTCCGGGTGGCGATCCCCTTTCGAGTGACCCTCGCCGATAGCGATACTGAGCTGGACGGCAATGATGTCTCCCTCGGCGGCTTCTCTGCCCACAGCGAGCGTGCATTCGACCCTGGCGAGCGCATTTCCGCTTCACTGATTATGGCGGCTGGCAACTTTGACGTTATTGTGGCCGTCAACGCCGAATGCCTCGACGCCGTGCCCAGTGCGCACGGCAATGGATACGACGTCAGATTCAAGATCACCGAGATAGATCCGCAGCACCACGAGTCGATGCGTCAGATCATTCGCAGCGGGTTGAGTGGGCGTTCGCCCAATATCGAAGGCCAGATGGCCAGTGAAGATCCACAGACGCCACGTAAGCGGCACTCAAACAAGGCGACGCCTCCTACGCGCCCACCAAAGCCTATCGGACGCTACATTCTCTTGTTCCTTGCGATCGGCTTGCTGGTATTGGTGGGCGCAGCGACGGCCTATCGCAACTTCATTCTGATTGAACCCGACTTCGCCGCAGTGACGGCACCACGTATCGATATTCGCGCTCCCAGCCCCGGCATACTGGGCGAGCACGACTTCACCCCTGGGGACCAAGTCGAACGCGACCAGTTATTGACCCACGTGATCAATAGCGACCTCGAGTCGGACCTGATCCTGGCAGAGGCGGCAATCAACTATAACAACCAGTTGATAGGGAACCTACGTGACTACCTTGAGGGCGACACCGAAGAGGTCAGCCTGGCCAACTCCGCACAGCCTGACAGCGGTGACACCATCACCTTCGAGACGGTCTCGCCTGAGATCGCCGAGGCCCGTATCGAACAGTTCGAGGAGGTGCGCGATTACGAGAACTCGCGCATCGCCGCCCTCGAAGAGCTCAAGGCCAGTAATGAAATATATAGCCCCTGCGACTGCCGCGTGGCCTGGGCGCTGAGCAGTGCCGACGGGGTATACATCGACGAGAGCGAGCGGATCATGACCCTGGTCCGCACCGATGAAGGTGACGTGATGGTCGAGGCACTGGTGCATATGGATGACATTAGCCGCATCGAGCCCAATCAGCAGGCCTACGTCACACTGGCCAATGACACCCAGCCGATTCGCGCCCAGGTACGCAACGTCGCCCTTGACGTTGAACCTCAGCCCCGTGCCGGGTTCCCCAGCTGGGTACGCCAGCAGCAAAACGTGGCCAGTGTACTGCTGATTCCAGAGGAGCCACTGCCACCAGGGAGCGTGGGCCAGCCAGTAGACGTTCGCTTTAGCGAAACACCGCTGCTGAGTGCCACGTCGGAAAAAATCTGGCAAGGCGTGAACTGGATCATACAGTCCAGCAAAGACCTCTATGACACAGCCCTGGAAGAAATCAACCACTACAGGAGCGGTAACGATGAAACCAGCGATGAAGGGTAAACACCAGCACTCAAGTGTTGGATTGCGGCACAAGCATCTGCTACTGAGCGTGTTGCTGCTGCCGTTCGCGGCCAGCCATGCCGATGAAGCCGAGGATGCCGTCGTCAGCACCCCACAAGTGACGCCTTGCTCTCAGCGCTACAGCCTTGCCGAAACCCCAAGCCCGGCACCTGAGGAAGAAATTGATAACGCCGTTCGCCAGGGTTTTGATACCACCCGACAATGGGGTATCGAAGAGAACGCAGAGCGCTTGACCGCTAACCAGACCAGCATCAATGAACCTGGGCTGCGTATCCATTACCCCGCTGGCAGCTCCTCACCCAGTGACGGGCCACGTGGCGGGGCCGGCTTCTACAACACTCCTTCTTCGCTCCAGAAGGCCGACCGTGCCTGCCTGAGCTACAAAGTACGTTTCCCAGGCGACTTCGATTTTGTGAAAGGAGGCAAACTGCCTGGGTTATACGGCGGTGAAGCCCCCTCCGGTGGCGAGAGCGTCGACGGCGAAAACGGCTTTTCCATGCGTTTGATGTGGCGCGAGGAGGGTAAAGGGGAGCTCTACCCTTACGTGGTCGGCTTCGAGGGGGCATCAGTAGGTCGCGGCGCCTGGCGATACCCGGTCGGGCAGTGGGTAACCGTCGAGCAGGAAATCGTGCTTAACGACCCAAAACAAGAGAACGGCGTTGCTCGGATCTGGATAGACAGCCAGCCCGTGCTGGAGCAGAAAAATATCGTCTATCGCACCACCCCGGATATCACTATTGATGGTTTGATGTTTTCCACTTTCTTTGGCGGGACGGGAGAAAGCTGGCGCACACCACGCGACCAGCACGTAGATTTTGCCGACTTCCGTTTCTATACTTCAAGACCCTGAGCGCTGGTACTAGCGCTGTTGGAGCAATAACGATCATGCCTCTTGCCTTAGCAAAAGGACGTTCCGCACGGTGTCTGTTTGCATTGCCCATTGCCTTGATGGCAATGGGCAGCACTGGCCTGTCAGCCGATACGAACCTGGACGACACCCTCTCAAGGGAGGAGCGCCAAAAAATTGACCTTTCCCAATATCGTGTCACCGATACAAACGCCAGCTATTTTGACGTAAAAGCGCGCATGGCGCTGCTTGAGCAAACCGATAGCACTATTTTGTTGCAGTTGAGAGACAAGCTCTCACTGGGCCCCAGTTGCCGCCAGAAGACTAACTCAGAGCCCGTTACTACGCGGGGGGCAATACCCGGTTTCTATCCCAATCGCACAGCGTGGGAACTGGCCACCAGGCCATTGTTCGATTTCGAGGATAGCGTATCGAACCTGGCCGGTTCTTTCGTTGCGAGTGGCGATATTTACTATGCCGAATGTCTGGTGCATTACCTGTCTCGCTGGGCCGAGGCCGAGGCCCTGACTGATTTTGTCTATGATACGGCAGAACCGCAAGCCTGGTTCGCCTCCGAGTCGATGTTGTTCGCGGCGGCCATGGCCTACTCTATCGTGCGCCCTTTCATCGACGGCCTTGAGGAAGAACGGGCCGACATTGAAGAGTGGTTGCACGGTTTGGCCTTGCAGCATTCGTCAGTCCCTGGCCCTCCGCAGGATAGCTGCTGTAATAACCATTTATATCGTCGCGCGCTTTACGCCAGCATGATTGGCGTGCTGGTGGAAGACGACGACCTGTTTCGTTTTGGCGTTGGAGCCATTTATTCGGCCCTTTACGACATGACCGAGGAGGGCGCTCTGCCACTCGAGATGAGTCGTGGACGACGGGCGACTCACTACCAAAACTACGCCCTCAGTTACCTCATCACCAATATGCAGGTCATCCATCGCCAGGGCTATGACATCTTCAATCTGGAGTACGAGGACAGCAACATCCATGAAGGTGTCGATTACCTGTTCCGGATCCTGGACGACCCCGCCGCGTTAGGCGATTTCGCTCCACAGGAGCAGTACACCGGTTTCCTGCGTGACCCACAGTACTTCACCTGGATGGAGATCTACCTGTCGCACTTCGACCATCAAAGAATGGCCAATTTCATTACCCGGGCACGCCCCACCTACAGCCGCAGCGCGGGAGGCCATGTCACGCTTTACTTGATGGATCCCGACGCCCAGGAATACCTCTACACGGACGAACGACGTCAGGAGACCGAAGCCTTCCGAGGCTTGGGCAACTGAACAGACACCGCGCCACATAAGACAGTGGAGGGAGTATATGAAGAGGACAACGATTACACTTACGCTGCGGCTGACCGCGGCGTTCACCTTGTCGGCATGGCTCGCTGGCTGCGCGACCACCTCTGAAGAACCGTCTGCTAAAACACATGCAGGCCTCGTTCCAGAACAATATGCTGACTGGTTCGCCAGTGGCCCCCCGGACGATACTGATGGATCAGACTGGGACGCTATCAACCTCGCCCAAGAACGCCTTGAAGAGGGCCGTCATCAAGAAGCCATCGCGCAGCTAGACTCCTTGATGGACCGTTATGTGCCCATTGCCTTTTACGAGATGGCCAAGCTCTATGAGGAGGGGCTCGGCGTCGAACAAGACCTTACCGAAGCAGCACGCTTGTACGGGAAGGCTATTGTTGAGCCTTCTTCGATACGCGGGCATGCCTCGCTCAACCTCGCTCAGTTTTATCTAGAGGGCCGGGGCGTGCAACAAAACGACGTGCTCGCCTATCACCTACTTTGGCAAGCCAAAGAGGCCGACCTGGATCGGACAGCAGAAATTAAACTTGCCAACCTACTATCTGAAGGTGGCGAAGGCGTTGAAGCAGACCCTGAACTTGCCCGGCAGCTTTACGAACAAGCTGCCTCCCAAGATAAGGAACAAGCTCTTCTGGCATTGGCCAGAGCGCATGCGTCCGGCGGCTGGCTAGAAGAAGATTCAGATAAATCATTGTCTTATGCTCAGCGTTACGCCAAGCAACTCAAGGCCAGCGCTGAACAGGGCGACGTAGATGCGATGCTTAAGCTGGCATCGCTCTATTCACCTGACGGGCTGCTCAATGAGCAGTCCGAGCAGCAAATCAACTGGCTGCAGCGAGCTGCCCAAGAGGGCGACCTGGACGCCATCGCCCGTGCTGGGCAGGAGATGATCAAAGGCGGGGAACAGCAACTGGGCATCCCTCTGCTGGAAGAGGCCGCCCGTCAGGGTCACGTCGAGGCGATGACCTACCTCGGCCAAGCCCTGCTGACGACTGAGAACGGCGGTCAACCGGAGCCAAGCCGTGCTGAACGGTGGCTGAGCAAGGCAATCCAGGCCGGGTCGGACGATGCCCGGGTCATTCTCGGCCGCGCCCTTGTCGAAGGCCAGGCAGGTCTCGACGACCTACCTCGCGGTATTAACCTGCTCGAACAAGCGGCAGAGAGCAATGATCCTCTGGCTCTGGCGCAGCTTGGCGCGCTGCTCATGGACGACGAGAGGGTCGACAGCCAACCTGCTATCGCCGCCGACTATCTGGAACGCGGCCACGAACTGGGCCACCCTTGGGCGACCCAGCAACTCGGCGCCGCCTTTCTAGAAGGCCGCGGTGTAACGCAAGACCCCCAACGTGCCGAGGAACTACTGCAAAATGCCGCCGCGCAAGGCCAGACCAGCGCAATGCGCCTGCTCGGTGAGGCCTATCTGACAGGCGATGGCTTGCCCTCACGGCCTGATCGCGGCAAGGAATTGCTTACAAAAGCAGCCCAGACAGGAGATACCACCGCCATGACCACCCTCGGCGAAGCCTATCTGAAGGGCACGCTGGAGGGCACTCCTTCTCAGGGCGTAGAACTACTCACCCAGGCTGCCGAGCAGGGTGATGACTATGCCATGGTGTTGCTGGGTCGCGCCTATCGAGAAGGCAACGGTGTCAATCGCGACCTCCAGAAGGCCAAGCGGTGGCTGACCCGGGCGCAGGAGGCAGGACACGAGTCCGCCGACGACGCGCTCGCCTACGTGCAGCGCGACTTGGGTGCTGAAGGGGATATTGATGCGCTTATCGCCGCAGCAAACAATGGGCATCCGGGTGCCATGGCCGATCTTGGTCGTGCCTATCTCGACGGTGAGGGGGTTGAGCGTGACCAGCAACAGGCCGAAAACTGGCTGGAGCAAGCCTCCCAGGCGGGCCACGCCGGTGCCGCGGCAAGCCTTGGTCGCATGTACCTTGAGCGGGGCGAAAGTGAGCGTGGCATTGAGTACCTAAGTACCGCCGTGTCCAGGGGGCATGCGGGCGCCCGCAACGACTTGGGCGAAGCCTACTTGACCGGCAAGCACGCCGAACAAGATGTGGAGCGCGGCCTTGAACTGCTAAATGCTGCGGCCACATCCGGCGATCCACACGCCGCCTTCCTGCTGGGTGATGCCTATCAGCACGGTAAAGGGGTCGAAAAAGACGCCGAGCTTGCCGAGCGCTGGTATCAGCAAGCCAGTGATGCTGGCGCCGTCTATGCGCGTGCCGAACTAGCTATTGCCTATATGCGGGGCGAAGGCGCGATTGGCCAGAATGTACAGCGAGGCTACGAACTCCTCCAGGATGCAGCCGAGCGAGGCCATGCGGGTGCTCAGGCCTCCCTCGGCCGTGAGTACCTGAGTGGGAGTAACATCGAGAAAGACCCCAAGCGTGGTGCACGCTACCTCTATGAGGCAGCCAGCCAAGGGCACCACAGCGCCCGCCTCGCTTTGGCCAGGGCCTATCTCTTGGCACGGGGCTACGAGAATCCCAATCAAAAGCAGGCGTTACTATGGCTCGATAACCTCATCGATAGCGAGGGCCAGATTGCCGTCGAAACATTGCGCCAACTGCTCACCGATGAGGCCGCATTTGCCGCTATCGACACTGAGCTGGGAACAGAATCTGGAGAATGACATTGCTTAATTGCCGTGAGGCCATGGCACCCCAGCGGGGGTGTCAGGCAACCAGATCGGTGCCCGTGGCGCTATTTATCAATAAAGCATCAATAAAGCATCAATAACGCACCCGACAATGAACAGGAGGCTACATGAGCGTACCTCAGGTTATTCAAACGCCCACTGGCGAGCGGCTGGTGGTACTGCCTGAGCAGGAGTACCACGCATTGCTTGCGCGGTTGGAAGACCAGGACGATATCGACGCTGCCAACGCGGTTGTGGCGCGTGGTGAAGAGTCATTTCCCGCAGCGGTTGTGGATGCGCTGCTGGACGGCGTGGCACCCGTGAAGGTTCATCGCTACCCTGCGATGGGAGCTAAATCAGGCGATCATGATAGCGTTGGGTAGTCGATCACGATGTTCATTAAAAGTAGTACTAGTCGTTGCGAAGAAATACCAAGGTGCATGGCACGCATGCACCTTGTTTATTTTTGCTTACCTATTCTCGTTACTTTTTTGCCTATTTAGGTATGCAACTGTGTAGGGGGATTACCGGGCTCCGATTACATTGGTAATCTTTAGCTCGCTAAATTGAGGTGAATCTACTAATTTTGCTTCTCAAGATGTAAATAAAGAGGGTCAAATTCGCCTGCTTCCTGTAATTTTTGCCAGTCAGGTATTGTTATTTTTCTTCTGTGGCTAATTATTAAGCCATCGTTTCGAAGGGCTTGCAGTACCCTATTGACGTGTACCGGCGTCATTCCTGTTGCGTCTGCCAGCTCTGCTTGGGTAATCGGCATGTCAAAAGTATTATCCTCAACCAGTCCGACTGCCTTCAAACGTAATAAAAGTTCGCAGATAATGTGTGCGATGCGTGAGTAGCCATCGCGTTGCCCCACATTTAACAACCACTCACGGAAGATGGCGGCATCTACTAACGTCTCATGCCAGAAGGCGGCGATGAGCCGAGGGTGGCGCTCAAATAAAAGATGTAAATCCTGATGCTGTATGTAGCCGAGTTTACACGGGCTGAGTGAGGCAATATTAATATCTATAACATGTAGGTGCAGACTTTGCAGGTCGGGCATATCACCAGGGATATGCAAAGACATTATTTGCCTTTTACCCTCTAGGGTTAATTTATAAACGCATGAAAAACCTTCAAGAAGTAAGCAGCATTGCCTTGGCCGATCACCCATTGTAACGATGTCGTGGTTAGATTTAACGTCTTGTGTTTGTACCGGTAGCTTCTGAAGCGCCTGCTTTTCCTCGGCAGTAAGAGAGAACTTGCCCTCTATTTTTCGGATCATCAACGAGGTATGGGGAAGAAGAGCGGTAGGCATGTTGGGCTCCATCGTTGGCAGGATTGAAGCCCTTCGCAACAGTGTCTCTGCTTGTCAGTAAGAATAACAAGGGATTAGGTTATATTAACGTGGTTTAATTATATAACTTATTGAAGTTTAAGTAGTGTAGTTTATGAGAGGGGAGATAGAAAGTGGCGTTTTAATAATTTTAGCCTTATTGCCGTATTTTCATACGAAACAGCGAGATGTAGTTTAAATGCTAATGGTTTTATCTGAATGTTAGTGACGAATTTTTATTTTCTCATTGCTAGTCCTTGTTCTGAAGTAAGCTGGCCTGTTAGAGGCCAGCTTGTTAATCAATCCTAGTTAATATTTGTTAAAGCATTGTGGCCATCATGGGCTGGTCATCTAACTGTTACTGATGGCTGCGATATCTTGGAAATTGCTTAAAAAGGCAGCACGCCGCTGAAGCCGACACCCAGCACGGCAACGATAACAACAACGATAACGACGATAGTGGTAGTAGACATTTTCTCTTCCTTTGAGTAGTGAGTGTTGCTATAGCGTAGTCGCGAAAGCGCTATTTCGCACGTAGGCGGCAACGACTGCACTGCGGTTTCCTCACGACGGCATGAGGTGGTCGGCGGGAGTAGGACTGGTAGGGGGCTGCTAGGCTTGTCGGCTTGCTTACTTGACGTGCTGTTGTTCTTTGAGGCAGTTAAGCAGCAACTGACGGATTTCTTCATGTTCCTCCGAATCGCCGCGCCATATGCAGTGCGACTGATGTCGTGTCGTTGAATCGGTCAGAGGGAGAAAGCTCACATTGGAAAAACCGGCTTTGGCAAGTGATTGGGGGACCAGGGCAACCCCCATCGCATTAGCTACTAGAGCAAGAATGGTCAACCAGTGGGAGACTTCGTGGCAGATATGGGGTTTAACGTCGGCGTGGTGGAACAGGCCGATGATCCTGTCGTAATAGTGAGGGGCAAGGTCGCGACCAAACAGGATGATGGGCTCATTGGCTAATTCCTTGACTGCCAACTCGCGTCGGCCTGCCAGGTGGTGATGCGCTGGCAAGCAGCACAGGAAGGGTTCGTCCGACAGAATGACCGACTCGATTCCCTCGGGTAACGGCATCGAGTGGATGAAGCCGATATCCAGCTGCTCCTGCATCACTGCTTCTACTTGATCTGCCGAGTTGCGTTCGATCAATTGTATTTCGATGCCGGGATAGCGGGATTGCAGGCGTTTGAGCAGTTCCGGCAGGCCGCGAAAGAGCATGGCGGGCGTAAACCCGACACGCACCAGGCCGGTAGCGCTTGAGGCAATGCGCTGCACCAGCGTTTGCGAGTCTTCTAGCTGCTCGAGAATCCGGCGTGCCTGGCGCTGGAAGGCTTCTCCGGCGGGCGTGAGGGTAACGCGTTTGCTATTGCGCAGCAGCAGCTTGACCTTTAGCTCCTCTTCCAGTTGACGCAGGCTGGCACTTAGCGGTGGTTGAGAAATATGCAGGCGCTGCGCTGCTTTGCCGAAATGCAGCTCCTCCGAGAGCACCAGAAAGTAACGCAGCTGTCGAAATGTCAGCGCCATTGGCTTCGTTCCTTATCGTTTCTTGTTCTTCAATCATACATAAAACTGAATCAATGGATCCTAAAACAGTATTGGAGACGGCCTCCGTACCCGCCTAATGTGACGATAAAACATATAATAAGTCCAAGAGGTACGCCGTCGTGAATGAAATGATACACCGCAATATCCCCGATTCCTGGGGGCAGAACAGTTACCATAACGATCCCACCCTTTCCCAGCTTCTGAATCTCTATTTGCCGACGGCGCTACGTCAGCACCTGGAGCGCCACTTCAACGAGATGGGAGCCCTTGCTGGCGGTGAACTGGAAGCGCTGGCCATCGAGGCTGACAAGCATCCGCCTGAGCTTGCCCTGCGCAGCCGAAATGGCGCCGAGCGTCAGCAGATCCTCAAACATCCAGCCTATCAACGCCTGGAAGCGGTTGCCTATGGGCAGTTCGGGCTGGCGGCCATGTCGCACCGCGGTGGAGTGCTTGGCTGGTCGGAACCCATGCCGCCGGTAGTGAAGTATGCGCTGACGTACCTGTTCGTGCAGGCAGAGTTTGGCCTTTGCTGCCCGCTTAGCATGACCGATGCACTGACTCGCACGTTGCGCAAGTTTGGCGACGAAGCGTTGGTGAACCGCTACCTGGAAGCGTTGACCTCACAGGATATGGATCTGGCCTATCAGGGAGCCATGTTCATGACCGAGCAGGATGCAGGCTCTGATGTTGGGGCGATTACCACGGAAGCGAGGCAGGAAGAGGGCAAGTGGCGCCTTTATGGCGACAAATGGTTCTGCTCTAACCCCGATGCCGCGCTGGCGATGGTATTGGCGCGCCCCGAGCAGGGGGAGCGGGGTACTCGCGGCCTCACGCTGTTCCTGCTGCCCCGGTATCTGGAAAATGGTGATCTTAACCACTACCGCATCGTACGTCTGAAAGACAAGCTGGGTACTCGCTCCATGGCGAGCGGTGAGATCCAGCTCGAAGGCGCCGAAGCCTATGTGGTGGGAGAGCCGGGGCAGGGCTTCAAGCAGATGACAGACATGATCAACATGTCTCGTCTCTCGAACGGAGTGCGGTCGGCGGGCTTGATGCGGCGCTCACTCAACGAGGCGCTTTTCATTGCCCGCCATCGGCAGGCGTTCGGTAGCCAGCTCATCGAGCTGCCGCTTATGCAGCGTCAGCTCAGCAAGATGATGCTCACTGCCGAGCAGGGGCGCACGATGGTCTTCCACACGGCAGAGTGCCTGCGGCGTGCCGATGCGGGGGATGCCCAGTCAGCCAAGCTATTGCGCATCCTGACACCCATGATCAAGTTCCGAACCACGCGGGATGCACGCAAGGTGGCTGGGGATGGCATGGAAGTGCGTGGCGGATGCGGCTACATCGAAGAGTGGTCGGATGCCCGCGTGCTGCGCGATGCCCACCTTGGCTCAATATGGGAAGGCACCAGCAATATCGTTGCCCTGGATGTTTTCCGGGCGATTCGGCGTGAACAGACCTTGCCGGTACTGGCTGACTACTTGCACCAACAGTTGCAAGCGTCCGCCATTGAGGATCACGAGCGTCACCTGTTGCAGGTGCTCCTCGACAAGGCAGTAGAGAGCGCGAATGCACTGGTAGAGGACCCTGCCTGCGAGCACGACGCGCGGCGGATCGCCAGCGGTCTCTACCACATTACCTCCGCTATTCTTATGGCCTGGGAGGCGTCCAGGATCACGGGAGACAGGCGGCGACTGGCACTCGCCTGGCTGGTGGTACGCCACAAGTTGCTACCCCCCGATCCGCTATCGGTCAGTCGAGCGTCGCCGGAAGCGCTGGCGATGCTGCTCAGCGAAACGCCGATGACCGACGAACAGGTTGCTGCGGTGGTGAATACCCAAGCACTGGCGCGTTCCCACGGGCTGGAGGTGGGTCATGGATAAGCCCAATGGCGCACTGAGCGGAATCAGGGTGATTGATCTTAGCCGTGTGCTGGGAGGCCCGTACTGTACCCAGGTGCTGGGTGACTACGGTGCGGATGTGATCAAGATCGAGCCTCCCGGGGGGGATGAAACCCGCGGCTGGGGGCCTCCTTTCGAAGGCGATGCAGCTTCCTATTTCCACGGCTTGAACCGCAGCAAGCGCGGGATGGCGCTGGATCTTCGTCATCCTGACGGCAAGGCACTGCTTCTGCAGCTGCTGGAGGGCGCTGATGTGCTAGTGGAAAACTTCAAGCCGGGAACCCTGGAGAAGTGGGGGCTGAGCTATGATATTCTCAGCGCGCGCTTTCCTCGTCTAATCCAATGCCGAATCAGTGGGTTTGGTGCTGATGGTCCGATGGGCGGTTTGCCTGGCTATGACGCCATCATCCAGGCAATGGCAGGACTGATGAGTGTCAACGGTGAGAAACAGGGGGAGCCACTGCGAGTGGGGCTACCCATTGTCGATATCGTGACCGGCCTGAATGCCGTCATCGGTATCACCTTGGCTCTCCATGAGCGTACGCGCAGCGGGCTTGGGCAGTTTGTCGAAACAGCACTGTTCGACTCCGGGCTCTCCTTGATGCATCCCCACTTTCCCAACGTATTCTACGGTGGGCCGCCGCCGCGCCGCACGGGAAATGAACATCCCAATATTGCCCCTTATGAGGTCTACCGGACGGCGACACAGCCGATTTTTCTGGCGGTTGGCAATAATGTGCAGTTCGCGCGCTTATGCGAGTTGCTCGAATGCCACGACGTTAGCCAGGATGAGCGCTTTGCAACCAATGGTGCCCGCCTGGGTAACCGCGATGCACTGCGTGATGTGCTGGAGAGTGCCATGGCCAGGTGGGAAGGGGATAAGCTCGCCGACCGGTTGATGCGCATAGGCGTTCCCTGCGGGCCCGTACTCGATACCACGCAAGCGCTGGCGCATCCGCATACCCAGCACCGCGATATGATCGTCAATATCGGCCAGTACAAGGGCACTGGCTCGCCGATCAAGCTAGCCCGTACGCCCTCACGCTATGAAACGCCACCCCCACGCTTTGCCGAACATACCGACGCAATCCTTCATGAAGCAGGATTGACCGTGCAACAAATAGAACACCTTAGAGCGAAAGGCGTGCTGCCGGATGTGCCGGTGGCCTAGCCCTCAGTGCGCCATTGTGTGCCTGACTGCCCAGTCGAAAGGGCTGATAACCATCACCAATGATGTTGATGCCAATAACAACACAACACGAGAGCAAAACCATGAAACGCACGCACCTGACCACTGGCCTTATCTCCACCGTTTTTGCCGTTCTAGCCAATACGGCCTCGGCCGCAGAGCTCCCCAGCACCATGACATGGACCGCCTATGATGTGGGCTCGCAAGGACACTCGGAGGCCTCCGCCATCGCGGATGCCTTTGGCAAGGCCTACAACACCCGCATACGTATCCAGCCTGCGGGATCGGCTATTGGGCGATTGCAGCCCCTGGTGAGCGGCCGAGCTGACTATGCCTTTCTGGCCACGGAGTCCTTCTTTGCAACGGAAGGAAGTTACGACTTCAGTGAGCGCCGCTGGGGGCCACAAGACCTCAGAGCCGTTGCCGGAAGACCGTCTACCTTCGGTGTGCCATCGGCTGCCGACGCCAATATCCACACGCTTGATGACTTGCGGGGGCAACGGGTTGCCTACGTGGCAGGCAACCCTTCGGTCAATGTGAAATGTGATGCGATCTTGGCCTTTGCAGGGCTGAGGCGCGCCGATGTGGAGGCGGTGATGTTCCCGACTCACGGCGCCGCCATGAGTTCGCTGGTCGAGGATCGGGCCGATGCCACCTGCACCACCACCACCGCCAGCCAGCTTTATGAGCTGGAAGAGTCTTCTCGTGGTATTCGCTGGGTAGATATTCCTGCCGATGACGAAGAGGGCTGGGCGCGCATGAACCAGGTGGCCCCCGTCTTCCAGTCATTCCGTGAAACCATTGGCGCCGGGCTAAACGAAGAGTCTCCCGCCAACATGCTTGCCTACCGTTACCCGATCATCGTAGCCATGGCTGATCGTGACGAAGAAGAGGTCTACCAGTTCATCAAGAGCCTGGATGAGAGTTATGACCTTTATCGTGACGCGACCGCTGCCATTCACCGCTGGGCAATCGAGGACTCCGGCGTGCCGCCTATCGATATACCTTTCCACCCTGGGGCTATCCGCTATATGGAAGAGAAAGGGCTATGGAGCGAGGAGATGCAGACATGGAACGATAACCGCCTCGCCCGCCTGGAAGCACTGAAACAAGCTTGGGATAGCCTGCTGAACGAGGAGCCAGACCTCGAAGGGGATGCGCTTGCCGAACGTTGGGAGGCTCGCCGGCAAGAAGTGATTGGCGCGCTTTGACCACGGGGTGGATGTGTAACTGGGAGCGACATCATGAGCAACTCAAGTCAAGAGCGATTGGAAGGTTCGGCAAGGTGGATAGTGATGGGGCTGGGGGCCGTCGGCCTGTTGATGACGATCAACCAAACCTTTGCCCTCAAGCTGTTGGGGTTCTATCCGATCGGTAATGCCTTTATCTACTACCTGATAGGGCTGTTCCTATCGGCGGCACTGCTGATCTTTCCGGCTCGCAAGGCTGATACCGAATGCCTCCCCTGGTATGACTGGGTGCTGGCGGGGGCTGCTCTTGGTGGCGCCATCTACCTTGGCCTTAATGGCCTGCGCATGACCCAACAAGGATGGGAGTATTTCGCCCCGCTCGAAGCCACGCTGGTGGCAACGATGATGCTGCTACTGGTGCTGGAGGGCGTTCGCCGCTGTGGTGGCTGGGCGATTTTTGCCGTGGCACTGCTATTTGGGCTCTATCCGCTCTATGCAGGCCACATGCCTGGTTTCCTGTGGAGTAATGGTTTTGGATGGGGGGAAACCATCCGCGCCCATGTCATGGGGGCGGAAAGCATTGTGGGCGTGCCGATGCAGGTCGTCGCCAACCTGATTATCGGCTTCGTCGTGTTTGGGATTGCGCTGACCATCACCGGTGGCGGTGAGTTCTTTATGAATTTCGCCACTGCATTGATGGGCCGAAGCCGCGGCGGGCCCGCCAAGGTGGCTGTCGTTTCCAGTGCCTTTATGGGCAGCTTATCCGGTAGTGCGGTATCCAATATCCTGACCACAGGGACGATTACCATTCCTGCCATGAAGCGCAGTGGCTATTCAAGCGAGTATGCCGCAGCCGTAGAGGCGTGCGCCTCCACGGGCGGAACCTTGATGCCGCCCGTTATGGGGGCCGTTGCCTTCATCATGGCTTCCTTCCTAGGCGTCAGTTACGGTGAGGTCATGATGGCGGCATTGCTGCCTGCGGTGCTCTTCTACCTGGCCCTGCTGCTTCAGGTGGATAACTATGCTGCCCGCAAAGGCCTCACGGGCATGCCCGCCAAGGATATCCCCAGGGTGCGTGACACGCTGCTCTCTGGATGGCCGTACCTGCTCAGCCTGGGCGTGCTGATCTACATGCTGCTTGTCATGCGTCTGGAAAGTCAGGCGCCTTATTATGCCACCCTTATATTGCTGGCGATTGCACTGGTGCGCCGTCAGCAGCGGCTGCGTATCAGCCAACTGCTGGATTTTTTCTATCAGTTGGCACATGGGGTGGGGAGTCTGGTCGCCGTCTTGGCTGGTATCGGTTTGGTGGTCGGTGGGCTTTCCTATACGGGGGTTGCAGGGGCTTTCTCTCGCGAACTGCTGTTGTATGCAGGTGACAGCATTCCCCTGATGCTGGCGGCGGGGGCGATTACCAGCTTTATCCTCGGGATGGGAATGACGGTCAGCGCATGCTACATCTTCCTATCGATCCTGCTTGCGCCAGCGCTGGTGGGTGCTGGTCTCGATCCTCTTGCCAGTCATCTGTTCATTCTTTACTGGGGAATGCTCTCCTATATCACGCCACCCGTGGCGCTGGCCGCCATTACTGCGGCCGGTGTGGCGGGCGCCAACAGTACCCGAACGAGCCTGCATGCAGTGCGGTTGGGAGCCGTGCTGTTCGTGCTGCCGTTCCTGTTTGTGCTCAACCCTTCGCTGATTTTGCAGGGCCCCCTGTTGAGCGTGATCGCCTCCGCTTTTACAGCCATGACTGCGATCTGGTTGGTGGCAGCGGCGATGGAAGGATACCTTTATCGAATAGGTTCAGTGGGAGTGCGCATGCGTTGTGCGCTGCTGGTACCTGCCGCGCTGATGATCTATCCCGAATGGATCAGTGATCTGCTGGGCTTTCTAGCGCTTGCAGTGTGCTACCTGATGGCCATGCTGCACACCACGAAACGCGCAGACATCACGAAGTGCTCTACCTAGGTGAAGCTGCTTTATACACCCATGGCGTTCAGCAGCAGAGTCTGCCGAGCGCCGTTATGCTTACTCTGCATCCCTCAGCGCTTTTCCCAGCCTGCCAAAGTAGCCGCTGAACGCTGCATTGATCTGCTCCCGCTGTGCGCCTCGTGGGTAAAGGCCTCTTTCCGCTTCAGGAGAGGCCTTGGTGCCTTTGACCAGGAAGTGATTGGTGATGGCCGCATCCTGCACAAAGGCTTCAAAGGCGCGGGCGCAGAGCTCTTCGGGTTTACTGTAGTAGAGCTGACCGAGCTTTTTATCCACCTGCACCGAGTGCTGAAACAGCTCGCTAGGCTGATCGCCTGCTGGCTGCAACAGAATAGCCTTGAAGCACTCCAGCAATAATTGATTAAGCGGGTGGGGGATGGGCGCTGCATCGGCGAGCCAGGCGGTAGAGGCGAACATGCCGACTGGCGTGCCGCGAAAACACTTGCTGGCGATGTAGTGATCAAAAGCATGAAACCACTCATGGGCGATGCTGCCGGGGCCAGCGTTTTTAGCCAGCGCAAAACTGCGTTGGCTGGGGTCGTAGTGGGCAGAAACACCCGGTCGACCACCGCTGCCGTACTGCAGCGCTATTGATCCGCGCAGGGAAATCAACGCCTCTGTTCCCTGTAAAACCAACATAAGATCGCACAGTGCATCATGAAACAGCTCCGCGGCCCGGTCACGCTCGGCACCGGTGACCCAGCGGCCAATCTCAATGGAGCGAAAATCAAACTGGCGTCGAATTAACGCGAAACTGCTGGCGTGCCCCTGGCGATGGTCAGGACCGCTGCGATAAAAATCCCGCGCTTCATTGCTCACTTATCGTATCTCCTTGTATTCTGCCATCCAGACCCCCACTAACTAACCGTAACGCATTTTAATTGCTTCATTTTCCACCGCCAGGAGAGAGATATGAGCAAGCGTATTTTAGTGGTACTGACGTCTCACGATCAGTTGGGCGATACCGGTAATAAAACC
>Ga0209344_10001934_pt1 | contig 24733 bp, 21 predicted proteins | sample Cruoilmetagenom6_FD_187293 | JGI IMG/M metagenome (GOLD analysis project Ga0209344, IMG submission 187293) | Oil polluted marine microbial communities from Coal Oil Point, Santa Barbara, California, USA - Santa Barbara Oil Seep Sample 6 (SPAdes)... | ecosystem: Environmental > Aquatic > Marine... | reverse complement strand
GCCGAAATTCTTGGCGCCGGCGCCCCCGTCGGACGTGTCGAAGCTGGCGGCGCCCGCCGACATGTCCGCACCAACACAGAAATGCCGGCCCGCACCGGTCAGGATAACGGCCCGGACACTGTCGTCTCCGTCACACTGCCGGATCGCTGCCGCCAGTTCCTGGCCCATCTGCGCGGTATAGGCATTATAACTGTCAGGACGGTCCAGCGTGATGATCGCCGCCGGGCCGTCCCGATCGAGCCTTATCTGCTCATAGTCCATCGTGCATGTGGTCCCTCAATGGGTCATGGCCGCCAGCCGGGAATCGATGATTTCGCGGGCGTCGGCGACGATCCGGTCGACCAGTTCCTTCACGGTCGGGATGTCGTCGATCAGGCCCTGAACCATGCCGGCAGACCAGATGCCGCCATCCGCGTCGCCTTCGGCCATGGCCTTGCGCCCGCGCGCACCTGCAACCAGGTGGACGACATCCTCGAACTTGGCGCCACCCTTGGCCTCGATCTCGACGACCTCGTCGCTGACCGCATTCTTCATCACGCGGGCGGTGTTGTGCAGCGTGCGGAAGATGAGGTTTGTCATGCGCTCGTCATTCTCGACCATCTGGCGCTTGAAGCTCTCATGGATCGGCGCTTCCTGGGTGACGCAGAAGCGCGTGCCCATGTTGATGCCGTCCGCACCGAGCGCGAGCGCCGCCGCGAGGCCGCGTCCGTCGGCGAATCCGCCCGAGGCGAGCATCGGGATCTTCACCTTGTTGGCTGCGGCCGGGATCAGGATCAGGCCGGGAATGTCATCCTCGCCCGGATGGCCGGCGCACTCGAAACCGTCAATCGAAATGGCATCGGCGCCCATCCGCTCGGCCGAGAGGGCGTGACGCACAGCCGTGCACTTGTGGATCACCTTGATGCCGTGCTGCTTGAAATGGTCGATATGCTCCTGCGGCTTGTAGCCGGCTGTTTCGACAATCTTGATGCCGCCTTCGATGATCGCCTGGCGATACTCGGCATAGGGCGGCGGCGTGATGGCCGGCAGGATGGTCAGGTTCACACCGAACGGCTTGTCGGTCATGTCCTTTGTGCGCTGGATTTCCTTGGCGAGGTCTTCCGGCGTGGGCTGGGTCAGCGCCGTCAGGAAGCCGAGCGCACCCGCCTCGGCGACGGGTGCGACCATCTCGGCATAGCCAACCCATTGCATGCCGCCTTGGGCGATCGGGTAGTCGACGCCGAACAGTTCGGTGAATCGTGTCTTCAGTTTCATCTGGTATTTCCTCTGGCTTCTCGGTGTCTGGATGTCGGGTATGCGGAGCGAGGTCAGGTCGCGATAGGTGTGGCCGCCGGACGCGGTACGTCTTTCAACAGGCGGGCCTGTGCGTCGGCAGGCTTCCACAGGAAGGTGGACGGCAGGCCGAGGCGCACGGCGGCCTGGGCCGGCGGGCTGCCGGGCAGCGGGATATTCTCGGCCAGCGCGCCCATGAAGCGAACGACGCGCTCGCCGCGCGGGCTGAGATCGTATTCCGGGCCGAGTTCAAGGCGGGCGCGGACTTCTGCGGGCAGGATCGCAACGGCGGCATGCACGATCGCGCTCTGCAGGCCCTTGGGCACGCCTTTTGCGGCGCGGCCGGATGTCATGATGTCGAGGAATTCTGTATTGATCGGGTGCGGCTCGAAGCGCGGCAGCAGCGTGTCCAGCATGGCATCAAAGTCTGCCGCGCAGGTCAGCGGGTTCTGGACGCCATAGAGACGTGCGACTGCGTCACCTTCTGCGTAGAAGCGCGTCTTGTCGGCATCGGAAACCGGTGTGACGAAACGGTCATAGGCGGTGAGGAAGCCGAATTGCGCTGTGGCGCTCACCCAGTCGAGCAGGTCCACGTCGAGGGCGCTATAAGCCTCGCCTGACGGGGTCGTTCCGCTGACCTTCGCGTGCATGTTGGTGACACCCTGGATCACGCGGCGTGCGGCGCTTTGCGGGCCATAGACGCCGACCATGGCGGCGATGCCGGTCCTGCGGGAGCGGCCCACCGGGTCTGTCCTGAAAGATGAATGGTCCCAGACGCCGGATCGGATGCGTGCATCGGCAAATTCCAGCAGGACGGCCGCAATGCCGCCGACGCCGAGCGCGATCGGGTTCTTGAAGACACGCCAAGAGACAGAATCGGGGCCGGCAAAGGCGGGCTCGCCTGCCGGACGCAGGAAATCGATCTTCCAGCCGAGATAGGATTTCATGCCGAGCATCGTACGGGGTCCTTTCAGGGCCTGCACCCATCCAAACTAACAGGCCGGGCGCGTGCGACCAAGCAGCGATGCAAGGGAAGGGCCGTCTCTTATCCGTTTGGTTCCGGGCCATTCCGCCGCTAAGCTGTGACCTGACACGGGCGGCGGAGGTTGGATCATGGCAGATCAGGTGAACGCGAGTCCGACCGATGGCGTCGGCACCCTCGCCGGGCGGCTTTCGGCCCTGCGCGCCGGTGGCAACAGCCGGATCATCGGGCTGACAGGATCGGTTGCGTCCGGAAAGACCACGCTTGCGCGCCAGGTGTCGGAGCGTCTTGAACCGCGTCACTCGGTCGAAACCGTGTCGACCGACGGCTTCCTCTTTCCCAATGCCATCCTGCAGGAACGCGGGCTGATCATGCGCAAAGGCTTTCCGGAAACCTTTGACCGCGCCGGCTTTGTCGAGGCGCTTGCCGGAATTCGCGGGGGCACGGCGGACTTTCCGACCCACAGTCACGAAATCTACGACATTGATCCCGCGCTGATGCGCACCATCCAGCTGCCGGATATCCTGCTCCTCGAAGGCCTCGGCTTCCAGCCGCCGACTCGGCCGGACCGCACGGAGGGTGAGCCGGATGTGCTCATCTATCTCGATGCTGAAGAAGAGGATCTCGAGTTCTGGTATGTCGAGCGCTTTGTCGGCTTCTGGAACGCCGCGCGGACCGATCCCAAATCATTCTACGCGCAATGGCTGCACATGTCGGAGCCGGAGCTGAGGGCCTTTGCCAAGACGGTCTGGGACGGCGTCAACCTGCCCAACCTGCGCGACCATATCCACCCGTTGAAGGACCATGCCGACATTGTCGTCCGCAAGGACCGCGCCCACATGGTCGAGATATTTGAAGACCGGACCGCCTGAGGCCGCGCGCAACCCTTGCTCACCAATGCGGCGGTGGCGCTCCGTCGTCCGGGTCCGGGCCCATCGTCTGCGCCATGGTGGCATATTGCTCGCCCAGCTTTGCGACCTGCCGCGTCAGCCGGTCGATCTCCTTCCACTGCGCGATCACCGTCTTGTTCAGGTCTTCGATCACTTCGTCCTGATGGACGATGCGGGTTTCAAGCGTGTCGATGCGGGCTGTGTCGGTCATGACCGGTTCTTACCCTGCCAATAGCCGGACCTGCAAACACATTGATGGCGGCAAAGACGCTGGACGCAGGCCCACCGTCCGCTCTAGACGGGGCGCATGACCGACAACCGTTTCTCCGTGGCGCCGATGATGGACTGGACTGACGCGCATTGCCGCGCCTTCCATCGCTGCCTGACCAAATCGGCGCTGCTCTATACCGAAATGGTCACTGCCGATGCGATCATCCACGGCGACCAGGAACGCCTGTTATGGGAATCGCCCGGCCTTGCGCCGACCGCGCTGCAGCTTGGCGGATCGGACCCTGACAAGCTGGCCAGGGCGGCGGCCATCGGGGCGTCCTGGGGCTATGGCGAGATCAACCTCAATTGCGGCTGCCCCTCGTCGCGTGTCCAGTCGGGCGCCTTCGGGGCCTGCCTGATGGCCGAGCCGGACCTTGTCGCCGCATGTGTCGCAGCGATGCGCGACGCCACGGACGTGCCGGTCACCGTAAAGTGCCGGATCGCCATTGACGACCTGCCAGCCCGCGAGACCCTGTTCACCTTCATCGACACGGTCACTGCAGCCGGCTGCACCCAGTTCACCGTCCACGCCCGCAAGGCCTGGCTGAAAGGCCTCAGCCCGAAGGAAAACCGGGAAGTCCCGCCGCTCGACTATGCGCTCGTGGCAGACCTCAAGGCCGAACGCCCGGACCTCTCGATCACGCTGAACGGCGGCATCACCACGATCGATGAATGCCGCGAGCACCTGACCGTCTTCGACGGCGTCATGCTCGGCCGCGCCGCCTACCAGAATCCGTCCTTGCTCGGCCATGTCGATGCGGAAATCGGCGGGCAGGTCGCTGCGGCTGTCTCCCCGCACGACGCCCTCCGCGCCTACCGGCCCTACATGGCCGAACGGCTGGCGGCGGGCACCGGCCTGCACGCCATGACCCGCCACATGCTGGGCCTGTTCAACGGCCAGCCCGGCGCCCGCGCCTGGCGCCGCATCCTGTCCGAACGCGCCCCGAAGCCGGGCGCAGGCCTCGATGTGCTCGACGCCGCCGTCGAGGCGATTACGGCGCAGGCGGTTACTATCGCGGAAGTCTGACCGGCCGTTCCCACCGGTTCGGCGCGCCAACCCGTTGCGGCACCGGAAAAAGCGCTTGCGTCTCTCCACCCCCGCTGCATTTCGCTTATACTTCACCCGTCACTGCTGATCTCCCCGCAGTGGCCGGTCCGGGGAGTCGTTGCCCCACGCGGATGGAACGGCGGCCAGCTGTGCACGGCAGGGCGCAATACCATTCCAACCAACTACCCATTGCCTTGCCCCCAAGCGGCCCCGCCGCCCATCCGCAAGGACTGGATCTGCAAGCGCCATCGGAAGGGCAGTGCCCTGTCCGACTTTTGGTGCTGGATTCCGAGTGGTGCTCGGGGAGCATCTCTAAGTATCGTGCTTGGAGATTCCCTTGACGTAGCCGCCTTGGGCGGCGGAAGTTCGGACAACCTCGGCGGCCTCTGGTGACGCCATCATCATGTCGAGGTTGAGCGGATGCTGGAGTATCTCTTTCTCGAATATGTCCGGGCCCAATTTATTGAGTTCTGCAGTCATATCACTAATCTTCTGGTTGCTGATCTCCCGAATGAGGTCATGCGCCGTTTCGATTTGTTTGCGAGCACGTCTTACGAGCTTCTTGTCCATAGTCTGCCGCCGAGTAGCGACGGCTGGTTTCACTATCTCGCCGGCGACCTGAAGGATAACGACTTCCACTTGCCACGAGCCTCTATAACTTCCTCCTGACCCGAAGTGTGCAACTGCCTTGTCTCTGAGGTCGACGAGTTCCTGATGCACGACCTTTTGCTCCTCATCGAACCTGGATCGTAGATCAAACTTGCCGCGTTCTTCGGAAGTTGTTTTCGTTGCGCGCGCATAGTGGATCAATACATTGTTGAGCAGAGCGAACTCAGTGACTGTCTTGGCGAAGTCGTCTAAGTGCGACGTGGCTAGAAGCGCGTCCAACGCGTCAAGGCTTTCCAGTGCGATTGTAAGGTCAGTATGCAGTGAAGCCAAATCCTGCGCACGGCGTATCTTACCAGTGAGCGGCTGAAGCCTGCCCTCGGCGAAGAGGCGTTCGGAAAGTGCCGTCAGATTGAAGGTGGAATCGACCATATTCGCATTGTACCAAATATTGCCGGGAAATCACTTTCGGTCTTGAGGCCCTGAGCAGACGCTTTTCGACCAATTTGTTCTTCCTTTGTTCGTTAACCTGTGTTAACGCTTTTCCCGCTTATGGGGAAGGCTCACATGGTTTGCCGCATCACGACATTCGCGTTCGAGGGGGTTGAGGCCCAGCCGGTTGACGTCCAGGTGCAGCTGGCCGGGGGGCAGCCGAATTTCTACATTGTCGGCCTCGGCGACAAGGCGGTGGCGGAAAGCCGGGAGCGCGTGCGGGCCGCCTTTGCCGCGCTTGGTCTCGCCATGCCGCCCAAGCGCGTGATCGTGAATCTTGCCCCGGCAGACCTGCCCAAGGAGGGCAGCCATTACGACCTTGCCATTGCCCTTTCCATCCTCGCGATCATGGGGGTGATCCCGTCAGACCTGCTGGAAGGCCATGCCGCCTTCGGGGAATTGTCGCTCGATGGCCGGCTTGGCGAAACGCTCGGCGTGCTGCCAGCGGCCATGGCGGCGGAAGCGATGGATCTGAAACTCATCTGCCCGGCGCCGTGCGGGGCAGAGGCCGCGTGGGCGGGTGGCAGCGTGCTCGCGGCGCCTTCTCTCATCGCCCTTATCAATCACTTCTCTGGACGCGCCGTCATCGGCCCACCCCCGCCCGGCACCCTTACCGACCCCCCGCCTGGACCTGATATGCGCGATGTCAAAGGCCAGGAAGGCGCCAAACGCGTGCTCGAAATCGCAGCCGCAGGCGGCCACAATCTCCTGTTCTGCGGCCCGCCGGGCTCCGGAAAATCCATGCTGGCCCAGCGCCTGCCGGGCCTGTTGCCGCCGCTCTCGGCGCGCGAACTGCTGGAAGTCTCGCAGATTCAGTCGATCGCCGGCCTGCTCGAACGGGGCCGCCTGTCGCGCACGCGGCCCTTCCGCGCGCCGCACCATTCGGCTTCCATGGCGGCCCTTGTCGGCGGCGGCATCAAGGCCAAGCCGGGCGAGGTGTCGCTCGCCCATCATGGCGTGCTCTTTCTCGATGAACTCCCGGAATTCCCGGCCAATGTGCTCGACAGCCTGCGCCAGCCGCTGGAAGCGGGCGAGGCCGTGGTTGCCCGTGCCAACCGGCATGTGCGCTATCCGGCCCGCTTCCAGCTCGTGGCGGCGATGAATCCCTGCCGCTGCGGCGGCGGTCCGGGCGCGGCGGCCTGCACGAAAGGGCCAAGATGCGCACAGACCTACCAGTCGCGCTTGTCCGGCCCCTTCCTCGACCGGATCGATCTCTACCACGATACGCCGCCGGTCACCGCGGTCGATCTTGCCTTGCCGCCCTCTGCCGAGGGCACGGCAGAGGTGAAGGCGCGCGTTCTGCGGGCGCGTGACGTGCAGACCGAGCGCTTTGGTGACACGGATTGCGACACGCGCCGCCCGGTCAATGCCGATGCGCCGACCGCAGATATTGAGCGTCTTGCCGCCCCGGATGCGCCCGGCGCGGCCTTGCTTGCCGACGCCGCCGTCAAACTGCAGCTCACGGCGCGTGGCTATCACCGCGTTCTCAAGGTCGCCCGGACCATTGCCGATCTCGATGGCGCAGGCGGCGTGCGCCGGCTCCATATCGCCGAGGCGCTGACCTACCGGCGACGCGCGCCCGGACAGGCCGAAGGCGTGCAGGCCGGAGCGCTGGCGCGCTGATGGCCGGTCCCGGTCATTAAACGAATGCTAAAGCCTTGGGCCTAGGGTTTTCGCAACATGACAGATACGCCAGACACGCCGAAATCCAGCTCGACGCCGCAAGATGCCTTCCTGGCGACAGCGAGCCACGAGATTCGTACGCCCCTGAACGGCATTCTGGGCACCGTTTCACTATTGCTCGAGACCGATCTCGAACCGGCCCAGCGCGAATATGCCGAGACGATCCGCCTGAGCGGAGGACGCCTGCTCGACCTGCTCAACAATGTCCTCGACTATGCCAGGCTTGATGCCGAGGCTGTCGATCTCGAAACCGAGAGTTTCTGCCCGATCCGGCTCGGGCGCGAAGTAATCGAATTGCTCAGCCCGCGCGCCCATGCCAGCGGGCTCGATCTCGCAATACGTGCATCGCAATTGCCGATGCCGACCTTTGCGGGCGACGCAGGGCGTATCCGGCAAATCCTGTTCAATCTGGTCGGCAACGCCCTCAAGTTTACCCGGAGCGGCGGTGTCCTGCTCGATATCGTTGCACGCGATGACGGGCTGGAATTCCGGATCATCGATACCGGCCCGGGCATTGCGCCGGATGACCTCGATCACTTGTTCGATGCCTTCCATCAGGTCGGCGCGGAGGATGCCTACAAGGATGGCGGCGTCGGCCTTGGACTGGCCATCGTCAAGCGCCTCACCGATCTGCTCGGCGGGGTGATCAATATCGTCAGTTCGCCGGGTTGTGGCGCGGCGTTCTCTGTCATCTTGCCGCTTCAGCGGTCTGGGCAGGCGACCAGCCATGATGAAATTGTCCTGGGTGGCAAGGTCGGGCTGGTCGGCCTGCCGCCCGTCACATGCCTGTCGATCGCCTCTGCGCTGGAAGACGTGCAGGCGGTGCCGGTCCTGATTGACCCGTCGCGCGGACGCCTGCCAAAGGGTATTGATGTCCTGCTGATCGGTGCCGACCTGCCGGAAGCGACCGTCAAGGCCTATGCCAGGCTTGCGCCGGCGCTGGTGGTCGTGCGTCCCGAGGACAGGGGCGCGCTGCCGCGTTTCCGCGAACTCGGCTGTGTCGGCTGGCTCGTGCGTCCGCTGCGTACATCGTCGCTCGCCGAGCGGATTTTCCTCGTGCGCTCCGGTGGCGAGGCGGTGGACGAGCCGGAGGCGGAAACCGGTGCAGGCCATGTCCTGATTGCAGACGACAACCCGGTCAACGCGCTGATCGCACGCCGCGCCTTGGAATCGGCGGGATTTACCGTCACAGTCGCGTCAACAGGCAGCGAAGCACTGGAGGCCGCCGGCGACATGGACCCCGCTCTCATCCTGATGGACCTGCGCATGCCGGTAATGGACGGCTTCGACGCCATGCGCCGCTTGCGGGCAGGGGGCTCCCATGTGCCGATCATAGCCGTTTCGGCGGAGATCAATCCGGATATCGAGCGCCGTGCCGTGGCTGCAGGGGCGAATGGTGTCGCCGCGAAACCGCTGGATGCCGAGGCGCTTCGCAGCCTTGCGATCCGCTGGACAGCGCCACGGGCCGCCGCGGAAGGCGTCGCATGAGCGAGGCGGCGACCCCTCCGCAACCGTTGAAGACCCAGCCCCGCGCACTTCGCGCTCTCAAGGCGTTGCAGGACCAGCGCATGGCGGCGATGGCGCTGTTCGCATTTGCGGCCGGCCTTCCCATGGGCGTTACGCTCGGCCTGCTCAATGCCTGGCTCACAAAGCTTGGCATCACGCCGTCGACCATCGGCACATTGTCGCTTCTGACGCTCGGCTATTCGTTCAAATATCTCTGGGCCCCGGTCTTCCAGACAGCCCGTCCGGCGCCGCTGACAGGCTTCCTCGGCGGGCGCCGGTCCTGGCTGCTCCTGTTCCAGGCCATCATGGTCGTCCTGATCGGCATCTTTGCCTTCACCAATCCGGCCGAGAATATCGGACTCGTCGCCCTTATTGCGCTGGCCATTGCCCTCGTCTCGCCGACACATGACATCGTGCTTGATGCCTGGCGCATCGAGGTCGCCCGTTCGGATGAAGACAAGGACCTGATGTCCGCGCTCTACCAGTTCGGCTACAAGTCGGCCGGTTTCATTTCGGGCTTCGTCGCCCTGCTCGTCGCGGCGCGGCTGGGCTGGACGGCGACATTCCTCATGGTGGCCTTCGTGCTCGCCCTGTCGATGATCGGCAGCATCATTGCGCCGGAGCCGGCTAGCTCGAAGACGCCCAATGCCGACCGCCTGTCCTTCCTGCCGAGCCTGCCGCGCCGGGTTTCGACGCCGGCCGTCACGGTGGTCGCCATTGGCTGGCTCATCGGTTTCGCGTTGATCCTCGCCTTCGTGATGCAGTCGCTTTTCTCTGCGGTGCCCCCTTCGGGCGCTACATTCGTGCGCACTGAGGGCCCGTGGATTGTCGGACTGACCGTTCTCGTCCCGGCGATCGTGTCGGCCATCCTAGTCTTTCGGTTCGGGGCAAAATCGGCTGAAACCCCTGCGCATATTGCGAACGAGACGCGTGCCGAGTCCATTCTCCGCAACCTGTTCCGGGCGATCTTCGACCCCTTGATGGAGCTGATTTCACGCCTCAAATGGGGCGCTGTCCTGGTCCTGTTGCTGGCGCTGACCTATCGTTTCACGGACGCGGTCTGGGGCGCGTTCGCCTATCCCTTCTATCTCGGCGACGAGTTCGGCGCGCTCGGCCATTCGCTGGACGATGTTGCCATCGCGTCCAAATTCTTCGGCGTTGTCGCCACGATACTCGGCTCGCTGCTCGGCGCCGTGCTGATCGCCGTGCTTGGCCGCATGCCGGTCTTTTTTGTCGGCGGCATCGTCGCGGCGGCGACCAACCTGCTCTATGCCGACCTCGCGGCGGGGGCGACCGTGCTCGACGGCTTCCTCCACATCTCGCATCTCGGGCCACCGCTCAGCGCGCTGGCGGACTGGGCGGCGAAACTCTCGCCAGATGTCGTGGCCGCCGATCAGGGACAGCGCATGGCGCGCCTGATGGTCACGATCTTTGCTGAAAACATTGCGGGCGGCTTCGCACTGGTGGCGATTACCGCTTATCTGACCTCTGTCGTGAATCCACGCTTTGCCGCCGTGCAATATGCATTGCTTGCCTCACTCACGATGCTGATCGGCACGCTTGGGCGTCCGTGGCTCGGTGAGATTATCGAGAGCCAGGGCTATTATACCGTGTTCATGATCACGTTCTGGCTCGGCGGCGTGGCCGTCGTCCTGTCCATTCTCGAATGGGTGCGCCAGGCCCGCGACACCAGCGGGTCAACGAGCCTGGTCCTGGCGCAGGACGACTAGAGCGGCGTGCCGAAAAGTGGCCCGCGGTTTTCGGGGGACACGCCGCGCCCCTCACGAATCTGTGTCCTCAGTCGCCGTGCACGCGATCGACATCATAGGCCGCAATCGTTGCGAGATTGACGATATCGCCCACCGTGGCGCCGAGCGATGCGATCTGCACCGGCTTCTCGAGGCCCAGCAGCATCGGCCCGATCACGGTTGCCCGGCTCATCGATTCCAGCAGCTTGGTCGAGATCGACGCCGCGTGGATCGCCGGCATGACCAGCACATTGGCAGGACCCGTCAGGCGTGAGAACGGATAGAGCAGGGCATGGTTCGGATTGAGCGCGATGTCGGCATTCATGTCGCCTTCGTATTCGAAGTCGATATCCGACATCTGGTCGAGAATCGTGACCGCCTCGCGCACTTTCTCGCCGCGTTCGCCCATCGGATTGCCGAAGGTCGAATAGGACAGGAATGCCACGCGCGGAATAAAGCCCATGGCGCGCACGGCGCCAGCTGCTTCCAGCGCAATGTTCGCAAGGTCTTCGCCCTGCGGCAGTTCGGTGACGCTCGTGTCGGCGATGAACACGGTCCGGCCGCGGTTGATCACCATCGACATGCCCATCAGGGCCTTGGCCGGCAAGGCGTCCAGCACGAGCAGGGCATCGTTCAGCGCCACGTCATAGTTGCGGGTCACGCCCGTCACCATGCCGTCCGCATCGCCATTCTTCAGCATGCAACAGCCGAAAATGTTGCGGTCCTGGTTCACCAGGCGCTGGACGTCGCGTTTCAGGTAACCGTCGCGCTGCAGGCGGGCATACAGGAAGTCCGTATAGACCGGGTTATTGTCAGACAGGCGCGCATTGATGATTTCAAGCGTCCCGGCCGGAACACCCATCTGCTCCATCGTCCGTTCGACCTGGGCCTCGCGCCCGATCAGGATCGGATGGCCCAGGCCCTGGTTCTTGAAGCTGAAGGCGGCGCGCACGACAGCGGGCTCTTCGCCTTCAGCGAACACAATGCGGCGCTGGACATCCTTGGCGCGGGCCTGAACGCCCTGAAGGAAAGCCGCCGCCGGATCGGCCCGACGCACCAGCGAGGCGCGATAGGCGTCCATGTCGGCGATCGGCGTGCGTGCGACGCCCGTGTCCATCGCGGCCTGCGCCACGAAAGGCGGGATGAAGCTGATGAGGCGCGGATCGAAGGGGCTGGGGATGATATAGTCGCGGCCGAAGCTCGGACGGGCGCCGTGATAGGCGGCGGCCACTTCGTCCGGCACGTCCTCGCGGGCGAGTTCGGCCAGCGCCCGGGCAGCAGCGACCTTCATTTCCTCGTTGATGCTTCGCGCCCGAACGTCCAGCGCGCCCCGGAAGATGTACGGGAAGCCCAGCACGTTGTTGACCTGGTTGGGATAGTCTGACCGGCCGGTTGCGATGATCGCATCGTCGCGCACAGACTTGATGTCTTCCGGCGTGATTTCCGGGTCGGGATTTGCCATGGCGAAGATGATCGGATCCTTGGCCATGGATTTGACCATGGCTTTCGAAATGGCGCCCTTGGCCGAGAGGCCGAGGACACAGTCGACGCCCTCCATGGCTTCGCTCAGCGTGCGTTTCGACGTTTTGACGGCGAAGGCGGACTTGAACTGGTCCATGCGTTCCGTACGCCCTTCATAGACAACGCCGGTCGAGTCGCACATCAGGATGTTCTCGGCCTTGACGCCGAGATGGCGGATCAGGCCCGCCACGGACAGGCCTGCTGCGCCCGCGCCGGAGACGGCCACGGTCAGGTCTTTCAGCTCGCGCCCGGTGATATGGCAGGCATTGATGATGCCGGCTGCGGCAATGATCGCGGTGCCGTGCTGGTCGTCATGGAACACCGGAATGTCGAGTTCTTCGCGCAGGCGGCTTTCGATGATGAAGCAGTCAGGCGAACCGATATCCTCGAGGTTGATGCCGCCCCACGTATCGCCAATGTTGCGGACCGTGCGGATGAAATCTTCCACGTCCGTTGTGTTCACTTCGATATCGACACTGTCGATGTCTGCAAAGCGCTTGAACAGGACGCACTTGCCTTCCATCACCGGCTTCGACGCCATCGGGCCGAGATTTCCGAGCCCGAGAATCGCCGTACCGTTCGTGATCACCGCAACCATGTTGCCCTTTGACGTGTAGTCGTACGCCTTGTCCGCATCCTCGGCGATGGCCAGGACCGGAATGGCGACACCGGGGCTATAGGCCAGCGACAGGTCGCGCTGTGTGCCCATGGGCTTCGTCGGCGCCATGGAAATCTTGCCCGGTGTGGGCTTGGAATGGAAATCGAGCGCTTCCTGGTCGGTGAAGCTTGGGCGCTTGGTTGTCATGGGAAAGGGTAGTCCGATGCTAACGAGTGAAAGGGTGGTTAGCGATTGACCCTAGGCCTCGCCGCCGAGCGTGCCAACCGCAAATATGGTCCATGTCGTCGCGCTTTTAGACTATTTCATGACCGTCCGCCGTGCGAACACTTTGCGAATCTTATGGCGAAGCGTTAGCGTCCGCCTCCATGGCCGATACTGCGATTCCCTCGAAAAAGGCTGCCGTAAAAGGCAATGCGCCGACGCCGTTCATGGTGCAGTATCTCGGTATCAAGGCCCGCCATCCCGACGCGCTGCTTTTCTTCAGGATGGGAGACTTTTACGAGCTCTTCTTCGACGACGCCGTCGAAGCGTCCCGAATCCTCGACATCACGCTGACATCGCGCGGCGAGCATGACGGCCAGCCCATCCCGATGGCTGGTGTTCCCTATCACGCCGCTGAAGGCTATCTCGCCCGCCTGATCAAGTCGGGTGCGCGGGTTGCTGTCTGCGAGCAGACGGAAAGCCCGGCCGAAGCAAAGAAGCGTGGGTCGAAGTCCATCGTCAATCGCGACATTGTCCGGATCGTTACGCCAGGCACATTGACCGAGGACTCCCTGTTGCCGGCCCGGCAGGGCCAGGCCCTTGCTGCCATCGCGCTGGCCAATGGCGGCGCCGACGCGGCGATTGCGGTGTGTGATGTGTCCACAGGGCGCTTCGATGTTGCGCCCGTCTCCCCCGGCGCATTGGCCGGTGCCTTGCTTGGCTGGCCGCTTCGCGAACTGCTTGTCAGCGCGGCAGATATGGACCGCCCGGCGATTGCCGCTGTCGTGTCCGCGGCGAGTGCACCGGTGACCGAACGGCCGACCCGGGCCGCGACGCCGAAATCCGGCGAAGCCCTGCTCAAGCAGACATTCGAAGTGGCCGCGCTCGAAGCCTTCGGGGATTTCTCCAAAGCTGAGCTTTCGGCCATCGGCCTGCTGCTGGACTATGTGCTGCTTACGCAGGCTGGCGCCGATATCCGCCTCGATCCGCCGCAGCGCCCGCCCGCCAGCGGGCATGTCGCGATTGATCCGGCGACCCGCGCCAGCCTTGAAATCGACCGCGCTATGAACGGTGCGCGCGACGGGTCGCTCCTCGCGACTGTGGACCGAACCGTCACGGCTCCCGGTGCCCGCCTGTTGGCCAGCCACCTGTCTCGCCCGTCACTCGATCGCAGCGAAATCGAATCCCGCCTTGAGGCGGTCGCCTGGCTTGTCGCCGATACGGATGTGCTGGAGGCGCTTCGCAGCCGACTGAAGGCAGCGCCGGACCTCGAGCGCGCCCGTACGCGGCTGCGGCTCGGACGCGGCGGGCCGCGCGACCTGCAGGCGATCGGACGCGCGCTGTCGGCGGGCGATGCTGCCGCACGCGAACTGGCCGCCATCGAAGGCGGGGTCCCGGCGCGCCTGGAGGCAGCTATCGATGTGCTTCTGCTGGCGAACACGCCCGACCTGCAGGTTTTCGCCTCAAACCTCGCTCAGGCCCTGAATGACAGCCTTCCCATGCTGGCCCGTGACGGCGGATTCATCGCACCGGGTTGGGATAGTGCCCTCGATGAGGCGCGCGGCCTGCGCGATGACAGCCGCCGCATCATTGCCGAACTGCAGTCGCGCTATGCCGCTGAGACAGGCATTTCGGCGCTAAAGATCAAGTTCAACAATGTGCTCGGCTATTTTATCGACGTTCCGGCCCGGCATGGTGATGCGCTGATGGCGCCGCCGCTATCGGAAACGTTCATCCACCGCCAGACCTTGGCCGGGAATGTCCGCTTCTCGACGCGCGAACTGTCCGACCTTGCGGGTCGCATCTCGCGTGCCGAAGAAGAAGCAAAGGCGCGTGAAGGGGAATTGTTCAACGGGTTCTGCGCTGGCGTTGACGCGCTCAATGAAACGCTCGCGACAACTGCCCGGGCGATTGCCGACCTTGATGTCGCCGGGGCCAATGCTGCCTGGGCGATCGAATCTGATGGCGTCCGGCCCGCGCTTGCCGACACGCCCGTATTCGAGGCTACAGGCCTGCGCCATCCGGTCGTCGAAGCAGCGCTGAGGCGTGACGGCAAGGGCTTCACAGCGAACGACCTGACCCTCGATGCGGGTGGGGAAGGGGGCGTGCGCCTCCTGCTCGTCACCGGTCCGAACATGGCCGGCAAATCGACCTATTTGCGGCAGGCCGCCCTGGCAGTCATCATGGCGCAGGCGGGCTGCTTCGTGCCGGCCAGGACGATCCGGATCGGCCTGGCTGACCGGGTGTTTTCACGTGTCGGCGCCTCGGACGATCTTGCCCGCGGCCGGTCGACCTTCATGGTCGAGATGGTCGAGACGGCGGCGATCCTGACCCAGGCGACACCAGCCAGTTTCGTCATCCTCGATGAAGTGGGGCGTGGAACGTCTACATATGATGGCCTTGCGATCGCCTGGGCCGCCGTCGAGCACCTGCACGGCGTCAATGCCTGCCGCGCCCTGTTTGCCACCCATTATCATGAACTCACCCAACTGGCGGAGGACTTGCCGGGCGCAGCCAATGCGTCCCTGCGTGCCCGCGAATGGAAGAACGACCTGGTCTTCCTGCACGAGATCCAGCCGGGCCCGGCCGACCGGTCGTACGGTGTTCAGGTTGCGCGCCTTGCCGGCTTGCCGAAGCGCGCCGTGACGCGTGCCGCGCAGATTCTCAAGCGGCTCGAGGCCGATCCGAAAGCGGCGGACAATCTACCCCTGTTCGCGGCGGCTGAGGAGCAGGCCCCGTCAAACGGCGCTGAGGACGCATTGCCTGGTCCATCCCGGCTCGCCGAGATACTTTACGACGTCGATCCCGACACCCTGACGCCGCGCGACGCACTGGATATTGTTTACCGCCTGAAGGCCGAATCAAAAAAGCCCTGAATCTTCCGTATAGTAGTTGGACGCTTCAGCCGATGAGACTAAGGTTATCGGCAGGTCGAAGGCTGCAGGCCCTTGATCGGCAATCGGGGATGAAGCGTCGCCAGAAAAGCGCTCACCCCTCGTGGACGTCGATAAATCGGAGGCAAAACCATGATTGGCAAAGCAGGACGTATCAACGAAGTCACGCTCTCCAGCGCACAGATTCGGCTGGAATTGGAGAGCGCTCGAAAGGTGGTCGCCCGCCTCGCTCACACAATGCGACTGGTCGGCGACGCGGGCGTGGCAGATCCCGAAACGTCCAACGAATTGGAAATGCACCTTGGCGCCGCCTATGCCGCAGCCCATCGGTGGCTGCTGGAATCATGTTTGCAGGCGACCGGGAACGGCATTTCGATCGCGCGCTGAGCGCATCTCAGGACGATTGGTTCATTTCGAGCGCTTGCAGCAGGCGTACGGCAGCCTGCAGGTCGTCGGCATCGCCAAGCTGGTCGATGAGCTTTTTGGCATCGCGCCGAAGGTCTTTCACCCGCAGGCGTGTCTCGGCCATGGGCGACTTCTTGCCGATCGGCTCGAAAGGCTCGTAGAAAAAGTTGATTGGCTTTTTCAGCGCAATCGCGACTTCGCGCAGCCGTCCGGCGGACATGCGGCTGTGACCGGCTTCGTATTTCTGGATTTGCTGGAATGTTACGCCGAGCAGCTGGGCGAGCCCGTCCTGCGTTAGTCCCATTTCGCGGCGCCCTTGGCGTAGCTGTTGTCCAACGAAGCGATCTGCATCGGTTGGCTTTCTGGCGTCGTGGCCAGCATGTTTGGCTGATTTCAACATAATAAATTCAACTACTCTGTATATGCTATCCAAAACAAGCTGATTGCGCAGGTGTTTGGGCGGATTCAGTCTTTATCGCTGCAAAAAGTTCGAAAACTCCCTCCTGACAAGGAGGGTCCCGCGTGGGACGAACACCTATTCTGTCGGGTCCAATGCCCCGCCAAGGGCGAGATAAAGGGCGATTCGCGATTCAGTTTCGGCGCGACGAAGTGAGAGAAGCGTGCGGTCTGCCTGGAAACTGCGTTGCCGGAACGTCAGCACGTCGAGCAGGTCGATCGCGCCTTCCTTGTACTGGATTTCGGCAAGCTGCAGCGTTTCGCGCGCATTCTTCGCAGCGGTTTCCACAAAACCGGTGCGGTTCCGCAAGGTCGCGACATCGTCGAGGCGGCCTTCGACATCGGCATAGGCGTCCAGCACGCTTGCGCCATAATTGGCCAGCGCGATGCGGCCGGCGGCTTCGGCTGCGTCGATGCGTGCGTCGGTCAGGCCGCCGTCAAACAGCGTGTCGGCCAACCGGATTCCGAGCGAGAGGGCCAGCGCCGCCGGGTCCAGCACGTCGCCGAGTGTATCCGTTGCACTGGATACGCCACCCGACAGCGACAGGCTGGGCCAGCGTCCGGCGCGTACGGCATCGGTATTGGCAAACGCAGACCGTATGCCAGCTTCGGCGGACAGGATGTCCGGCCGGCGGCGAAGCAGGTCGGCCGGTCGTCCTGCAAGAATGATATCCTCGATTTCGGGCAGTGTGTCCGGCACGGTCATCCCGCCTGATGGATAGCGACCGAGCAGGACTTCGAGCCCGCGGATTGCGCTGCGTTGCGAAGCAAGCGTGAGTTCAAGTGAATCGCGCGCGCTCGCCACATCTGACTCGGCAAGCACCTGCTCTCGGCGGTCGGCCGCGCCGAGATCGTAGCGCACATTGACGATCCGCAAGGTCTCGACCTGGGCGGCGAGTGTGGCCCGCGACAGATCAACCTGATGGCCTGCATCAATGGCGACCGCATAGGCGCGCGCGACACTGGCCGCGAGGGACTCCCGGCTGGCGCGATAGACCGCCCGCGCGCTTTGCAGGTCGAATTCCGATGCCAGGATGTCCGACCGGATCGCGCCCCACAGGTCGGCTTCCCAGCTTGCATCAAGGTTCGCGCTATAGCGCTCGGCGAGGTCGAAATCCTCGAAATCGGACGATCCGCTGGCGCCGGCACCCGCACTGATGCTCGGCAGCAGGCCTGATCGGGACTGGCGCAGGAAGGCTTCGGAGCGCCGCACGCTTTCCGCGCTGGCCCGCAGGCTGGGATTGGCGGCCAGCGCTTCACGCATCAACGCAAGCAGAGTGTCATCATGAATGATGTCGGCCCAGGTCGCGGCGACCTCGCCGTCGGTTTCAGCACCGAACGCCCAGGCATCCGGCGCACTCAGTGCCGCCTGTTCCTGATTGATCAGTGCCTGTGGCGACGGCCGGGCAGCCGTTGACGAGCAGGCCGGTACGATCGTCGCCAGCAGGACCAGCGCGAGGGCAGGGGTAAGCTTATTCATGTCTAAGAGCCTCGATGGGGTTGAGCTGCGCCGCCTGCCGGGCGGGAAAGAATCCGAAGAACAGGCCAATCAGGGCCGATGCGCCGATGGCTATGATTGCGATACGGGGAGAAATCTCAACAGGAAACTCCCCCATTTTCGCAGCAAGTTCAGCAGCGCCTACGCCAAGGGCAGACCCGATCACCCCGCCAAGCAGGCACAGCGCCAGCGCTTCGGCAAGAAACTGGCCCAGAATATCAATGCCGCGTGCGCCGATCGCCATGCGCAGGCCGATTTCCCGGGTGCGCTCGGTCACTGACACCAGCATGATGTTCATCACGCCCACGCCGCCTACAATCAGGGATACAGCCGCCGTGAAGGCCAGCAACACGCCGAACGTCGCCTGCGTGCTGGATCGTGCGCGAATGAAGTCGGCAATGTTGAACACGCGGAAATCGTCTGTGCCGCCGGGAGCGATACGCCGGATTTCGCGCATCAGCGTTTCCAGCTGCTCCTGTGCTTCGGTCATGTCGTAGCCAGCAGCGACGCCAACCTCTATGCTGGTCACATATTTGGCGACGGTCGGGTTGCCACCGGTGATCCGGTTGCGGGCCGTATTGATGGGAACGATGATCACGTCGTCACGGTCCCCGCCCGGCCCGGCGGACGCGCCGCGCGATTCCAGCACGCCAATGATTTCCAGGGGCACATTGTTCACCCGAATGGTTTGCCCAATCGGGTTGGTGCCTTCGAAAAGGCTGTCGGCGACGGTCTGGCCAATCAGGCCGACAGCGGCCCCGGAACTCACTTCGCGATCATCGAATAAACGGCCTTCGGTCGTATTCAGGGATTGGGTGATGAAATAGTCGGTATTGGTCCCGTACAGACTGGTTGACCAATTGTCCTGCCCCGAAATGAGCGTGACAGAGCCGGAATTTCGGGCGGCGACGGCTGTAACAAAGGGTTCCTGCCGGATCAGTTCAATGTCGGCATCGGTGAAGGGCTGGTCCGATGAGGCGCCCTCCGAGCGGGCCCCCCGCTGGGATGAGCCGGGAGCAATCGTCAGGTTGCTCGCGCCAAGGCTCGCGATCTGGTCGTCCACCTGTTTCGCGGCGCCTTCGCTGATCGCCATCATCGCCATCACTGAGGCGACACCAATCATGATGCCCAGCATGGTGAGAAAGCTGCGCAGCGGGTTGGAGATCAGCGCTTCAAGGGCAGAGCGGAGTGCGACACCGATTTTCATGCGCTTTTCCTTTCATCCCGTTCGACCTGTCCGTCGCGGAAATGGATCTGACGGGTCGCATAGTCTGCGACTTCAGGCTCGTGCGTCACCAGAATGACCGTGATGCCGTCCGATGCGAGCCCCGTCAGCAATTCCATGATCTCTTCCGACGTTTTGGTATCCAGCGCGCCGGTTGGCTCGTCAGCCAGCAGGATGGAGGGACGGCCCGCCAGCGCGCGGGCAATCGCCACACGCTGCTGCTGGCCGCCCGACAATTGCATTGGCCGGTGATCCATCCGGTCACCCAATCCGACCATTTCCAGGCATTCGCGTGCACGCGCGGTCGCATCTTCAATCGGTGTGCGCGAATAGAGCAGCGGCAGTTTCACATTCGCCAGTGCACTCGCGCGGTGAAGCAGGTTGAACTGCTGAAAGACGAAGCCGATGGTCTCGTTTCTGAGATCTGCCAATTCATCGCGATTGAGTTTTGAAAGCGGGCGGCCCTTGATTGTCAGCTCTCCGCTGGTTGGCACGTCGAGCGCACCGATCAGGTTCATCAGGGTCGACTTGCCTGATCCCGACGGCCCCATGATGGCGGTCATTTCGCCTTCGGTGAAGTCGAGATTGACCCCGCGCAGCGCAAACACTTCCTGTGTTCCCATCCGGTAGACCTTGGTCAGGTCCCGGCACGTAATGATGGGGGCCGTTGTGCTCGGCATGTCTATTTGCCAGTCGCTGCAATGGTCAGGCGCGTAACAAATGTGTCGCCTTCTTCTGCACCGCGCAGGATTTCGACATTCTGACCGTCAGACAGCCCGACCGATACCGAAACCGTTCTCAGCGTGCCGTCGCCGACAGGCTGGTATAGCTCCACCCAGCGCTGGGACGCGCGTTCATTGATGGATTTCTCAACCACCACTAGTTCTTCGCGGCTCAAATTGTCCCGTAATACCTTGTCCATGCGCGACTGGATGCGCGCACGCATGCCTGCCCGGTTAAATGTCGCGCCGGCGTCGCCCATGCTCTCGCGCACCTTGTCGATCTCAGCCTGCATCTCCGTCTCGATCTTGGCCTTGCGCTCTGCATCCAGATCGAGCCCAGCCAGCATGGCTTCGCCAGGGTTTCCACCTGCGCCGTCCGGCCGGGTGGTACGTTTTTCCTTTGTGGCGCCTTCAGCGTCGGTTGCGACAACCGTTACACCCTCGCTTGGCGGGCGGAACCGTGTGGCCGATTCGGCAAGGCGCAGTATGCCTTCGCGGTGTTCCGCCGTGATTTCAACATTCGCGGTCATGCCCGGCAGCAGGCGGTCAGACGGGTTCTCCGCTGCAATCACGACCGTGTAGGTCACGACGTTTGACAGGGTTTCAGATGCAAGCCGCACCTGGTCCACCGTGCCCTTGAATGTTTCGTTCGGATAGGCGTCCACCTTGAACGTGGCCGGGTCTCCGGCATCAATCCCGCCAATATCGGATTCCACCACGGCAGCATCAATACGGATGTCTCCAAGGTCCTGCGCAATCTGGAACAGGATGGGCGCCGAGAACGAGGCTGCAACCGTCTGTCCGACATCGACTGACCGTTCAATGACGACGCCGTCGATAGGGGAGCGAATGATCGTGCGGTCCAGGTCGAGCTGCGCAGACTGGAGCGAGGCTTGACGCTGGCTCAGTGTTGCCTGCGACGAGCGCAGCTGTGCGCGCGATACGTCAAGCGACGCCTTGGCGACTGCGAGGGCCCGTTCGGCATCTTCCAGTGATGATTGTGCAATGGCGTCCTGATCGTACAGCGCCTTCACACGATTATAGTCCCGCTCGGACTGGGCGAAGCTCGCCTCGGCCGATGCAATATTGGCACTCTGGACATCGAGACTGGCTCTTGCACTGGCAATGTCGGCCTGCGCCGAAGCCACGCGGCTTTCAAATGTCTGCGGGTCGATCCGCGCGATGATGTCGCCTTCCTTCACTTCGGAATTGTAGTCGGCATTCAATTCGATGATCTGTCCCGAAACCTGCGAGCCGACTTCCACGGTGGTCAGGGCGCGCACCGCGCCGGAAGCTGTCACCAGCCGCGCAACGTCGCCGCGCTCAACAGTGTTTGTTTCAAGGGTGAAGTCGCCGGGTTTTGCCTCGCCGTTCCCGCGCAGGAACAGGGCCCACAGGGCGATTAGCGCTATCAGGGCACCAAGGCCATAGACAAGTCGTCGGTCAATTTTGCGGATCAAGGAACTGTACTCGCTCTTGCGTTTGGGTCGAAACCTCACCCGGCCGGCGCGCATTTGCGGCAGGACGAATACGAAAACTATAGGGAGCGTTGCAACGCGCCTGCCAGATCAAACGTCCGGGACAGGAGATTCCGTCGCCGCCAGGTGCAAATGCAGTCACGGGACGCAGGAATACGGGTTGAAAAGGCCTGTGGGCCTATTTTTTGGGATCAAGGCGGATGATGTCGTCATCCGCTGCGCCAGCCTCGGCGGCGGGCAGTCCATCGAGTTCTGCAGTGTCTTCTGCAAGGTCGAGATCGAGATTGAACGCCGGATCTCCGCCGAAATCGGCGCCGCCAAGCGTGCCGGAGCCGATCAGCCGCGACTCGCCCGAATCGCCACCCAGGTTCAGGTTGAAGCTGCCGGTCGACGCGCCGGTGTCAGCTGTCGGGCTCGGGAGTGAGAGATTGAGCGTGCCCGTCTCACTATTGTCAGCTGAAACCGTCTGCACATCCGCCACTTCGGTGTCCGCTGCCTGGGAACAGGCGACGCCGGCAAAGGCGAGGGAGGCGAGGGCGAAAGCAGTGATCGATTTCATGTTCATGCACCTGATCTTGCAGCGGCCATCAGCGGTCCGCAAGCTTCTGTTGCACAACGTCCCAGAAAATGGCGGCACTATCAATCCCGGACAGGGCCTTGATGGCCTGGACGCCGGTTGGAGACGTGACATTCACTTCGGTCAGGCGCCCGCCAATCACGTCGATTCCGGTCAGAACCAGCCCGCGCCGCTTCAGTTCCGGGCCGATTATATCGCAGATGCTGCGGTCGGCGTCGCTGAGGTCCGACTCTTCCGCCGTGCCGCCGACCACGAGGTTTGACCGCACCTGGCCAGCCTGGGGCCGTCGGTTGATGGCGCCGACAGGTTCGCCGTCGATCAGGATGATTCGCTTGTCGCCTTCGCTGACTGCCGGAAGGAAACCTTGAACCATGACCGGTTCGCGCGACCGGGTGAAGAAGACTTCCAGCAGGGAATCCATATTCGAATCGTCGGGCTTCAGCCGGAACACGCCAGCACCGCCATGGCCGTAAAGCGGCTTGATGATGATATCCTTGTGCGCCGCTCGGAACGCCAGGATGTCCCGCACGTCACGCGACACGAGCGTTGGCGGCATGATCTCGGGATAGAGCAGGGGGAAGATTTTTTCCGGGCTGGAGCGGACACCTTCCGGATCGTTGACCACCAGCGTCTCGCCGGAAATCAGCTCCAGCAGGTGGCAGGCAGTGATATAGCTCATGTCGAAGGGCGGATCCTGCCGCATCAGGATGACGTCGAGGTCCTTGGCCAGGTCCAGTTGCACGGTCTCGCCGAACAGGCCGGGCGCTCCCTTGACCCGCTGGACCTTTGCCGGCCTGGCCCAGGCCGTCACCCGGCCGTGCTCGAAGGACATGTGGTCCGGGCCGTAGACAAACAGTTCGGCGCCGCGCGCCTGCGCGACTTCAGCCAGCGCAAAGGTCGTATCGCCGTCAATCTTGACGTCTTCCAGCGGATCCATCTGGATCCCAACTCGCAATGTCATGAAACGCCCGCTCCCGTTGATGCGGGCTGGGCAGTTAAAGCTGCGCCGGCCCGGTCAGTAATTCACACCGAGCAGTTCCGCATCGGTCTCGGTTCCATATGTAGGATCGGGCGTGGGATTGTAAGAGGGGGACGCCTGGGTCGTCGGTGCGGCGGGGCGCTCGATCGGCTCGCGGATGCGGACATAGGAGACGACCTGTTTCACGCCGCCGACAACGCTCGCCTCATGTGCGGCCCGCTTCAGTTCTTCAGCCGAACGCGCCGTTCCCATCAGGTAGACGACGCGATCATAGGTCTCGATATTGTAGTTCAGGCTTTTCACCGTGCTCGAGCCGATCAGGCGCGTGCGCACGCGGCCTGAAATAATCTCGTCCGACACGTTCGCAATGAAACCGCCCGCTGGCTGGATCTTGATCTCGTTGGCGACATCATGCGCCCGCGTTGACGTCCAGGCGATTCCTTCAGCCTCGACCCGGTCTTTGGGATCATCGACCCGGCCGGACAGAAGGACGAGCCCGCCATTCACTTCGACGTCCACTTCGCCAAACCGGTTGATGCTTTCGGACAGCAGTTTCGCCTTGATCTCGCCCGACGTCGTCGAGTCATCGACCGCTTCGCCCAGCGTCTTGTCCTGAGCGGCGGCCAGGCTCACGGCCCCGACTGCGCCAACAGCCGCAACGGCGCATCCTCCGAGTGGCAGTGCAAGCAGGAGGGCGGCGGCGGCGAGTCGCAGGGTCATGATATACACTCCAATGGCAGGCGGACCGGGAATCCTTAGAATCAGACTGTTCCAGACTTACGGCGAAATTCTGGCGGGGGGCAAGAAAAACACCGCCAGGACTGCAATTGTCACGGCGAGTACGCTGGTGCGGGTTTGGGCTGGTTGTACTATCCCATGCATGATAACGTGAATCAGCAAATAGCAGAAGGAATTGAGACCCTGACTTCCAGCGCCCCGCGGACACTGCCCGCAAAGAGTGCCACACTTGAAGACATCCGTGCCGTCGCCGAGGCTCTTGCCAAGGCGCTTGAGGATGACAAGGCTGAAGACCTCCTGTTCATTGACCTGGACGGAAAATCTTCCCTCGCCGATTTCATGATCATTGCGTCAGGCCGTTCCGGCCGGCATGTCGCAGCGCTTGCAGACCATCTTTCCCATCAGGTGAAGAAGCTCACTGGCCGTCCGGCCAATGTGGAAGGCATGCCGAATGCCGATTGGGTCCTCATCGATACGGGTGATGTCATCGTCCACCTGTTCCGTCCGGAAGTGCGCGAGTTCTACAATCTCGAAAAGATCTGGGCTTCCGATGCGAGTGCCCACCGCGCCACCCAGCACTAAGCGAGGATGCGGCTGACAATCCTGTCTGTCGGACGCCTGAAATCGGGGCCCGAGCGCGCACTCTTTGACGAATATGTCAAACGGGCCCTTCCGGTTGCCCGCAGCCTTGGATTTCGCGGCATCGAGGAGATTGAAGTCGCCAGCGGCGGCGGGCTGGATGCGGAGGCCGCGCGGATTCTCGCGAAGATTCCGCCGGGCGCCAATGTCATTCGTCTCGATGAGTTCGGCCGCAACACGCCGTCAGCCGATTTTGCCCGCCAGCTCGCGCGCCTGCGGGACCAGGGCGTACCCGATCTCGTGTTCCTGATCGGCGGGGCGGAAGGCTATGGCGAATCTGAGAT
>Ga0209344_10001933_pt1 | contig 24764 bp, 22 predicted proteins | sample Cruoilmetagenom6_FD_187293 | JGI IMG/M metagenome (GOLD analysis project Ga0209344, IMG submission 187293) | Oil polluted marine microbial communities from Coal Oil Point, Santa Barbara, California, USA - Santa Barbara Oil Seep Sample 6 (SPAdes)... | ecosystem: Environmental > Aquatic > Marine... | reverse complement strand
ATGGTTATGGAATCGAAAGATGCTCTTGAACGCCTGGATCCTGTTGGGGCGCCGTAGACGCATGCCTGCGCATCTTAAGCAGATCAGCCGAAATGGCATCATCTGATCCGCGCGTCGGCGCATTGGCGCTGGCGCGCATTCCAGGCATTGGCGCCAGGCTGTGGCGCAGGTTGTCGCGAGCCTTTGGTGAGCCAGCAGAGGTTTTGCGTGCCGACGCATCGGCATGGAAAAGTCTGGGGATGTCGGTTCAGATCATGGAAGCTGTCAAGCGTCCACCCTGGAGTGGCGCAGAAGCTGATATGCGTTGGCTTGACGGGGCGGATAATCGTTTTTGTCTTTTACTTGGAACATCAGACTACCCACCCAGGCTTGATCAAATTTCCTCGCCTCCCGTGACGCTGTTCGTCGAAGGTGAGGTATTGAGCCTTTACCAGGATCAGATCGCGATGGTTGGCAGTAGAAACCCAACCGCGGAAGGCCGTAGAAACGCGGCCTTGTTTGCGCGCGGATTTGCGGGTTGCGGTTTTGTGGTGACCAGTGGTCTGGCGCTGGGTATCGATGGTGACTCGCACCAGGGCGCGCTTTCGGTCGGTGGTCAAACCATTGCAGTATGCGCGCATGGGCTGGATCAGATTTATCCGCGTCGCCACTGCAGCCTGGCCAGCACCATCGTAGATCATGGCGCACTGGTATCGGAGTTCCCCCCCGGAACTCCAATTAAACCCGGTCATTTCCCGCAGCGCAATCGTATCATCAGTGGCTTGAGTCTTGGCGTGGTGGTAATCGAGGCTTCGCAACGCAGCGGGTCGCTGATCACCGCTTATCAGGCTCTGGACCAGAATCGTATGATTTTTGCTCTGCCGAGTTCAATCCATAATGCCATGGCTTCGGGATGTCATCGGCTCATCAGGGAAGGTGCTGTTTTGGTGAGGTCTGCACAGGACGTGCTGACAGAACTCCTTCCACAACGGTCGCAATCTCCGGCCGGCGCCGTCGGATCGGAACCTGAATCTGACGGATTGAATCTTGAGCCGGATGCCCGCTCGGTATTGCGGGCGCTGGAAGGTGGTCCGGCCAGCAGGGATATGCTGGCTCTGCGAACAGGATTGACGGCGGCAACACTTTCATCCATTCTGCTGTTGTTGGAGTTGCATTCACGAGTTGCCCTGACTCCAGGCGGCTATTATTCGCGTATATAACCTGAGGGCTGAATAATGAAAGAAACCATGCTCGATGTTTTGCGTTATCTTTTTGATCATTACATGTGGGAGCCAATGGAAGAGCCGGTGGATAAGGACACTCTGGCGATCGAATTGGAACAGGCTGGTTTTGAAGATCCGATTATCCGGCAGGCGTTCAAGTGGCTCGAGGAATTGGGGGATCGGCAGAATGGCTCCATCATTAGCGCATTGTCTTCGGTCCACTCCAATCAGTCCATGCGGATTTATTCGACAGAAGAAATGGTAAGGCTTGATGCTGATTGTCGTGGATTTATCCTTTTTCTTGAGCAAACGGGAGTGCTCGATCATACGCTGCGCGAATTGATCATCGACAGGATCATGGCGCTGGATGGCGAAACTATTGACCTGGAGCAATTAAAATGGGTCATTTTGATGGTTCTGAGCAATGGAAGCGAAGAGGGTGATCAAATGTTGTGGCTCGAAGATGTCATTTATGCAGCCGATGCTGACAGCATGATTCATTGAGCTTGAAAATCCCCCATGAAAAATATCCTGTTATAAAACATGCTACAAAAGTGCTGAATGAGTAAGAATCTGATGATAGTGGAAAGCCCGGCCAAGGGGCGGACCATCGAAAAATATCTTGGCAAGGATTTCAAAGTGCTGGCCAGCTATGGTCATGTTCGTGATCTCGCGCCCAAGAAAGGAGCCATCGAGACAGAAAATGATTTCGCCATGCATTATCAGCCTGTTGAACGCAACGAACGCCATATTCAGCAGATTATCAATGAAGTGAAAAAAGCGCAGTGCATTTACCTTGCGACTGACCCTGACCGGGAAGGTGAAGCCATATCCTGGCATCTGGTGAATTTGCTCAAGGAAGCTGGAGTTCTGGAAGGCAAGCCGGTGTACCGTGTGGTATTTCATCAAATTATACGCAAGGCTGTGCAGGAAGCGGTGGCATCACCGCGGGAAATTTCCATCGATCTGGTCGATGCTCAGCAGGCGCGCCGGGCACTTGATTACCTGGTTGGCTTTAATCTTTCACCGTTGTTGTGGAAGAAAATCCGCACCGGGCTTTCCGCAGGGCGAGTTCAAAGCCCGGCACTGCGCATGATTGTTGAACGCGAAGAGGAGATCGAGAAATTTGAGCCGCGCGAATACTGGAGTATTCATGCGCAGTGCCATCACGAAGATCACGCGTATGAGGCGCGTCTGGTGGAGATGCACGGAAAAAAACTGGAGCAGTTTACCATCGAGACTGAAGAGCAGGCGCAGCGTATTCGCTCAGATGTTGAGAAGGACTCCGGAGGTCGGCTGGTGGTTGCCGCGGTTGAAAAACGTCAGCGCCGGAAGCGCCCGGCGGCAGCATTTATCACTTCCACTTTGCAGCAGGAGGCCGCCCGCAAGCTGGGGTTCACCGCGCAGAGAACCATGCGTCTGGCCCAGAAATTATATGAGGGCGTGCCAATCGACGGTCAGGAAGCTGGCCTGATCACTTATATGCGTACCGATTCGGTGCATATCGCCCCCGAGGCCGTGGAGGATATCCGGAATCTGATTCGTGATAAATTCGGTCGAAACATGGTTCCGGCCAAACCAAGGAGTTATAAAACCAAAAGCCGCAACGCCCAAGAAGCGCATGAAGCGATTCGCCCCACATCGGCTGCGATCATGCCGCAGCTTGTTGAAAAGCAGGTGGAGCGAGATCTGTTTCGTCTCTACGAATTGATCTGGAAGCGCGCTGTGGCCTCTCAGATGATCGATGCTGTCTACGATACCGTGGCGGTTGATTTGCTGGCAGGGGCGAACTTCAGGTTCAGGGTGACCGGCTCAGTACTTAAAACGCCTGGTTTTATTCAGCTCTACCAGGAAAGTCGCGATGAAGCGGTGGATGAACAGGATATACCATTGCCTGAAATGACCGTCGATCAAACGATTCCGCTTGATGCGGTTGATGCGCGCAAGCACGTGACCGAGCCACCGCCGCGTTACGGTGAAGCCTCACTCATCAAGTCGCTGGAAGAACATGGTATAGGCCGACCATCTACCTACGCTTCGATTATAATCACGCTGCAACAGCGTGATTATGTCGCAATGCAGCAGAAACGTTTCGTGCCCACGGATGTCGGGCGCGTGGTTAGTCAGTTCCTTGCCCGGTATTTCAATCGCTATGTGGATTATGCTTTTACCGCCGAGTTGGAGGATCAGCTTGATGCCATTGCTCGAGGTGAAAGGCAATGGAAACCGGTATTGCAAAGCTTCTGGACGCCGTTCCATGATCTGATCGAGCAGACCGACCAGTCGGTTTCCAGAAGCGAGGTCACTTCGGAAACGCTGGATGAAAGTTGTCCCAAATGCGGCAAGCCCTTACAATCCCGCCTTGGCAAGCATGGGCGATTTATCGGTTGCAGCGCTTTCCCGGAATGCGATTATACCCGCAATCTGGATGGTCAGGAGGATGCAGGTCCGGCTGTTGTTGAGGGGCGTATATGTCCTAAATGTGGTGGTTCGCTGGTATTACGACATGGACGCTATGGTCAGTTCATCGGCTGCGCGAAATATCCGGAATGCCGGTTTATTGAATCCTTAAATCAACCCCAGGAAACTGGCGTGACCTGTCCGGTCTGTCATCATGGTAATCTGGTAAAAAAACGCTCGCGCCGCGGGAAGGTTTTTTTCGCCTGCAGTGATTATCCAACCTGCCAGTATGCCATCTGGGATGCGCCGATAAATGAGCCCTGCCCCAAATGCGGATGGCCTATCCTGACTCAGAAAACCACAAAGCGCCGGGGGGCGGAAAAGGTTTGTCCCCAAAAAGATTGCGATTACAGAGAGCCTTTGCTCGTGGTGCTGGAAACCGAGGTTTCCTAGCAGGCTGTAGAAAAGCAACCTGCCAGACCATATACTCAGAGGGTCGTTTCGTGTCAATCCATTGGCCTTCGGGCTGGCATTATCAGCGGGTTTGCCATGCGCTTGATCGTGGTGGTGTTGTCGCATATCCGACTGAAGGAGTTTTTGGACTGGGGTGTAATCCTTGGGATCCGAAAGCTGTTGAACGATTGTGGCGCGTAAAAAAACGCTGCCGCTCCAAAGGATTTATTCTGCTTTCCCATAATCAACAGGTTTTTGAGCCTTTGCTTGAATTGTTGCCTTGCGAAATCAGAGAGGCAATCAACCGCAGTTGGCCTGGACCAGTTACCTGGATAATACCGGTGCAGGGATTGCCCTCCTGGCTGACAGGGGGTTTCCCTGGTATAGCATTGCGAGTTACGGATCATCCCGTGGCTGCTCGTTTGTGCGCGCACTGGGGGGGGGCTCTCATTTCAACCAGCGCCAATATCAGTGGTCAGAAACCGGCTGTCTATACTAACGGTGTTCGTATCCGGTTCGGGAATAAAGTGGATGCCATCTTGCCTGGAAATGTAGGCTCACTTGGTCGGACGACGCCCATTTTCGATGCGCTGACCGGGAACCAGTTAAGGGATTGATAATATGGAATATTCAGGAGCTATGGGAGCGATGCATTAATGTCTGATTTTCCGCAAGATGGGTTTGAACAGGTAGCAGCCTGGCTTAAAGCGTTGCAGGATAGAATATGCCGGAATCTGGAAAATCTGGATGGTCAGGCCGTTTTTCTCAAAGACGACTGGCAGCATGAGTTCGGCGGCGGAGGGCAGAGCCGGGTGCTCGAAAATGGGGCGGTATTTGAAAAAGCCGGTGTCAATTTTTCTCATGTGCATGGTTCACAATTGCCGGATTCAGCCCTGAGTCATCGGGGGCAGTTGCGTTTGACCTCTTTTCAGGCTGTGGGCGTTTCGCTGGTGGTACATCCGCGCAATCCTTATGTTCCTGCCAGTCATGCCAATGTTCGCCTGTTTTCCGGGTATGATGATGATCATAGGCCTTTCTGGTGGTTTGGCGGGGGATTTGACCTAACCCCGTTTTATCCTTTTGATGAAGATATCCTGCATTGGCATCAGGTGGCGCAACGCTGTTGCGTCCCTTTTGGCGCGGATGTTTATCCGCGCTACAAGAGCTGGTGTGATCGTTACTTTTACCTTCCGCATCGCGATGAGACCCGAGGCGTGGGTGGCTTGTTTTTCGACGATCTGCACGAATGGGGTTTTGGAAAAAGTTTTGAATTTATGAGAAGGGTCGGTGACGCTTATATGCAAGGATATGCTCCGATTGTTGAGAGACGCTCAACCATACCCTATGCTGAACGTGAAAGGCATTTTCAATTGTATCGCCGCGGACGTTATGTTGAATTCAACCTGCTCTATGATCGAGGCACCCGGTTCGGGCTTGAATCCGGAGGAAGGACTGAATCAATCCTAATGTCCATGCCACCTTTAGCGGCCTGGAAATACGATTGGCATACCGCCCCTGACAGTCGCGAAGCAAAACTGAATGAATATTTGAAGCCACGCAGTTGGCTCGGCGAGGAATCAGCAAAAGTTTAGCCTCAGCAACTGCTTCTATCCAAAAACGAGGATCATTTATGGCCAATAAACTTTTGTATATCGAAGCATCGCCACGTAAAAGCCGTTCCTGTTCCATTCGGGTGTCCAAAGCATTCATCGATGCCTATGCTTTGATCAACAATCTCGATCTGATCGAGACCCTGGATTTATGGGATACTTCCCTGCCCGAAATGGACGGCTCCCTGATTGAGGCGCGTTACGCCATCATGTATGGGCAATCTCATACACCTGGGCAAGCTCATCTGTGGCAGTCAGTCCATGATCTTTTCCTGCATTTTGATTCTGCGGACAAATATTTGATCAGCATCCCTATGTGGAATTTTGGCATTCCCTATCGCTTGAAGCATTATATCGATCTGATTACTCAGCCGGGCATGTCGTTTCAGGTGGGTGCCAACGGTTATGAAGGGCTGGTTAAAAACAAACCAGTCGTTGTCATCTATGCCCGTGGAGGCACCTATCCGGATGATTCCGCTATCGATTTCCAGAAACGTTACATTGAGCACTGGCTCGCTTTTATAGGTTTTACCAGGATCCACTCCATTATCGTGGATAGTACCCTGCAGGGCACGGGCGAACCCGAATCAATGTCGGCTGCCATCCAAAAGGTCAGGTTTCTGGCTGGAGAAATATAAAACGCAGTCACTAGAAGGGGGCAAGGAATATGCGGGTTTTATGGGCGGGAATGCTGGCATTGATCGTAGTGGCCGGTGCAGGTCTGGTGGGTGGGCCTTTCATCGCCGGAGTTTTGGTCGAATCGCAATGGGATGATGAACAGATCAATGCGATGGTGGCTCTGCAAAATTATCATATCAAAGCGGAAACCGCTGCGTATCGCAGGGGCTTGTTTTCATCCTCTGTCGAGATGCGATGGGATATTGATCTGAAGGAAGATGGGGCGCTTCACTGGTTATCCGAACATCGTATAAGTCATGGATTGCGTTTGACTCAAGCGGATCTGGCCCGAATGACCACTTCCATTTTTCCGCGCACCGAAAAGGGCCAGGATCCCGGAAACGTTCTGGCGTCGGTCAAAAGTACTGTTTTTCTGACCGGCGACAGCCGCCACGAATGGATTTGGGAGCCTACGCTGGATCGGGTGCGATCATCGGGGATGAATCTGGTTATCCGGGAGCCTGAGGCTTATATGGAGCTCAATCGCAAAGGGGAAATGACCAACATGCAGTTGGGTCTGCCCGAGCTTACATTCAGGAACGGTGACGAAACCTTTGTTTTGGAGGGCTTTTCACTACAGGGAGCGCAACCTCATGTAGATGGGCAAACTTTGGCAGCAGGGCAATGGACTTTGGATCTCGGGCGTTTACAGTTGAAGTTCCTGGAAAGTGGCGCGCCCGCCGAATTTCTGATCGGGTCGTTGCACGCGAGGAGCGAAAACGACGTTCAGGATTCTGCGTTATCAGGGCATTGGGATATGTTCCTTGAGCAGGTTTCACTCAATGGCTTCAAACTGGATCAGCTGCGGTTGGTGGCAAACTATTCCGGTCTGGATGTGGATGTCCTGCAAGAATGGAGCGCGGATATCAGCAAAATGGCTTCAACGAATGATGCTCAAACCATGGAATCTCTGCTGACCCCGGAGCGTTTGCGAGCCTTGCTGGATTTGAATCCGGCGTTGGAGATTACGGATTTATTCGCACAAACGCCAGATGGTAATCTAGGCGCCCAAGGGCGTTTTTCGATGGATGGTTCAAGCGTGCCCTCCGATATGCCGGTGCAAGAATTTGCGCTCTTGCTTTCCCGGGCGGCTCGCGGAACTGGATCCATCACTATATCGCGTTCTTTGCTCGAAAAAGCACTCCAGGGGGTGCTTATGGAACAGCTTCGAGCGCAATCCGCCATGATGAATTATGCAGCGCCAAAGCCGAAGAATGTGGAATCTCAGGTGCAAATGCTGGTCGGCATGGCTTTAACCATGGGTGTTTTGCGATCCGACGATGCGGGTGTGCATGTGTCGGCAGAATATGAACGTGGAGAGGTCAAAATTAACGACCAGCCGATTGGGAATTTGCTGTCTTTATTTTAGGGAACCTCTTGTATCTTCCACAGCGGCGTATTGTCCATGTGTCGCACAGGGGCTTGTGGATATAGTATCTGGTCAAGTCTGGACGAAGCTCAGGTACGATTCATCAGGTTCAGATGCTCGGGATAAATTGCACGGGTTAGCAGGACTATTGCGAAGTTTTACAACTAAAGAAGTGGGCATAGGGGACGCAAGAACCGGGTTTATGGCTTGTTTAGAGGATCCCTGGGAATGCCTGGCTAACTAATGATGCGAATCAAGGAGGTTTATTGTATGAATTCATATCAATATATTCGTTTCTTCTCCGAACTGGGTTTGAATGACGTTCCTTTGGTGGGTGGCAAAAATGCTTCTCTTGGCGAAATGTATAGACAGTTAAACCCCATGGGCGTCAAAGTGCCCAATGGTTTTGCCATTACAGCTGAGGCTTACACCTATATTCTGCGCTCGGCTCAAATTGAGCAGCCATTACGAGAACTGTTCGACGATCTGGATCCTGATGATGTGCGTGATCTGGCCCGAACGGGCAAACAGGCGCGGGACTTGATCTATGGGGCTGCTTTGCCCGATGATCTGAAATACGAGATCATACAGGCAGCCCAATGCCTGTATGAAGAGTACGGCGACGGATTGAGTCTGGCTGTACGCAGTTCTGCTACGGCAGAAGATCTGCCAACCGCCAGTTTCGCCGGACAGCAGGAATCTTTCTTAAACATTTCCGGTGATCTTCAGTTGCTTGATAGTTGCAAACGTTGTTTCGCCAGCCTGTTTACCGACAGAGCTATTCACTATCGCATTGACCAGGGATTTGATCATTTCCAGGTGGCATTGTCCATCGGGGTCATGAAAATGGTGCGGTCTGATTTGGCATCCAGCGGTGTGATGTTTTCGCTGGACACCGAAAGTGGTTTCAAGGATGTGGTCTTTATTACCGGGGCTTACGGACTCGGTGAAAATGTCGTCCAGGGGACGGTGGATCCCGATGAATTTTATGTTTTCAAACCCACCTTTCGCCAGGGTCACAAACATGTATTGCGGCGCAATCTGGGTTCGAAGCAGATAAAAATGATTTATTCTCATGGAGGAACCCGCCAAACCACGCGCAATATTCCAACCGACAAGTCGGAACGGCAGTATTTTTGTATTAGCGATGAAGAGGTATCGACACTGGCCGATTATGCTATCAAGGTGGAAGACTATTACAGCGCCCACGCTGGGGTTCCGCGTCCGATGGATATGGAATGGGCAAAAGATGGCCTCGATGGCGAACTCTATCTGGTACAGGCACGTCCTGAAACCGTGATATCGCAACAAAGCGCTACCGAGATGGAGGAGTATCGTCTGACCGGAGCCGGTGAGATTGTGGCGCATGGCCGGGCTGTGGGCAGTAAAATTGCCTCGGGAAATGTTAAGGTAATTTCCAATGTGGCGCATTTGCCGGACTTCAAGCCGGGCGAGGTACTGGTAGCCGATACCACAACTCCCGACTGGGAGCCGGTCATGAAAACCGCTGCCGCCATTGTGACCAATCGGGGAGGTCGAACCTGCCACGCGGCGATTATCGCGCGCGAACTGGGGATCCCAGCGGTGGTGGGTGTAGAAAATGCCACCTCTGTGTTGAAAGGTGAACAGCAGGTAACGGTTTCCTGTGCCGAGGGAGAGACCGGGCATATCTACCGAGGTAGGGTGCCGTTTGAAGTGGAAAAAACCGATTTATCCCATTTGTCCCGTCCACAGACACATATCATGCTTATTCTGGGCAATCCAGATCTGGCGTTTAAGCACAGTTTCTTGCCCAATGATGGTATTGGTCTGGCGCGAATGGAATTTATTATCAACGAATATATCATGGTTCATCCCATGGCGCTGCTGCATCCGGAAAAAGTCACGGATCCCGGCCAACTCCAGCACATCCAGAAACTGACTGCCGCCTATTCGACACCAGCGGAATATTTCATCGAAAGGCTGGCGGAAGGAATCGGGACACTGGCGGCGGCCTTTTATCCCAAGCCCGTCATTTTGCGCATGTCCGACTTCAAGACCAACGAATACGCTTCATTGATCGGGGGTGCGGCTTTCGAATCGGAGGAAGAAAATCCCATGCTTGGTTTCAGGGGTGCTTCCCGATATACCCATCCTGCCTATGAAGAAGGTTTTGCTCTCGAATGCGCTGCGGTTAAAAGGGTGCGGACAGATATGGGATTGACTAATCTGAAGATTATGATCCCTTTCTGCCGCCGGGTGGACGAAGCTAAAAGGGTGATTGCCAAGCTCGAATCGTTGGGTCTCAATCAGGGGGATGATGGGCTGGAAGTCTTTGTCATGTGTGAAATACCGAATAATGTTGTGCAGATTGACCAGTTTGCCAAGGTTTTTGATGGTTTTTCTATTGGCTCCAATGATTTGACCCAACTGGTTTTGGGTGTGGATCGGGATTCGCAGATTGTTTCATTTGATTTTGACGAACGGGATGAGGGTGTAAAAACTGTCATACGATGGGCTGTGGAAGGCGCGAAACGCAACGGGCGACATGTGGGCTTTTGTGGCCAGGCACCTTCCGATTATCCGGAGATGGCTGAATTCCTGGTAGAATTGGGTATCGATTCCATCAGTCTGCAACCGGATACTCTGATGCGTACGACCCAACTGATTCTTGAACTTGAACAACGTCTCGGTCGTTCGCCGCGTGAATAGTTTTTAGTATAACGACTTTAACGATCCAGGGAACCTCTGATCAGAGGTTCCCTGGTTTGAATTCTCAATATTACTGGATCTGAACCGTTCCATTAATGCTGATTCCGATCTGGCTTTCGCCTGCAGGAAGGACCGGAGGAGCGCTGCCTTCAAACATGATGTCTCCGCGCATATTAGTGCTGACAGGATAGTTACTCTGGTAATTGATACGGATGTCGACCAGTTCAAAACCCTTGCCATTGAGCGATGAAACAGCAAGTCCGGCGCGCCTTTGAAATTCATCCAGGGCCTGGATCAATAAGGCGTCTTCTGTAAGCGCGATTTGCTCGGAACTCGGAGAAAAACTGATGCTCTGAAGACCAATCCTTTCTTGCAAAATTCCGATCAAATCGGTTAATGCCTCCAGATCGCTGCTTTTTAGTCGCATGGATTGCCGAACGCTCCAGCCGATAATTTCATTGTGGTCATAGATTGGATTGGTGCTGTAGTTAGAGCTCGATAGTTTGACCTGGGGGACGGCGCTGACCTGAGAATCGACCCACGCCATGGTTTCATTGATGGTGTTGGAGGCGGCAGCAATGGTATCGTCCTGGACGGTTAGTCCCATGGTGGCTTCAGCCATGTCATTTTCCACGAGTGCCTGCATGGAAAAACTGATGTGCATCAGGTTGGTTGTACCATCCTGAGCGGAGTTCGGAATGAATAATTGCTTAGGTTCAGAATACGCGGCGGTCATATTGAACAAAAGAAGGCCTAGCGCAGCAGCGATGGGCATGAATGCGCGGTGTCGTATCAGCATGGGCTGTGCTTCCTGTATCAGGTGATTAATGACGAACTTTTACGAGCTTTCTATATTTTCTATTATGATGATAAAGATTTATGATGATAAAGATAGTGGTTTACGATCAAGAACGCAAGCAAGCGCTTTGCATTTGCTAGTAGCGGCGCATAATCTTGAATAACCTGCTTTGCTTAGGATATCAAGTTTTAAATAATGTATTTTAATCATAATCATACGGTTTTGTAGATTCAAGTAAAATCGGGATGGAGGAGGATGATTTTGGCGGATAAAAAGCCGCGATTGGGTAGAAGTCTGGGTACGCTTCTGGGAGATGAGGCCAGTACTGAAAAATGGCGTACGCTTCCAGCGGCGGAAGCGACTATCTTGCCCGTTTCCTGGTTGGAAATCTCCGGGTTTGCGCCCTCGATTCCTGCTGATCCTGGTATGGCAGAGGTGGATTCGATGTTTGCGTCGATGAAGATTCATGGTGTTCTCAAACCATTAAAGGTACGGCCTGTTGCCCCACGACGTTATCAGATTATTGATGGCCACCGCCGTTGGATCGCCGCGCAATCACTGGGTTTGTCGGAGCTTCCGGTGCATATCGTGGCTGCAGCTGAAGGTGAAGCACTGTTATGGCGGCTTGTAGAGCAGGCGCATGGCGCAAAATTCGGTGCTGTGACGATTGCCCGGGTCTTAAGCGGGTTGAGGCAGCATTTTGGATGGGAACGCTCTGCGCTTTCCAGTGTGCTCGAATGGGATGAACCACTGATCGATAGGCTATGCAGCTTGACAGAATTGCCCGAAGAATTGCTTCAGCGTTTGCAGGCAATGCCATTGACGGTTGATCAGATCCGCAGCATGGATTCAATCCCGGATGCACAGGGCTGGGAATATTTTTTAATATCTGCTTCCGGGGCAGCTCACTCTTTACCCGAAGTCCCAGACGATAAGGCGCATGAAATGCATTCCGGTTTCAGTGCAGACGGTCTGGAGGAAAGGTTAACCCGAGTTTTGGAGTCGAGTGTTCGCGTCCATTTGTATACCGAAAGTGGCAGGGATCGTCTCGTGATAGATTGTCCGAACCCGAAGGTGATGGAACGTTTGTTGTTACGCCTGGAACGGGAGTAGCGCTCTGGTTTTCTTCCTCTTTGAGGGCAGTGGCGCGCTGGCTTGATACTCTGGTTTTGTCGGTTCATCATGGGCATGGTTCAATCGGGTATACAAGCACGGCATTAATTTGTTAGAATTTAACGTTTAGAGACATTCTTTCTGATATGGTAGTGACAACAGATGAAAAGAACTTTCCAACCCAGCAATCTGAAACGCAAACGTACCCATGGATTTCGGGTGCGAATGAGTTCTCACAATGGACGCAAGGTAATCAATGCACGCAGAAGCAAAGGGCGAGTCAGGCTCAGCGCCTGAAACAACGAACCAAAAAGTTCACCCGTTGTCAGAAGCTGCGGTTCCGCGCGCAATTCACGCAAGTATTTGCTCAAGGCAGACGAATGGGAAACGATGCGTTTCTGATTATTGTCTCTCCTAACAGTGAGGATTTCGGGCGTCTGGGTTTATCAATTTCCCGGCGGCACGTCAAAAAAAGCACACAGCGCAATCAGATCAAACGCATGGCTCGAGAGCAGTTCCGTGACCGACAGAACCTATGGCATGGGATGGATGTGGTCATAACTACGCGGCGGAGTATTTCCGGAACGGCACCCGAAGCGTGGTCTTCTCGTCTCGGTAATCTGTTTGATCGCCTGGAAAAGAAATCAAGGAAAGCTTGAGATGTGGACAAAGTTCGGGCGCAATTTGGTTGAGCATGGACGCTTGATCCTGTTTATGGCGATTGCCATGTGTTTGCTTCTATTGTGGCAGGCGTGGCAGCAGGATTACCAGCCGCAGGTTGATCGGGCGCAACCTGTGCAAAGCACATTTTCTGAGGATCACAGCGCGGATGTTCCTGTAGGTATAGGAAGCACCGATTCAGGCGAGCATCTGATTTCCGGTCAAGTGATGCAAGCGTCACAAGAGGCCGGGTCGGCAATCCCAACGGAAGCCTTTGCCGTCTCTGGCGTGCCCTTCGTTCATATCCAGACCGATCTCATCGATGGCAGGATATCCACCCAGGGTGGTACCTTGACTCAGATGGTGTTGCTCAAGGTCAAGGACGATCTCGAAAACGGGAAGCCCTATGTTTTGCTGGATGCCCGCGAGAATAGTCTGTATGTCGTCCAAAGTGGTTTATTAAGCCCTGATAATGAGGGTGATGCTGCGCCGACGCACCATGATCATTATCAAGCCATGCAATCCGAATACCGGCTTGGCCCCAACGATCAAACCCTTGAAGTCCCTCTGTTATGGGAGGATGGGCAGGGACATGCGGTTAAAAAGATTTTTATCTTCTCTCGCGGCAGCTATCAGATCCAATTGCGCTATGAAATCAAAAACGGTGAGCAGGAACCATGGCGTGTGCGGCAATACGCCCAGATCCGTCGTTCAGAAAAGGATCTGCATGAACGCAGGCCTGGTCAGCGGTTTGTCAGAAATTTTGCTGGTGCTTCGGTTTTTACCGACCAATACAAAAAGTTCAAGTTCAAGCAGTTGGCTAAAGAACCGCTGGATCTGCAATATCCGAGCGGCTGGGTCGCCATGGTTGAGCACTACTTCATCAGTGCGGTAATCCCCCCTCAGAACGAGGGAAATGCCAACTATCATTTTTATACCAAACCTTTGCATGATGGAACCTACCTTGCGGGTTTCAGCGGGTCGTTAATCCAACTCGGGCCTGGCGAAACCACAAGTTTGAATACGAGCTTTTATGTCGGACCCAAGGCTCGTAACAAACTGGCGGAAGCCGCGGAGGGTCTGGAACGTTCAGTCGATTATGGCTGGCTGACTGTGATCGCCGAGCCTCTGTTTTGGCTGTTGACCCATATTCACAATGTGGTGGGCAACTGGGGAGTGGCGGTTATCTTTTTGACGTTTCTATTGAAAGCCGCGTTTTACAAACTTTCTGAAACCCAGTTCAAATCCATGGCCAAGATGAAGGAGGTGACACCCCGAATCCAGTCGCTGCGCGAACGCTATGCCGATGATCGCGAGGCTTTGCAGAAAGCCATGATGGAATTGTATCGCAAGGAAAAATTTAATCCCCTGGGCGGCTGTTTGCCCATTTTGGCGCAGATGCCGGTATTTATCGCCTTGTACTGGGTTTTGATCGGGAGCGTTGAATTGCGTCATGCCGGTTTTGCGTTATGGATTCATGATCTGAGCGCTCCGGATCCCCTCTTTATTTTACCCGCCCTGTATGGCATGGCGATGTTCCTACAACAGCGCATGAGTGGTACCGCGGCCACTATGGATCCGGTACAGGCTCGGGTTATGCAATTCATGCCCGTGGGCATGGCTGTTTTTTTCGCATTCTTCCCATCGGGGCTGGTCTTGTATTGGTTGACCAATTCCGTTCTGAGTTTGGTACAGCAATGGTATATTACGAGCAAGATTACCAGACAATCGCAGATGAAGAAGGCCTGAGCAACAAGGAGGGGCTTGAGCGTGTGCCCCGAATCGTTCTAATCATCGTCCTGATGCCAATTCCCGTTCTAATGCGCGTGTGCCGTAACTGCTTTCGTACTGAAATGCGGGCCTCGGGTTGGTGGGCAAAACGGTGAACCATCCTTCTGATAGTGTCATGGGAGAAACCATTGCTGCGGTAGCGGCCTCAGGTGGGGCAATCGGTATCGTGCGGGTTTCTGGCTCCTTGGTACCGCATATTGCGGCAGGAATTCTGGGGCGCATTCCCCCGGCGCGGCGCGCCCTTTATGCCCCATTTATGGATGCCGAAGGCGTGGTGCTTGATGAAGGCATCGCACTTTATTTCCCCGCGCCTCATTCCTTTACCGGTGAATGGGTACTTGAACTTCAGGGGCATGGTTCCCCGGCTGTACTTGGCGCTATTCTTTCGGCATGCTTCAGTCTGGGCGCGCGCCCAGCCCGTCCGGGAGAGTTTTCTCAACGGGCTTTTCTGAATGATAAAATTGACCTTGCCCAGGCGGAGGCTATCGCCGATCTGATTACCAGCCGTTCAAAAGATGCCGCGCAGGCCGCAATGCGCTCGCTTCATGGCGTCTTTTCAGATCATGTGCATGCTCTGGTGGAATCGTTGACATTATGGCGAGCTCATATTGAAGCCTGGATCGATTTCAGCGAAGATGTGGAGTCGGAAGACTTTAACGAAAAAGAAATAATTCTGGCGCCGCTGCAAAGGATCCAACAGGATATTAGCGATTTATTGGTGCAGGTTCGGCGTGGCGTCAGGTTGCGCAATCGGCTTCCGGTGGCAATTCTCGGTCCGCCCAATGCCGGAAAATCGACCTTGATGAACCGATTGGCGGCCAGAGAGGTATCCATCGTTTCCGCCATTCCCGGAACCACGAGGGATGTCATTAAAGAAGAAGTCATGCTCGATGGCATGGTCTTACAGGTGGCCGATACCGCTGGTCTGCATGGTGCTGGCGATGACATCGAAAAAGAAGGGCAAAGGCGGGCGCTGGATCATGGTGAAACAGCCGATCTGATTCTCTGGGTCGAAGATGATGCCGAACCGATGCGTGTATCAGAGCACAAAGCTAGAATCCTGGCTTTACCTGAGGTGCTTATTGTGCGCAATAAAATTGATATCACGGGCCGCGCTCCCGGAGTATGGGATGATGATGGACGAAAAACGATCACCTTGTCAGCCTGCACCGGTGAAGGTATGGAATATCTGGAGAATGAATTGTTGAGCCGATCGGGCAAGGTTAGCACTGAAGGTGATTTTACCGCTCGCAGCCGGCATGTGGATGCGCTGATCAAGGCTGAAGAAGGGCTGATGCGGGTCGGTGCGATATGGCGGAACAACCGCGAACTTGAACTGATGGCTGAAGAGTTGCTGGCTGTTCAGCATATTCTGGGAGAGATCACAGGCGCTGTCAGTAACGAAGAACTTCTGGATCGAATATTCAGCGAATTCTGTATCGGAAAATAACCCGATATTTCGGGCAACATGAGGTTCCTTAGGGCTTCGGAATGCATGTGCTCGCGCAAGCTCCTGTGATTCCATATTATCGTGCCAAGTAAGGATATATGAAATGGACGTTTCTGAACATCAACCAAGCGGGATTCCGTTAAGCTTTGAATTTTTCCCGCCTCGTACCGAGGAGGGTGTGATTCGCCTGCGCCAGACGCGCGCCAGACTGAATGATTTATTGAGTCCCGAATACTTTTCGGTGACTTTCGGCGCGGGTGGATCCACCCGCGATCGGACTTTTGAGACTGCGGTGGAAATCGGGGCGGAACATAAAGCTCCGGTTGCGCCCCATATTTCGTGTATCGGCGCGACAGGCTCGGCGGTGCGCGAAATGTTGACCGCTTATGCTGGCGTTGGGATCAAGCGTATTGTGGCATTACGCGGAGATTTGCCATCCGGCGCCGTATATCAGGGAGAGCTGCCCCATGCGATCGAACTGGTACAAATGATTCGTCAACATTTGGGTGATGACATGCACATCAGTGTCGCTGCTTATCCGGAAAAACATCCCGAGGCCAGCGATCTATTGACAGATCTGGAATATTTTGCCGACAAAGTCCGCGCTGGAGCCAATGCGGCCATCACCCAATATTTTTTCAATCCTGATGCCTACTTCCGTTTTCTTGATGATTGCCGACGGCATCATATCCCTGATATCCCCATCGTACCCGGCATCATGCCTATTACCAATGCCGGGCAGTTGATTCGTTTCTCCACTATGTGCGGCGCGGAAATTCCGCGCTGGTTGAAATTGCGTCTCGAAGTTCTGGCGGATGATCAAACGGCATTGGAAGAATACGGTTGCGATGTGGTGGCAACATTATGCGAGCGTTTGCTGGCTGGAGGTGCGCCAGGACTGCATTTTTACTCCTTGAACAAGGCAGATCCGGTGTTGAATATCTGTGCCCGCCTCGGGCTGAAGGCGCAACCGTGATGAGATCATTTCATGAGTGCGCGCAGTATCATGGAACAGGCTTGTCTTCACTCCACTGACTGTAAGGTCTTGTGGCTAAAGACATGTTGTAAAAACGCATATCGTAGGTGACTTCAGTACCCACCCATGGCGGCAGATCCAGGCGCTCGTCCGCATGTTCCAGTTCCAGCTCGGCGACCACCAGACCCGCGTTGCTGCCTTCAAATACATCGATTTCCCAGGTATGACGACCACAAGGCACGAGATAGCGCTTTTTTTCCACGATGGGCAGTACTGTCATGTGATCCAGCATCTCTTCGGCATCGATGAGCGAAATGGCGTATTCATATTCGTTCCTGGTTAAGCCATCGGAACTGCTTTTGAGATTCAACCAGGCTTTTACGCCGTCCGTACGCACCCGAATGGAGGGGTTGGGACCCTGACACAAATATCCCTGGCGATAGTTTTTGGTTTCTGTGACACCTGATCGCCAGCTATCATTGATGACCAGAAACTTGCGTTCGATTTCAAGCGCCATCAGCCTGCCACAAGCGTAAAAATTCCTGATAATGGGCGTGATCCGATGCCTCAAGATGTTGTTGGACCAACGCACATTCTGTCTGGAAATCCGCTTGATCCAGAAGCCCTCTCAACCTTTGAAAGCGCAGATAAAGCAGGTAGGTGTTTAATACATCGATCTCACAATAGGCTCGGATTGCCTCAAGATTTCCGTCACAATAAGTCGGCCAGACTTGATCTCCGCCCACTCCAATTTTGCCTGGCAGACCGTTGAGTAGCGCTACTTCATCGAGCGGGATGCCGCCGCGCGGTTGATAAGCGCTGAGGACATCCATCAAATCGGTGTGACGCCAATGAAAGCGACCGAGATAATGATCATAGCGCCAGTTAGATCGTTTGTGACCGACCTCCCAAAAAACAGAGGCATCGATACCGCACTGTAATGAACGATAATGCAGAACCGGAAGATCGAAGCCATTGCCATTCCAGGATACCAGGGTCGGGGAAAATTCGGCGATACCATGAAAAAAGCGCTGGAGTAAAGCCCCTTCATCGTCGTCAATCGAGCCAATCGACCATAATCTGATGCCATCATGATGGCGCAGAAGGACGGAAATCGCCACCACCTGATGCAGGTGCCACGGTAAAAAAGCCTGGCCTGTCTGGATGCGCCGACGTTGCCACATGGCTTCGGCCACATCGTGATCCGACAAGCCGTCGAGTTTGTGCAACTTCCGACCCGCCCGGACATCGGGAATGGTTTCGATGTCAAAAGCCAGAATGGTGTTGCTCACGGCTTAAAAAGCCCGGTGGAAAGATAGCGATCACCTCGGTCGCTGGCGATAACCACGATACACGCCTGATCCAGGATCTTCGCCTGTTCAAGGGCAATATGGATAGCTCCGCCTGCCGATAATCCTACCGACAAACCTTCTTTTTTGGCCAGCGCCATGGTGGTTGTTCGCGCTTGTTCGGCGCTGACACCCACCACTCGATCCACGCGGTGGGGTTCGTAAATTTTGGGCAGATAGGCTTCGGGCCAGCGGCGAATGCCGGGGATGCTGTCATCGCCGGCGGGTTGCACGCCGATGATCTCTATGGCATTATTACAGGCCTTAAGGAATCGTGAAACACCCATGATGGTTCCCGTGGTTCCCATGGCACTGACAAAATGCGTGACTTTGCCTGCAGTATCGCGCCAGATTTCGGGGCCGGTCGTTTGAAAATGCGCCTGCGGGTTATACGGGTTGGAAAACTGATCGAGGATCTTGCCTTGCTTGCGTTGAACCATTTCTTGAGCCAGATCACGCGCGCCTTCCATGCCAGCATTGCGGCTGACAAGAATGACTTCTGCGCCATAGGATTTCATCAGTCCGATTCGCTCACTGCTCATGTGATCCGGCATGATCAAAATCATGTGATAGCCGCGAACCGCCGCCGCCATCGCAAGGGCAATACCGGTGTTGCCGCTGGTGGCCTCAATCAGGGAATCTCCGGGGTGAAGCGTTCCGCTGCGTTCGGCGCCCATAATCATATTCAATGCTGGCCGGTCTTTGACCGAACCGGCCGGATTGTTGCCTTCCAGTTTCACCAATACTTGCACCGAGGCTGCGTCTGTCATATGGCGGAGACGCACGAGGGGTGTCTGCCCGATTAATTGTTCGAGTTCCAGAATGCTCATAAGAGCATACTATCATGAATAGCCCAGGTCCATTACCCTATGCCGGATACAAAATTATCGCGCAGGCGTTTGCCTTGGCTGTCGCCGGAAAATCTCAATATTCGAAACCGGTTTTTTTTCCTGGCGATATTGCCCCCCACGCTGATCGGGGTGTTAACTGCCACCGTGCTTCTGACATGGCGGGTAACCGATATGCGCGAAAACCATCAGGCACAGGCCAGATTGGTGGCAGCCCAGATACAACCTGCGGCATTGCGGCTTATCCTGACGGGAGATAGGGAATGGCTGGAGCAGAATTCCGTCTCCGCCATTTCCTATTCATCCATCGGTTCGGTCAACCTGTTCGATGGTGGGAATCACGAAATTTATCACAGCGGGGGTCACTGGCCCGAGGGGAAAAAATTTATCTATCCCGTCTATACGCCATCCCGAATGGAAAGCAGTAGTTTGCCAGCCGGTTTCATTGAGCTGGTCATTTCACCTCAAGCGACACGCATCGAACTGATGCGCATTGCCATTGCCAGCATTCTGGTTACTCTGGCGGGCATGACTTTAAGTTTAGTGGTGGCCTCGCGCATCAGCCGCAGTTTTATTATCCCCCTTTTGCGTATGACCCGGGCTATACGGCAATACCGGCTGGGACATTTCGACGTGCGCCTGATGGAAACATCACCCCGGGAACTCGGCACTCTGGAACGGGGGCTTAATATGATGGCTGCTTCCCTTGAGGCGGGACGCACTATGCTGAAAAGTCAAGTCGAGCATGCTACGCAGGAATTGCGCACCACCTTGAACATTTTGGAACAGAAAAATGCGGAGCTGGAAATCGCTCGCCGCAAGGCGGTAGAGATCAGCCATATTAAATCCATCTTTCTGGCCAATATGAGCCATGAAATGCGCACACCGCTCAATGGGCTGCTCGGTTTTACCCATCTGCTTGAACGGACCTCTATGACCGTCACCCAGAAAGAGTATGTGAATACCATTCGCACCTCAAGCGGACATTTGCTGCAGGTACTCGATGATTTGCTGGATTTTTCACGCATTGAAGCAGGAAAGCTGGTGTTACGGCTTCGCCGCTTCGATGTCAACGCGTTGGTGGAGGAAAGCATCGCGCTGCTGGCGCCTGAAGCTTACGAGCAAAAGCTCGAATTTATCGGCGTCGTCTATCAGGATGTCCCCCGGTTTCTGCAAGGTGATCCCGTGCGCATCCGTCAGGTTATCACCAATCTTTTGAGCAATGCCATCAAGTTCACAACCCAGGGAAGCGTGGTGTTGAGAGTCATGCTCGACCAATGCATAGAGGATAGGGCTGCCATTACCTTTAGCGTTACCGATAGTGGCATCGGTATCGCTCCGGATCACAAGGATATGATTTTTCAGGCATTTACCCAGGTGGACGCATCTCTAACCCGGCTTCATGGCGGCACTGGTCTCGGATTGGTGATCTGCCAGAATCTGGTTGACGCCATGGGTGGGCGCATCGATTTCACCAGTACGCCCGGAGAAGGTGCATGCTTCTGGTTTACGCTGCATTTGCCATTGATGCCCGACCCTGTAAAAACAGGCCGTGAAGGCGACAAACCACTGGTCGGTAAGCGGATATGGCTTTGGGAAGCGCATCCGCTGGCGCATGCTTGCATGAAAAACCGTTTCACGGCCGCAGGCGCCCAGGTTACTTCCTGTGAGTCATTGCACCAGTTGCGGGATCAGATCGCAATGGCGGATGGGAATGAGAATGCTGCGGTGATCGGCTTGTCTCCGGGTTCCGAGGAACAACAGGATATCATTGATCAGCTTGCAAAACTGCAGCAGAATAAAACTCGCATCATGGTGATGGTGGCTTCCATGGATGGCGATACCATCGAGCATTTTCATAGCCATGGGCTGTTCTGCTTGTCCAAGGCAGCCCGATCAGAATATATTCTTGCCGCCATCCAGTCTTTATGGCAATTATCACCCGCAGAAGCAAATCGCGATGTGTCTCTGGAGCCGACCCAATCCACTTCTGATTTTATGCCACTTGCCGGGCTGTGTATTCTGGTCGCCGATGACAATCAAATCAACCGACGCTTGCTGACCACGCAATTAATGGGTCTGGGTGCGCGGGTATTGGAAGCCAGGGACGGGGAGGCGGCTCTTGATGTTTGTCGTGCCCATCCCGATATGGACGCCGTTCTTATGGATATTCATATGCCGAGAATAAGCGGGATCGAAGCAACAAAAATCCTGCGTCAGGAAGCGCTTTTTGGTCGCTATGTTCCCATCCTGGCGGTTACTGCCAATGTCTTACCTGAGGAACGCCAGCGTTTTCTCGAAGCGGGTATGGATGATTGCTTATATAAACCGGTTTCGGAAGAAGCTTTGTTAAAACTTTTGTTCAGACATTGTATGCGCGTGCGCCGCAAGGAAGTGCTGGATCCGGGTATATTGTCCCTGTTGCACCATGAATTGCCGACGCAGCGCGCCATCATGCTGCAGGCGCTGGAAACCCGGGATAAAGAGGAACTCTATGAAACAGCGCATCGCATTCACGGAACCGGCGCCTGGTGTCAACTCGAAGAGATTCGCGGCTGCGCCAGACAAGTCGAGCTGTATATCAAACAAACCAACGAGATTGATGAACAGGCACAACGTCTGGTCGGTTATCTGGATAAGGCGATATTGCATTTTTTGCGCCGACATTTCCCTGGCGATATTATTTAGGGAAGCTCTGATCTGTAAGAATTAGCCGCATTGTTTACAGATTCCAGTTTTATTGGAGATACTGTAAATATGAATATGCGCAAACGAATAAGACTGACGCCGCATGATCGCAGGTCAATTTGGTCACGCTATCAGGCAGGTGATATAAAGGTTGCCCGGTTAGCAGCAATATACCGCGTTAGCAGAGAGATGTTTACCAGCCGCGCTCATCGCAAGACTTCCTTGAACCGCTTTATCAATTTCTATAACTCCGTTAAACCCCATAAGGGACTTGATAATATGACCCCTCATGCTTTGCTGATAAACTGTTTCTACTTCTACCCCGCAAAAGTGTATGTAAACAACGCGGGAAAATCTTACATCTGATCCATTCATAAACTCGGTTCTTGTGTCCCTTATGCCCGGTTTTTTCGTTGTAAAACTTCGCAATAGCTTCCTATTATCTACGATTTCCGCCTCGAATCTGAACATGAGGAACCACGCCTGAGCTTCACCTGGAATGAATCAGAGGTTCCTTGGGATCGGATGGTTTTAAGCCGCACACATCTGATCTGACGCTAGTTTTTTGCTTGTGATGAATGACTTTGAGGATTGCAATGAATGAAATACTTGACTGACGCCATACGCGCCGTAAATGTGTTGCAACGGGCAAACAGCGGTGGTGCCTCTTCAGAACCCAGAACCAGCCTATGCTAGATCGCAGCCTTATTCGCCAGGACATGCGGCGCCAGCGTTTGAACTTGAGCCAGCAGCAACAAAAAGTTGCGGCGCAGGCAGCATCCACGCGGTTGTTTCAACTTCCCTGGTTCCGGCAATGCCTGCGGCTGGGGATTTATCACCCTTGCGGAGGCGAGTTGCCCACCGATGCCATCGCGGCGAAGGCTCGGCACAGAGGCAAGGAAATTTATTATCCGGTACTGAAAGCAGGCGGACAAGTTGGCTTGCGGTTTGCCAACGCTGATCAGGCACGATGGCGCAACAACCGCTATGGTATTCCAGAGCCTTGCGGCAGGCTTGCGGCTTCCCCCCGTTTTCTTGATCTGGTGATTGTGCCGCTGGTGGCTTTTGACCGGCGCGGGAATCGTCTGGGCATGGGGGGAGGTTATTATGATCGGTGCTTTGCGTATCTGAACCAGCGAAAAGTCTGGCGCAAACCTCATCTGGTGGGCTGGGCTTACGCCTTTCAGCAGGTCGAGGAGATTGAAGCCTTCCCGTGGGATGTGCGGCTTGATGCCATCGTCACCGAGAAGGCGGTTTTTATGTGCCGTTTATGAATACGTTTACTTTCGATTCCGCAGGTGTGGAATGATTGCGCTTGCCATGAGACTGTGGGCGTTTTAATGTTTATGGCGACCACAACCATCATGACTACCACAACCAGCGCCGCCGCGACATCCTGCACTGAATGAACGAGAACCCTGCTCATCGTGATCGGAGCAGTTTCCTTTCCCCTGATGTTGCCCATGACCCTGTTTCAGTTGCGTATCGTAAATATAAGCTGCGACTTTTGCTAAAACCTCATCGTCCAGAAGTTGAGCGGGCATCATCCCGTGTTTTTCAAGCGCATGTGGCATCAGGGCTTTGTTCGGGCTCGGTGATCGAACCCAGGATCCAATCTGCTGCATAAAAACTTCACGGTCTGGATAGCGTTTCAGATAGTGTTTTTTTATCACGAACATGGGAGGCGCGGTACGACCATGGCATGAAAGACAGATAGTCTCAAAGGAGGTTTGGCCGTCCTGATTTTTTGTTTCAAGCGCCAGTGCAATCTGATAACTCGCCATGATACCCAAAGCGAGTACTAAAAGTTTTTTACGCATCATGATTAAATCCTATGGCATGATAATGTTGATCAATCATCATATCATTGTAATTAAAGCCATTTTTCCAGCTTATCATGATGAAAAGCGGCGCTGCCGGGTTATCTCAATCTGGTGGCATGATGGTTTCAGAGAAAGTCTGCATGGTTCTTGACGAGATCATTCCGATTATAATTGAGACAGCGATATAAACATCTAAGTAACCTTAAGATTAAGTCATGAACTTGCATCTTGCGTCCCTACTGGTCCAGCTTCATCGTTGACAATCTCCGCAATAGCCCTGCTAACCCGTGCAATTTAACCCGAGAAACTGAACATGGGGAACCACCCCTGAGTTCCGCCCAGACTTGATCAGAGATCCCATAGAAAAATTGACAACTTTTGCAGTGCCATATTTAATGTCTAAAACTTAGTCAATAATTAATTAATGATTGCGTTCACAATTGGAGTCTGGTAGATATGCTCACGGAGATGCAGGACGTGCTTGTGATTGGCAGCGGTTTCGGTGGCAGCATCGCCGCAAGTCGGCTGGTGGATGCCGGGGTTAAAGTCACATTGCTGGAGCGTGGACCCTGGCGCGATAGTCTGGCTACCCGTTCCATGGGCATTGCTGAACGTGCGCCATATGCTCAGGGTTGGCGCATGTACAATTATGCATTGCGCAACACCAATTTGCGCTTCATGGGTGATAAAAACCTGATGCTCAATCACAAGGGGATGTTTGAGTTTTTTCGCGGCAATGGTCTGTGGATGCTTTGTTCGTCTGGCGTGGGCGGGGGCAGCCAGGTTTACGGCGGCCTTCATGAGCGTCCCCTGCGCGACGATTACTGGGATGGTCATTGCGACGGTTTATCTTCAGAACTCATG
>Ga0209344_10001932_pt1 | contig 24772 bp, 32 predicted proteins | sample Cruoilmetagenom6_FD_187293 | JGI IMG/M metagenome (GOLD analysis project Ga0209344, IMG submission 187293) | Oil polluted marine microbial communities from Coal Oil Point, Santa Barbara, California, USA - Santa Barbara Oil Seep Sample 6 (SPAdes)... | ecosystem: Environmental > Aquatic > Marine... | reverse complement strand
CTTTATGATGAAAGGTACGCCGTTGAAAGGACAAATGCGTGGATGGACAGCTTCCGGTCACTGCTCAACAGATTCGATACGACCATCGCAAGCTGGAAAGGTTTCAACTACCTGCCATTCATCGTCTTGGCCTTGAGAAAATTCAAAATGAAAAAGTCTAAATGAGTTCAGGTTTAGTATATCCCGTCCTTCAAATTGTCCAATTTTTCTTGTCTTGAAGGTTATAACATACGGAAATTAAATGACTAACTCAATAAATAATTTCGAATATCCTCGCTTTGCCGTTGAAATGGGAGGAGAGGGAAAGATATATATATATTCAGTTCATCATAGATGGCCAATGGCCATATTACCAAAATTAAAACAAGAGGACCGGACAAACTTCTTGAAAAAGAGACCGAGTGCATAATAGCATCCTTACCGCAAATGACTCTATGAAAACAAAGGGGAAGAACCGTAAAGGTTCCTTATAACATTCCAGTCACTTTTAAGTTGATGTAATCGGGTTGCTCCTTAGTTTGACTTAAAGTTATGGGTTATTCCAAATATGTGAATCGACCAGGTATCGGAAAGGGAAGTAGAGCCTTTAAGGAAGCTACCCACTATGTACGAAAGGTTTCAAGCCCCAACTCGTTTTTACAAGTCAGATTCTTGGACCAACAATCCAAATTATAAAAGGTTGTCTCGGCAATGTTCTTCAGTGCTTCATTGGTTACGAAACCTTGATGTGGGGTCAGTAATACATTGGGAAAGGAAAGTAGCTTTTTCAATGGTTCGTCTGTGATCCCCGTTTTTGAATTGTCCTTGAAGAAAATACCCTTTTCCTTTTCATAAACGTCCGTGCAGTAGCCTCCGATCGTGACTTTTTCCAGAGCGGTAATCAATGCCTTTGTGTCTATGAGCGCACCTCTTGCCGTATTGATGAGAATGACTTCTTTTTTCATCAGGGCTAGTTTTTTCGCATTGATCAACGAATAATTTTCATAGGTTAGCGGGATATGTAGGCTAATAATATCCGATTTCATGCAAAGGTCGTCGAGGTCTGTATAGGTCACACCGCATAGTTCTACCAGATCATTATCGGGCAATAGATCGTGCGCCACTATTTCGCATCCGAAACCGTGCATGATCTTGACCATGATACTTCCGATACGACCCGTACCGATGATGCCCACGGTTTTTCCGCGCAGATCGAACCCCAATAAATCATTCTGTAAAAAGTTATAGGAATGCACTTGACGGTCGGCATGTATAATTTTACGGTTCAAGGTCAATAAAAGTGCGGTGGCATGTTCGGCAATCGCATACGGCGAATAGTCAGGAGCGTTCGCAATATGAAACCCGAATCGCTTTGCGGTCTTGATGTTAACATTATTGTACCCGGCAGAACGCATCGTAATATAGCGCACGCCCAAATCCCATAGTTTTTCGAGAACGATCGAAGAGGCATCATCTCCAGAAAATATCGAAATCGCTTTATGGCCAACGGCCTTGATTACGGTATCGGTATCTAATGCTTCTTTGATATAGGTAACCTGATAATCGCCGGTATCGGCTTCCCTTAAAAAGGGAATCTCAAAATTCTTAGCACTATAGACCAGTAACTTCATTCTTATTCGCTTTGTGAAAAATCAAATCTTGTTCCTCCATGGCCACTACCATTAGTTTTACATAGTCATTGACCATTTTTTCGATATTCTCGGGATTCATGACATCGAAGCTTCCGCGTCATATCAGCGAACGTTCCTTGCCCTCGCAAATGTGATATAATGAAGTCTCGGCATTGTAGATTGTAAAAGTTTCATAGTATTCTGGGGCGTAGTAAATTTTTTGGTGCCGTAGATAATCATCACGGAACCGACCGTTGTAGTTGCTCCATTCGGCAACGCTTTTACGAAATGACTGACGGTTTTCAGACCCGGTGATCTTTGGCAAGAGAATGGCATCAAAATCTTTATCGAGCAGGCTTTGTTCTACATCGTCCAACTCTTTTTCGGTGCGCTTTGAAGTGGTAAACTGCACATTGAAAAAATCTATGCAACGCATTGATTCTGCACCTCTCTTGTCGAACTCCTCCTTCAAACGAGTCTCAAAATCGACACGGGCATTTTCGTTTTGTGCCATGTCAATTAGCGATACTTTATGAGCATCAAAAATGACGATATCGGGGTTTTTCCAGTTTTCGATCAGTTCGGTCGAGGAGCAACCTAAAAGAACAATTGTGAATAGTATTATCGATTTATTCATAATTTTATTTTTCTTTATTGATTGCGTTCAGCTTGTAATCAGTGTTACCCAAGGCTAGTTTCTGTTTAGCTGTTTTTAAGATGGAAGATAATTTTACAAATCCTTTTTCTTTGACCATTCTATAGTCCAAAAGATATTTGTTCATCTTCAAGAAAAGATTTTTATGTGTCCTTGTATATGCTTTCTCCATTTCTAATTGGTTTATATCGTCCATCATTATTTCCAGTTGGTTCATGTGTTTTTGAATTTGTTTAAGAATAGGGGTTAGCTTGCGCTTGTTTTCGGCGATAGCATTTTTAAAATCATTGATTTGCCCAAATTCTTTTTTGTCAATGGGTTTTATAGCGAAGGATTGGATCATATTTTCCAGAAATCGCTGTTCATCCTTTATGAAGGATAGTTCCGAAAACCATTTTTTTGAATGTTCGTGCATTTCTTCCGCATCGAACCATTCCATATAGCTGTATTTTGCAGATTTGGCATGCATTTTTCAATTGTTTTGAATGAAATTATCGACAAGATATGACATATACATCTGAGGAAAAATGACATTGGTCAGTTCTATCATGCGATAGAAAGCTAGCTAAGTTTTCCGTGGTTTACGTTTTTTTAAAATACCGCCCGTATAATTGAAAATCTCCGATTTCAGGTTTTGGAAATTCCAAAAACAAGGTTCCACATCGGCCTATAGTCTGTCATTTTTGCTGTAATACGTAAGATCGCAAGCGGTATCAATGCATTCCGACATGCCTCTCAAATTGCTTTCATGCGTTGAAATGCGGCTACGGATTTCTTCTTTTGATGATTTGGTGTTTTTTAGACGTGCCCTATAATACTGTAACCGCGCAAAAAGGTTCGGGGTATTGGGCTGAAAGACATAGGAACTCAACAGGTTTTCAATAAAGAGGATTTCATAGTCCATAAATGGTCATTGCGATTTCCATTGTTGGATTTCCCAATGCAGTTCCTCTACTTTTTTTCTTGTTCCGTATTGATTTTTTCTACTTTCATTGCTGCATTTTCTAGATGGGTTTGTTAAAACTACCATTCAAGGAAAATATGGGCAATGACACAGGTCAGTTATCGAGAGTAAATCAAAGTATAAATTCAAGAATTTCGCTCTGTTTCGGAATGTGTACTTTCCAACCATATTCATCACGAATCTTTACTCGGAAGGCATCCAAAGCCAAAGGTTCCCCATGAACAAGAAATGTAGTTTCGGGAATGTTTTTAATGTCCTTCATCCAATTCAACAATTCCTTTTGGTCGGCATGGGCGGAAAGACTTTCCAAGTGGGCGATTTTAGCTTTTACAGGATAATATTTTCCAAAAATTTTCAGTTCGTTCGCACCTTCCAAAAGTTGCCTGCCCCGAGTACCTTCAGCTTGATAACCCACTAATAATAAAGTTGTAGAGGGTTTATCAATAAGCTGTTTCAAGTAGGTCAGCACCCTGCCACCTGTTACCATACCGCTACCTGCAATAACGATTTTTGGTCGGGGATCGTCTATTGTATTCCAAGTATCGGCATACGAACTGATAATATTAAAATGGCCGCACATGTCATGATACTCCTTCATGGAAAGTTTGTGCCAAGCTGGAAATCGTTCAAAAACGGACAATACATTATTCCCCATCGGGCTATCGATAAAAATCGGGATATTGGGAATTTTGTTCTTTTTGTACATCTGCCAAAGCTGGTACATGAGCGATTGCAGTCGTTCTACCGCAAAGGAGGGTATAATAAGATTTCCCCTTTCGTTAATGGTTCTGTTGACCAAGGAAATCAAAATTTCCTTGACATCTTCTATAGGGTGCAGTTTATTCCCGTACGTACTCTCGACAAAAAGAAAGTCCGCCCATTTGGGATAGTCGGGCGGTGCCAAGAGCAAATCTTTTTGTCTCCCTATATCCCCTGAAAAAACAAATGTTTTCCCGAACATTTCCAGTTCGATAAAGGTTGCGCCGATAATATGTCCGTTATATCTGAACTTGAAACGTATGTTTTTGGATAGGTTTATCCATTCCTCTTTTTCCTCATATCTGAATAGATCGATGGCCCTTTCCGCTTCCTGTATAGTATAAAAGGGTAGTCCCGGACGGTGTTTGCTATACCCTGCCTTGTTGACCTGTTGGGCGTCCTCTTCATGAATCTTGGCACTATCCAAAAGAATGATCTGTGTGATGGCGAGGGTAGGGGCGGTACCGATAATTTTTCCGCTAAAACCTTCTTTTACCAATCTAGGCAGGTAGCCGGTATGGTCTAGATGCCCGTGGGTAAGCAAAACCACATCGATTTTCGGGACATCGATGGGCAAGGGTTGCCAATTTAATTGTCGGAGCTCTTTCAGTCCTTGGAACATGCCGCAATCAATCATGATGTTTTGCTCAGGAGTTTTCAGATAGAATTTGGATCCCGTTACGGTGCCCGATGCTCCCAAAAAATGGATTTTGATGGTGTCCATAGATTACTGTTTGCAAAGCTGTTCGATTTCACTTAGGATTTTTTCCTTCCGCGCTGCAGAAATTCCTAGATGATCCAATAAAAATTTGTCCTTCCAAAGTTGTCGGCACAGCACCACATCCCTGCTTAACAAAAATTGCTTTTCTCTGTTAGTCAGTTGTGTAAAGACCGTAATGGGATACAGACCCAACCTATCGATTCTGTCCTTTAAACCATCGTTCAGTGGATAATCCCAGCTCAAGAGATATAGTCCTGAGCACTTTCCATATTGTATGGCATCATTCGTAAATCGGGTGTTCGTTACTACCCAACCTAGGTCGAGTTTTTTGGTTTCCTTTTTCTTGGTATCCCAATATGCTTTCACATCGTTGTAGCGTGAATGAATGTACAATGGCACTTTTACATTGCAGTTACGACCTTTTTCACCATGAAATTTACATTCGATGATGATGACCGTTTCATTTTTTTCGGCTACCACATCTATTTCATGGTTCACACAGTTACCGTTCATAATCTGGTTAGTTCTCGTATCATATCCTGAATACTGTAAGATGTCGGCTACGAACCGTTCAAATGGAAATCCGGTCGGTCCAAGTTCATAAATTGCTTTTTTCAGTTTGTATTTGGATGCAAAAACAGCCTTCTTCTTTTCCAGAAGGGCGTATGCCCGGTTATAGATTTCACTGGTTGAAATACCCTCGTAAAGCTCGGCGTGCACTTTGTCTACTATCTGTTCTATAAGGTCATGATCGGCTCCGCTATGTTTTAACGAATTGCGAAGTTTACCCAAGGAGAACTTAGCTTTTTCCCCAGAGGATTTGATAATATCTATGTAGGTTTCTCTAGGCATTTTTTTTAACTGTACGTCATTTCTGGTATTTTCAGTAACTCAAGGGTTTTGGAGGCCAAGATCACTTTTCCTTGGGTTTTTAAAATAGCCGGTTCGATTTGTTCGAGTAGTTGATTTTTCATAAATCTTCTTAGTTTATAACCCGTAATATAACGAAGGTCTAGTTCTATCCAATTATCGGTCAGACCCACGGTCAAAGTAGATTCCAATTTCGCATTTTCAATGTAGTACCGTTCCACCATTTCTTTCAATTTTTCGAGGTTTTCGACCGTAAAGAAAATTAGAATCAATAACCCGATAAGTACATAACCAATGACCTCTATCCCTTTTTGAGCTTCGTAGCAAATCTCAATATCATTATTCTTCGTTTGAGCAGCTTGCGCAAAAAACCTATTGCCAAGACAATAATGGTAATCCAAGCAATTATTTTTAATGATTTTATAACAGCTGGGTCTTTCAAGAAATCCAGGAGTGCGTCCATTTTTTTATCTTAAAAAGACCGCCAAAACGGCTATATTTTGGCAGTCTTTAGTTCAAGGCATCAACCAACTAATTTTGCTGTCCAAAATAATCCCGTACCAAAGCCTTGGTCTGTTTTTCGGTCATGCTATCGGCTTTTTCCACGGTCTTTAATTTGGCAGCCAGGCCCTTGTGGTTCTCCTCCAGTTCTTTCTTGAATTTTTCATTCGTATCCGAAGGACCGAAAAGGGCAATGGCATCCGCATCGCCGATCGCATCGGCCAAATTGTTGAAATAGGCTTTTAACTGGTGCTTTTCACGTTCGAGATATTTGCTATCCTGTACTACGTCCTGTGGTCCCCATTTGGCCGAACGTGTTCTTGACCCTCCTTTCGGGTTAAAAAATTCCAGTCCGGAGTAAATGGTCTCGAATTCTTCCTGTTCCTCGTTTAGGCGCACGATATGCGCTTTTTCCTTATCTATCCAAATTCCAATATTCATAACGTTTTGTTTAAGATGTTTCGATTAATGCAATGCCAAAACAGGAACGGTGGTATCGTACCCGATTTCCTTGACCAAAGGTTTAAAAAACACACTACCAAAGAAGAAGTGTTTTCTGTTGATAAAGGAAATCATGTCGCTGTTGCGGTTTTCCGCGAAAGAGGTTATTCCATCGGATACATCTATTTCGGTCAAGGTATGAAAGCCATGGTCGACGGATTCCAAAATATCATCCAACAATTGCTTGTTGCTCTCTTGGTTATCGTTCAAATCAAGATTTTTGGCAACATATAAGACCCGAGTGGTGTCGTCGTGTATTTTAGCGACTTCAATGAGATAACTTAGCTCCTGGCATTTAAAGGCCGACTTATAGTCGGTAGGGAAAACGATTTCCTGGGGGGTTGAAAACCTTACATCTTCTGGTACTGTCAAAACCGGACACCCATTTATTCTTTTTAGGACCCTAATGGTGTTGCTGCCAAAAAAGATATCAGCGGCTTTCGTAAGGTCTTTATTGCCCATCACTACCAAGTCTATTTGTTTTTCTGAAATAATCTTGCTTATAATCGTTGTCAACATACCTTTTTCGGACAAAGTCTTAAATCTATGAAGGGGATTTTCATTGTCCATCACTATTCTATGGGAGGTCTCGGTCAACCTTTCCTTTGATTTTAAATATAACTCTTCAAGACGTTTCTTGCTTCCTAAGAGCTTTGGTTTTTTGGCTTGTAATGGAGCAAGTTTATCATATACATTGAATAGATAAAATGTACACAATTGGGAGGCCAATAATTTTACGGCATCGAAAAGAGCACGGTATGCGTTATTGGAGAAATAGGTGGCGACAAGTATATTTTTCATTATCTTCATCTTATAATTGTGGAATGACCATAAAAGGCACTGTTATATGAAACCCTATCTTCTTGATGACCGGCTCTATAAAGAGCCGGTTCATAAAGGTGTGCTTGTCCTGAACCATGATTAAAAGGTTGATTTTCGTTTTTTGTTGAAATTCGTTGATGGCTGTTATGATTCCGTTATCGGAAATCTCGTGGAACAGAGCTATGTTGCCCAACAATTTTTCAAGTTGTGCCTTGTGTTTTTCCTGTACGATATTCAGGTCATAGCCCGCACGCACGTGCATTACATTTATTCTGGATTTGTGCTCTCGGGAAATTACAAGTAGTAGTTCGATTTTCTTCTTATTATATTCGATCTCGTAGTCGGTGGGAAACAAAATCTCCTTGGGAGCCTCATATTCAAATTTCGGGGGGATGGCGATTACAGGACATTTCGCCTTTTTGATGACATGTACCGTATTGCTGCCGAACAAGATTTCTTTGGCGCCGGTCGCTCCTTTGGTACCCATCACGATAATATCGATATTTTCGGCCTCAACAGTTTCAGATACCTCGCCCAAAATGGTATTGAATGCCGTATGGACTGTAAAGATATGTTTAGGATTTTCATATTGATTTTCTAAGCGGCTTTTCAACTTCTCCAATTGGGTCATGGAAGTTTCTTGCATCACATCGCCCAATCCGATTTGCCCGGGACTTCCCAGAAGGTATTCCATTTGGTAAATGGGAGGGGTGTAAGTATGTAAAAGGCAAAAAAAACATTCTACATCCTTAAATAGAAGCAAGGCATATCGGATTGCCTCGAAAGAGTTGTCCGAAAAATCTGTGGGAAGCAAAATTCGTTTCATGGTCGTAGTAATGTTATTTAGGTATAAATCTAATGGGGAAGAATTCTAAAAACCATGATATTGGTCAGTTTAGGTTTCTTTGGATTTTAATATTTTCTGACTTTAAATATACAAACCCTATGAAAAGTAATTTCGCTAATGTTATCGATTCTGAAACACCTGTTCTAGTGGATTTCTATACCGATTGGTGTAAACCCTGTAAAATGCTGGCCCCGATCTTGAAACAAGTCAACGACGAAATAAGAGATGGTATCAAAATCATAAAAATCGATGTATACAAGAATCAAGCCTTGACCAATAAATATCAAGTTCGAGGCGTACCCACAATGTTGCTCTTCAAAGAAGGAAAACAGGTCTGTCGGCAATTCGGGGTGTTGCAAAAGGCGGATATTGTTGCGACTGTGACGTCTTACAATTGATTCTGGTCCTCGTACCAAGAATAATGTGGCTTACTTTAGTTAAGCATATTATTGCCTCTACGTAGTTCACTCTTTTTTACATTTCTTTATCAATTTATACGCCCAATCATAATGGTTAGAGGTCGTTGAAAATAGGTATGCTCCAAGCGAAGTAGTGCCTATTCATGGATATTTTTTCTTTTCGAACACTTCATTTTCAGTATGTTTTTCAATAATTTTTCTAACTTTATCGAACGAAGTATCCAATAGTTTCCATACTTCGTTGTAATCGGAGTTGCTGTATTTCTCTTGAATTTTACGGTTAAGGTCGGGCAGGGACTTCCAAGTATAGCCCTTGGCTGGAATACCCGGTTTCTTTCCTGCCATTTCCTCGGCGTACCAATCTAAGAACATGATATGCCACTGGTGTAAATGAATCAGCACATCTGTAATGTTTCTGTTTAAATAGTACTTGGAAAATTCCATGTTCAGTTCTTGACCGTCATACGAATTTAACAATGCGGTTAGTTTGACTTAGTTCCAAAAATTACTTTTTTGTTCTAGGTCTGGGCATATCTATGGTATTACAGTTTATCCAAAGCTATTCTTGAAATACCAAAAAAAGGTACTTTTGTATGGTAACTAATTTTCTCGACGGTGGGTCGGAACAAAATCCGTATTCTCGTTTAAGTTGCTTTGCTCCAAGATTTCTTGGGAGGCATACATCGCCGCTTCGCCGCCCGAATAAGCGGAAATGGGATGTACATTAACTATGTAAACCGTACATTTTGTTTTTTTGAAAAGGACCATACCATACCTTATGGCATTCCAGGCATTCCCGGAGAAATCGATAGGTATCAGTATATTTTTTATGGTTGCAATTCTATTATTGATGATTTAAAAGTAATCGACATGGAATACTGTCCCAATAACATATATCATATTGGAGCCGATTGGGTACCTCAATTTTTTTGAAAAAAAGGAATTCAGGGCTCTAAAAAAAGAAATATTCAGTATTGCCGACTATGTTATGGATATAGGAAAGAAAGAGAGACTTGAACTTTACACGGAGCACAAGAGAAATTCTAGGCACCCCCTAACCTTCTTGCTTTTCGATTTCTAGCCAAGCCAATGCAGCAGGCCCAATAACCGCACTAGAACGGGTAGCCTTCGAGAGCAAGACTTTGATTTTACCTTTGTATGTATTGAAAAGATAATGCTCCATACTCGTCTTTATGGGTTTTAAAAGAATATCCCCAGCCTTGCTCAGCCCCCCGGATAAAATAAATGCCTCGGGGTCGAGATGGGCTACGGTGTCTGCCATTTTACTACCTAAAATCTTTCCTGTTTTCTCAAATGCCTTTAGTGCTATAATATCCCCTTCCAAAGCTGCATCCGAAATATTTTTTCCGTTGAGTTCCTCAAAACTATAGGTACGCATGCTTGAATCTTCACGCATATTGGCCAAGAGTTCAAAGACCGTTCTTCTGATTCCCGTAACCGAGGCATAGGTTTCCAAGCAACCCTGTAATCCGCAATTGCACATACGACCATTCGGGTCAACGTTAACATGACCGATTTCGCCTGCGGCACCGTGTTCGCCTATTAACAATGTACCGTCTACGATGATACCGCTACCGAGGCCGGTTCCGAGGGTCAAGGTTACAAAATTGCGCATGCCCATGGCCGTGCCGAAGACCATTTCGCCCAGAGCGGCGGCATTGGCATCGTTGGCGATGGTTACTGGCAATTTAAAGTTTTTGCGTAGCGATTTGACGAGCGGTATCGTTTTGCCCCATTTAAGATTGGGCGGGTTTTCGATATTTCCGGTAAGTGGATTGGCATTGGGTGCGCCAGCACCTATGTGCAAAATATGCGTTTTAGCATCCAACTTGGCCGTTAGTCTATCGACTTCCTTTTTTAACCGTCGGATAAAATCTGAATAGGGTAGGTGGGCTTCGGTATGGAATATCTTTTTGTCCAATATTTTACCATCCCTCGATACCAGCCCAATTTTTGTTAAGCTCCCTCCAATATCGATTCCTATTACAATTTCTGTTGCCATGCGTCATCTTTTTTTCACTACTGAACAAAAGAAAATAATTTTATTTTGTTTTCAACTGATCTATATCATTTTATATCGACACAAGCGTCATTTTAGCCAATTCGATCATATCAAAACCAATATTTCGTCTTGATTCATTGTTGACGTTGATAAATTTGAAGGTTACAGCGTCGAAAACAAAGATTTCGTTTAGCAAACCCTCTAATATACGCGACCAGTGACTGAGTTCTTTTTCCTTTATCTTTCGTTCCGTAATATCGATGATCAAGGCCATAACATAAGTGGCTTCGTACAATTCAAAGGGATTTAGACCGGCATCCACTGGAAATTCCTCTCCATTCTTTCATATACCATTTAACCCTCGACTATGGCCTATCTGCCGTTTTTCGCTTTTCTTGATAAAACGATCCACGTGATGGTCATCGTTTTTGCGATACCTTCGTGGTATGAGCGTGTCAAATGGTTTCCAAAAAAATTCGTCATTATTATATCCAAACATCTCCTCTGCAGAAGAATTGGTCGCCACTATTTCCTGTTTGGTATTGACTACGATGATGCCCTAGGAACCCCCCTCGGAAAAGAGATTAAAAATATTACTGTTCTTATGGAAAACCTGTATAGACCAAAGTTAAAACTTTAAATTAATTTTTATCATAGAAAATAAATGCCATTAAATGTAATTTCATTTGGTTAAATTCTTAATGTACAAAAATGCTAAATTCACAAAATGTAGGGGTCGAACTCTATGAAAACCTAGAAAACTGTTCTATACCGTAGCCATGGCTGATGGTACGGTGCATATCAAGGAGTTGGATAAATTAAAAATTGTCAGGGAAAGTAGGCTGGACGTGGATGATATCGAGGATCGATATCATTCCGATGTCGTATACCAGATTGAAACTGTCTTTGATTGGCTTTTGGAATACGAAAAGGAAAGCATGGAATGCTTCGAGGAGTTTTCCGATTTTTATAAAGAACACCCAAAACTCTTCCCGAGCCCTATCAAAAATTTAATTGTGGATACGGCAAATACCATCGCTATTTCCTTCGTCGGAAAGAACAAAGTGGAACTGATAATTTTTGACAAGTTAAAATTACTTTTGAAAGGTTGATTTACAGCTTGAAAGTAAGTACTGGTAAACGGGCATGGTTGGCCACATCTTCCCCGATACTTCCTATAAAGAAATGTGACAATCCCCTTCTACCATGGGTCGGAATGGCCAGCACATCCATTTGTGCCTTGTTGCAATAGTTAAAGAGGCCACGTTCTACACTATAATCATTATACACCTCAACCTGTACTTTCGACCCTCCTGCCTTGAACATGAAGTTGGAAATGCGTTCCTCAGTCTCCGAGGTACTCAAAAAGTTGTCATAAGGGGTGTTGATATAAATGGGCTTAAGCTTGGCCGAGAATTTTTCGGCGAAATCAATCGCATTCTTATAGGCCAAAACGGAATTATCTCCAAAACTACAGGCAAATACAATATTTTTTATTTGAAAGTCAGGGGTTGGATCTTTGACGACCAGAACCGGCACATCTGAAGTGCGCACTACTTTTTCAGTATTAGATCCGACGAAAAATTCGTTGAGTCCGCTGGTGCCATGGGAACCCATGACGATTAAATTGATATGCCGTTCCCGTGACACATTGTTCAACTCACTGAAAATCTTATAATTCTGCACTATTTTATGTATTCTGATACCTTTTAAATACTGTTTGTCCAGAAACGTCTTGAACCGTTTTTTGGCGAGGCCCATGTAGTATTTTGCTTCTTCAAATTCCTGTGATTCGTCTTTGGTAAGCATTGCCTCCGAAAGTCCTAGCATATGTAGCACGGTTATGTCGGCATTTTGAAGTTTGGCTATTTTTGCGGCTACTTCGAGGGCATTCACAGAAGATTCCGAGAAATCCACGGGGACTAGTATATTTTGCATCTTAAATGGGTTTTTTCGTTTGCTGTACTTTTCTTTACGTTTTCGAAGTTGTCGTTCTAGATCGCTTATAGTTTCGGGAGTTACCTTTTCAAAATTGTTTTCGGTGGATCTGGCAAAAATCCGTGGTCTTGGGGCACTTAGTTGTATTTCACAGATTTTATCGTTTCCATCGCTGCCTTGACCTAGCTTGAAAAAAAATCGGCACGGATTAGAAATTGATATTTGCGAGTCAATTTTAGAAAGCTACGGGTTACTATTTCGTTCAACGATTTGCTTTCCGGTATTTGTAGATATTGAATGTTCACGGTCATCACTTTTAAATTTTAAGGATACGATTCAAAAATATCGATATAGTTTTTCCTTTAAAATGACCTAGGTCATTTCATTTCGTTTTCCGAATCACAAACTTCATCCAGAATCTAAAACTCAAAAATTATGGCTCTTAATTTCAATCAATACGCCACGGAAGGAAACACATTTTTAAAGGAATATACCAACAAAATGAACCTAGGAAAGGATACCGACTAGGCAGGCAGAATTTTTATTGCCATTATGCACGCATTGCGCGACATTATTCCACTGGAAGAATCGTTACAGCTCATTGCACAACTGCCTATGTTTTTAAAAGCGGTCTATGTCAACGGTTGGAACATCAAAAAAGAAAAACCTAAAGTAAAAAAATGCCGGATTTTTTGGATCTGGTCCGCTCACACGATTGGCCCGTGGCCGTAAACGATTTTGAATATAGTGACGAACTGGCCGAGCGTTATGTAAACACGACCTTATATTTATCTAAGAAAATATGTATCGTTAGGCGAAATGGAAGACATACGTGACGGACTGCCCAAAGATTTAAAAAGCATGATCTATTCGAATTTGATGTTTTAAAGAAGAAGGCGGTTACCGTGGCAGTAACCCGTATTTTTCTATAGTATCGCATAATTACGCTGCTTACCGTTCATTGTATACTGCTTACTTTTTTAATGACAGCTTCCCTTTCTAATTGGAGTGCAATTCGGTTTACATAATCTTTGACTGTTGAAGTTATATTATATGGGTCCACAATATCAAAAATACCTACCCATACCAAGGACTTATCTTCGTCCGATCTGATGTTGTAAATAGAGGCTTCTTTATGGAATACTTTGTATTCCGAATAATAGTCAGGGGGTATAGTACACATTTTGAAACCGATAATAATGGCGACCGAATCGGTATCAATTATATCCAAAGGAATAGTATCCAGAATTATAATCCCTTCTGTCATCTATCCCGACAACGGCTGTTAAGGCTACTGCATCAAAACCGTTCGCTAAAAGTTCTTCTTTTACGGTATCGATTTCTTCTTCACTTTTTTGCGAATCGGTAAACGATTTTTCAAGTACGGTGCTACTTTCGATGGTATTGATACCTCTACCTTGAAGCGCATTTTTCATATCCTCCTCGAAAATCTTACGCACGGTCAGGTTATTTGTCATACCAATAACCAAAAGTTTTTCGGGTTCGAAAGTTGTGACCTCCCTGTTTTTCCAACTATCTATGAAGCGGGTCGAATAGCACGATGTCAGCAATAGGGAAGTTAATACAAAAAATATCTTTTTTATATTTATTCTTTTAAGATTAAATGGTAAAACTAAAATGACGCGTTTGGTTGCACAATGATATTGGTCAGCCGTTTTTCATCAACCTGCTTCGGAAACAGTAAAAAGTTTTCCCGCACAGGACCAACATCATTTTTCATTAAGAACATGGGCGATACCTTAGCATAAACTCAAAAAATACAAATTCATGAAACAGTTTATTATAGCTTTGATCGTAATACTGATCCTTCCAATAATGGCAGTATCACAAAATTTAAGCGGTATTGATGAAATAGCTCCCTTCAGTGAAGGTTTAATCGCTGTGCGCAAAGGAAACTAATGAGGCTTTATCAACAAAGAGGGCTCATTGGTCATCGATTTTCGAAACTATGTCCATTGGAACAAAGATGCGGATACTTCTAAATCGGATGTCATGGGTTTGCGTTATCCCATGTTCCATGAAGGACGATATTTGATTACCAAGAAAGTAGAAGACGGAATCCCGCTTTACGGTTTTATTGACACTTCGGGTAAGACAGTAATCGAACCTCAATTTTTAAATGTGTACCCCTTCAAGAATGGCTAAATTACAGGAGTTCTTTTTGAAAAAGTCTGGTAAATGCCTCTGGTGAAATCGAGGAATACCTTGAGCCTCGATAAAATATACAACTGACCGTGAGATGATATAAGCTTCCGTTTATCGGGGCAAAAAAAATAGCGGATGAACTGATGGCTGTATATATCAAGGACAAAGGATGGAAAATTAAAAAGTTACCCTTAAAAATAATACAAATGCAACGGTTTAAGGATAAAGTGGCCTTGGTTACTAGTGATACCGGAGGATTAGGAATGGCAACAGCAAAACTTTTTTTGGTCGAAGTTGCCAAAGTGGTTATCGTTGACATCAGCAAGGAAGCCTTAGAGAAGGCTATTTTTGAAATGGACCACGAGAATCCGTCTTATTCTGTCGCCGACATCGCTATAGCAGAGGATAACAAAAAGTTCGTTGAACAAACTCTAGAAGTCTATGACAAAATCGATATCTTTTTTGCCAATGCGGGAATCGAAGGAACGTCCAAACCTATCGCTGAATATTCTGAAGCCATTTTCAATAAGGTCATTGCCGTTAATCTGAAAGGGGTTTGGCTGGGTTGTCAGCATGTAATTCTAAAGATGAAAAACGGAGGAAGTGTGATGATTACCTCTTCTGTAGCAGGGCTAAAGGGTTTCGCAGGATTAGGGGCTTACTTTGCTAGAAAACATGCCGTCATCGATATCATGCGAGTGATGGCTTTAGAAAATGCCGATCGAAGAATACGCGTGAATACAATTCATCTCAGGTCTGTAAACAACAATATGATGTGGCGTATCGAAAAAAATATGTCACCTGAAAATCCTGAAGAGGTTTTAAAAGGTTTTGAGGCTACGGTGTCCTTCGGGCGATATGCAGAAAGCAGTGAAATTGACGATATGGCTTTGTTCTTGGCTTCGGATGATAGCCAATATATCACGGGTTGTTCCCATGTTGTGAATGGGGGTATGTTCATGGCATAAAGCTTTGGAGAAATATAAATTGTAAAATGATGAAGTTGTAATACCGATTATGGTTTTTGGTTTAATATTGGGTAGCTGAAAAGAAAGAACTGATGGTACAAAGCAAAAAATTGAAATACAGGAAGTGAAAACCTCGATTAATAAACCGATTCCGCCCATAGTTAAAGAAATGGTCAAATTCGCGAATCTTATATTGATCGATTTCGTGGCTGGGGACCAATTTTTTGTTTTCAAGGAAATCGATGACGAGGGTACGATTAAAACAATGGATATGGAAAGGGGTAACGAACTTATAAAGTGATGATGAAACGCCAAAATACCACTTCGTGGCCTATATTCGAAATAAGAAATACCGATACCGCTATTCTACCTGTTGGGGGAATTGGTTTTTGGGGTGCTATTTGGGCAAAGGTCTTGATGGATAGAAGAACTTTGGAAATCAAAAAATTGAATTTGGATCTAAGGCAGAATCCAATATCGATGGTATATCAGGAGCGACGATGACCAGTGAAGCCGCCCTGAAGATGATCAACAAAGGATTAAAAGGGTATTTCTCTTTAAATAAATGAATAGAGGTCAGTATTTAAATACATATCTTTAATGCACTAAAACTGGAACAATATGGATGTTTTCAAAGGTCAAAACCTTCCAGAGTTCTCTGATCGATTCAAAACAGATGAAGATTGCAAAAAATACTTATCAGAAATTAAATGGAAAGATGGTTTTGTATGTCTTAAATGTGGTCATAAAAAAGCTCAGACAAGAAAAGATTACTCACGTACCTGCAATATATGTTCTCACCAAGAATCTTCAACTTCAAACACGCTATTTCACAAGGTAAAGTTTGGTGTTCGCAACGCATTTTTCATCACATTTGAAATGGTAACAAGTACTAAGGGTCTTTCCGCCGGTTATATGGGAGTTCGTTATGGTGTGACTGAAAAAACAGCTCGTCTATGGATACATAAGGTACGAGAGGCTATGGAACAAAGCGGTAATCATCCAATTCAGGGTAATGTCCATGTAGATGAATTTGTACTAGGAGACCGGGAAAAGGATAAAGTTGGTAGAAATTATAACGTTAAGAAGGAGAAGGCTGTCACAGCGGTCGAGCTCACAGGTGAAGGTAAAGTAAAAAGGATGTATGCGATGCGTATTGAAGATTTTTCAGCACAATCTTTACAGTATATGTTCATAAACCACATAAGTCGAAATGCAAAAATAACGACTGATAAATGGAAGGGGTATAGACCTATTGTAGAAGCATACGATATCACTCAAATTGAAAGAAACTCTGTCTTGAATTTTAAAGCGTTGCACACGATGATCTATCAAGTAAAATCATGGATAGGAACGACATATTCGTGGGTCAGTGATTTTAATATAAATAGATGTTTTAATGAATTCTGCTATAGAATAAAATGCTCTCAAAGCAAAGCTACAATCTTTAATAATCTAATAACTAAAATGGTCAACATGCAAAAGGTATATCATAATCAAATTAAATACAATTAACTACTGATATCTAAAAATGAAAACAAAAACACAACTGTTACTAGAATTATGGACTGAGGCCAGGACCCGATTTACGAATCAATTGGTAAACCTCACGGAAGATGATCTGAATAAAAAGCTTACGCCCTCGGTTAATAGTGTGGGGTTTCTCATCCGGCATATTGGAGATGTAGAACTGCTCTTTGCCAAGAACGTTTTTGGCGGTAGCGAGGTAAAGGTTGTCGCTAAAACCGTTATCGCCCAAATGGATACCGGGGAATGGACGAATCTTGGAGAACTCAAAGATTATGTTGCAGGCTCCTTCAATACTTTAAAGGGAATTGTTTTAAAACAAACGGATGCCGATTGGGAATCTACCGTGACCACCAAAGAGTTCGGTACAAAGACGAAAGCAGAAGCTTTCGGTCGAATCGTATCACATACGAATCATCATTCAGGTCAGATGGCCGTTTTGCTCAAATATGGAAATTAACCGAAATAAATAGAACCATAAAAGTACGTTAGAGGATAGATTGGTTAAATCCAGAACCCTGTCATTTTATTCCACAAGGCTTCAAGCCTTTCCATCTTTTAAGCGTGGGGAGCGTCGAATGTGTCAAAATGGTTCCTCCCTCCCTTGACGTCCCCAATTTTTCGGCCCGCCTGATGTTGTTTTCTATTTCTTCCTCAAGGCTTATCCCTCTATCTACAAACATGATTATGGACTTAGGACCGAAGCGGAGTTGTCGGTCTTCCAATGGATCGAAACCTGGTATAACAGAAGAAGGATACACTCTACTTTGGGGTACAAAACAATAGAAGAATCTGAAAACAAAATGTCTAACCAAAAAATAGCCGCATGACTCTTATCTAATTATCCACTTTTTTGTAGCAAGTCCAGTTGCTTTCTGGTAACAAACACATTCATGGGATAAAGGGTCTACGAACGGTCTTTCTGCCTTGCAAACATCGTTTTATAGAGGCCAAAAGGTCTTCTAGGTCTGAAGGTTTTACGATATAGTCATAGGCTCCCAAATCCATTCCAGCCCTGATATCCTTCTTTTCGCTTTTCGCAGTATATAAAATTACGGGAATGGTTTTCAAATTTGGATGTTTGCCCAGCTTTCCCAACAATGCAAGCCCGTCCATCTCTGGCATTCTGATATCACAGATGATAATGTCGGGAACGATTTGCACTGATTTTTCAAAGCCCTCTTTTCCGTTGGTAGCACTTTGTACCAAATATCCTTCCATCTCTAAAAGTTCGCATGTGTTTTCACGAATATTATGGTCGTCTTCTATGATCAAAATAGTGGCCATATCCTATATTGGGGCTTAGTAAGAGAAATACTAAAGTAATCAATTTACGATTGAAACGTAAGAAAAAACACAAATTTAAATCTGAGGAAACTAATAAATAGTATTGAGAATTTTTAGTTTTAGAAAAAGAATTAGGTTATTCCATTCGGCTCACCGTCATTTTTTACAAGGCGAACATAAAACTTGGCGTTTGGCATATATTTCAATATGATAAACTGAATCAGTTAAGAAGAAACAAGTGGTTGAAATGGTTTCAAAAAAGTACGCAAATAGTGGATGAGTAACTAGCGCTCCTTGTTCCTAAAAATGGATATCACGATGATGAAACCCAAAACCGCGGAAACTAGAAAGCCCATGGCGCCCAAAATGGGTACACCGTTTAATTTAGGAGGCATGTCGGCAATGATCAGGAGCGACGACCCAATGGATAGTGCCGCGATGATTACGGCAAGTACCAGACGGTTTATAGCTTTCTTTAGCGCAGTCTTAAAATTGTTAAGGTTCTTGTGTTCATGAACAATGATTAGTTTACCATGTTTTATTTTTTTTAGGATGTCATCGATATCATCAGGCAGTGTATCTAAAAGTGCAGTATAGCCCTGAAACCGGTTCACGTTTTTTTTGAAAAGATGTTTTAGACCGAAACGTTTGCGACCGATCTTGGCTAGATACGGTCGTAGGTTGTCGGTAATATTAAATTCGGGGTCCAGCTTTAGACCAACGCCCTCGATGATTACTAGTGCGCGGGTCAGCATGTAGAGGTAATGTGGTAGGGTTATTTTGTTCTCATAAATAACGGTCTTGAATTGTTCCAAAGTAACGCCCAAACGAATGTTGCGAATGGAAGTATTGCTGATGCCCTCGATAAGTTCATGGAGGTCATATTCTAATTTTTTGACATTGGCAATTTCAGTCCGCACCGCGATTTTTTCCAATATGGAGATTATTTTGCGTACATCCTTGCGAATAAAAGCATACAGAAGTTCAAACAGGGCTTCCTTATCATTGAGCATGATACTGCCCATCATCCCAAAGTCGATAAAACAGATTTTTTCGATTTCGGGCAACACGAAGATATTACCAGGGTGAGGATCGGCATGAAAGAACCCGTGTTCCAAGATTTGCTCGAGGTACAGGTCTACACCGACCTTTGCCACCACCCGGGAATCGATGTTCGATGTTTTTAGCTTTTCGAGTTCCGATATTTTTATTCCGTCCACATATTGCATACAGATAATATGGTCGTTGCTAAGTTCACGGTAGACCTTGGGAACAAAAATGGCGTCGTTGTCTTCAAAATTTTTGGCAAAGCGTTCCATATGGTCCATTTCTTTAAGGAAACTGAGTTCCTCATGGATGCTTTTTTCGAAGGAAGCAATAAGCTGTAGCGGTTGAAAGGCCTTTGCTTGTGCACTGTATTTTTCCAAGGCCTTTGCCACCTCTTTCATCAGGACAATATCGGAAGCGATTATTTCCCTGATACCGGGTCGTTGTATCTTCAGTGCCACGCGATCACCATTGGTCAAACAGGCCTCATGTACCTGAGCCAATGATGCGGCGGCAAGCGGTTCCACCGCTATGGAACTGAAATAATCCGCATGGACCACATCCAATCCTTCCGATACCACTTGTTCTACCTCAAAATTTTTCAGGAACGGTACGTGGTCCTGCAGTTTTTCAAGTTCATGGATAAGTTCCGGAGGTAGCATATCTTCCCTTGTACTGACCATTTGTCCCATTTTTACATAGCTCGGTCCCAATTCTTCCAATACCATCCGTATGCGTTCAAAGGTGGACAGTGCAAGCAACTTTTCGGTATTGGGATGTTTTTTGAGATAGTCTTTAGGAATAAGTTTCCGTGCGTTGCTATGCGATATAACATTGCCAAAACCATATTTGCTTAGTACGCCGAACAGAGTACGGTATCTCTTCAGGTCATTTTTCTTGGGCAGTTTTATACCGAGCATGAAATTACATGTATTTGGTTAAAAATCGAAAAAATTCCTTTTAAGGTCGGCATAGATCTGACTTTGGGTTTCCATAGGTTCTCTAAAATCCAAGTGTTTCTTAATCAGGGCGACATTCATCATTTCCTTTCCGGTTTGGCTGTGCCCCGCAATGCTAGTTTCATGTTCCTCGATATCTTCTTGCATGGTATCGATTACCCCACCGTGGAGTACGAACTCGTTTTGAAAGTGCTCCAACTATTGCAAGACCTCTTTTTTGGTCCGTCGGGTAACCAGCTCGCTTAGCCGGTTGTTGAACGATTTCAGTTCGTCTTCCCAAAAAGTAAGTTCAGATTGCCATTGTAGATGACCTCTACGAAGTTTTGTTTTTCTTCCATGATATTTTCTTTTTTATGTGTTAGTCTCAATTTATCGTTGTTTGAAAAATTTGGACAATCCTCATTTCTTCCCAATTAATTCTGCTACCTCCCTTTCACCCAATATTTGTTCTAAATCTTCTTTTTCGATCACTTCTTGTTTTAAGAGAAGTTGTGCCAGTTTTTCCAGTTCGGTGCGATGTTCCAACAATACATCCTTTGTTCTCTCATAGGCGGTGGTCACTAGGTTCTTGACTTCTTTGTCGATCAGTTGGGCCATATGCTCACTATAGGGCTTGCCCAACAACCGCTCGTTCTGACCCGAAGAATCATAGAAACTTATAGGACCAATTTCTTCGTCCAATCCGTAATAAGCCACCATAGTATAGGCTTGTTTGGTTACTTTTTCCAAATCGTCCAAGGCACCTGAGGAGGGTTCCCCAAAAATGATATCTTCTGCGGCGCGACCTCCTAACGAGGCACAGATTTGGTCCATAAATTGTGATTTCGTTACTATCTGCCTATCCTCGGGCAGATACCAGGCAGAACCGAGGGATTTTCCACGGGGAATAATGGACACCTTGACCAAGGAATCTACATTTTTAAGATACCAACTGACCACCGCATGGCCAGCTTCATGGTGCGCCACGATTTCTTTTTCCTTCGACGAAATGATCTTGCTCTTTCTTTCGATACCGCCGATTACGCGATCCCTTGCCTCCATAAAATCCGTTTGCCCTACTTGCTCCTTTTTCTTACGGGCGGCAATCAATGCGGCTTCGTTGCAGATATTCGCAATATCCGCTCCCGAGAACCCCGGACTCATTTTGGCCAAGGTGTCAACGTTTACGGTTTTGGCCAATTTAAGGGGCCTCATGTGTACCTTGAAAATTTCCGTCCGTTCTTCCTTAGTGGGCAGTTCCAAATAAATATGGCGGTCGAACCTACCTGGGCGAAGTAGGGCCTTATCCAATACATCGGGTCTGTTGGTGGCCGCCAATACGATGACCCCGGTGTTGGGACCAAAGCCGTCCAGTTCCGTCAGTAATTGGTTCAATGTACTTTCGCGTTCATCGTTGGCCTGAAAAGCATTGACCTTACCACGGGAGCGACCTACAGCATCGATTTCATCGATAAATATGATACTCGGGGTTTTTTCCTTGGCTCGTTTAAAGAGATCGCGTACCCGAGAGGCACCGACCCCGACGAACATTTCCACAAATTCAGAACCTGATATGGAAAAAAACGGCACTTGTGCCTCGCCCGCAACGGCACGTGCCATGAGGGTTTTTCCAGTACCTGGCGGACCAACCAACATGACCCCTTTGGGGATTTTTGCTCCCAATTTCGTATAGGTTTCAGGATTTTTAAGGAAATCGACCACCTCCATGACCTCTGTTTTGGCTTCTTTCAGGCCGGCAATATCTTCGAAGGTCACGGAACTCTTCGTACTTTTTTCGGTCAGTTGGGCCGTGGACTTTCCGAAGTTGAAAAGCGAACTGCCCGATGGACTTCCGCTACCCATTTTACGGATCATGAACCACCAGAAAAGTATTATAATGCCGAATGGGAGCAGCCAAGAAAGCATATTGATCCAACTTGTACGGTTTTGATATTGTATATCGATTTTTTCTTCAGGGAGAAATTCCTTTTGGACCTGTTGCAACTTGTTCTCAAAGGTTTCTACCGACCCTATGTTCATTTGGTAGTGGGGCCCAGTTTTCGTATGCAATATACCTTCGGTAATCCACTTGTATTGTTCATCTTCGAGCCGATCTTGTTTAATGTAAATTTCCGCGACTTCTTTATTGATAACCACGATTTTTTCAACATCGTGTTGCGCCAATATATTTTTTTCCAAGACCGCCCAACCTATTTCCTTGATTTGGGAAGAAGGATTATAGGTCAGATAAAAAACAGTCATAATAACGAATAGGATAATATAGAACCAGCTAAAACCATACCCGCCATAGGGTGTTTTCGGGCTCTTTTTATGGCTTTCCGAAGTATTTGAGGTTCCTCTTTTATCCGAAGGCTTCTTCATTTTTGTTTAGATTCTACCTTTAAATCAGTTTATTCCTCAAAACTATATATTTCTTATCGACCAAGAAATGATATAAATCATTCCATAACGGTCGCCCTACCTTTATTTTACACTTATTCGACAAAATCTTCTTAAAGAGGTAGCTAGGACAAATCTAAAATCAAGTAATTATATTAGGAGAATTGACAAGCGGTCAAATTGAAAGTGTTTTACAGGGTTAAGTTATTACCGTATCGGCTTGCTTTGCCGATAATAGAACCTATGTGGTACCTATGAACTATGCCTACGACGGAAAATATGTGTATGGTCACACCAAAGAGGGTCTAAAGATAGACATGATGAGAAAAATCCCGAAATCTGTTTTGAGGTGGATGTCATGGAGAATATGAGCAATTGGCGCAGTGTAATTGCTTGGGGAAAATTCGAAGAATTGAAAAAGCCAGAAGAACGGAAGATAGGTATACAAAAACTTATGGATAGGGTTATGCCCATAATAACTGGTCAAACGACAGTACCCATGCGATGTCTGATGCCCACGGAGCCTATAAAGAATCGATGCGGGGCATAGTTTTATAGAATCGAACTAATCGAAAAAACAGGGCGGTTCGAGAAAAGGTAAATTTTAGACGGTTACCCGGAAGTTTAGGGCTCGATTGACCGTCCGCTGTTGAGTACGAATTTGAATGGATTTTTTAATAAGGTACTTTTTTAAATGTTTTAGGTCATTTTATGGCATCGTAAGCATTACTTTAAGAAGTGATTTAATTTTTTTTGGATCGAAAGATAGGGCTACTGATATTTGTGTTACCACGCGCACATACCATGGCACATGTACAAAGTACCCGACAAAGATACTATAGAAAAGGAAATAGTCACCAACATACCTTTACCCGAGCGAGGATTTCCCCCGACGGATCCCTTGTCCGAGATCGTCGATGTGGAATTTTAGATAGAGAGCGTTACCAAGCAACTTATTGAAGAGGTCCCTTGTTTTATTCTTGCTATCCCCGCGTATAAAATCTACACGATATCCAAGACGCTAGTGTATGCTTCGGATTTTTGAGGAAGAGGATGTGTATACTGCTAAAAAATTGACAGAAATGGCAAAATCCATGAATGCCGACATTAAGATTGTGCATATTGCAACAAGAATGGAGTATAATGGTGAAATACAACTGGAATTTTTTAAAGAGTTGCTTCAAAAGAAAATAACCTATCCCAATATTGACTTCAAAATACTGTTTTCAGAGGATGTTTTCGAATCGCTCCGACTCTATCTGGAAGAAGTTAACGCAGATTTAGTTGTCATGTTGGAATGGGAAAAAAGAAACCTGTTCAAACATGGTTTCATCGTGATCTGCTCAAAAAATGAAAACTTATGATGGGGTACCGCTATTGAGTTTTCGGGAAGGCAACCATCAACTCTTTTATTTTAAGACCGCTTTTTAGTTGGATCGAACTTTTTGTCGAACACAACCATTATGGTCTACGATCGAATGGGGGTTATTCTATATCCGGAAGTACCAGTAGTGGTACTCCCGTCTTAAAGGCCACATTTCGGAGGACAGGTTCGCGTAACAATTTTTTAAAAAATCCTTGTTTGTTCTTTAGCATATCGACCATTCCAACATTTTTTATTGGTCTCAAATTTAGTTAAAACTATGCACTTTAGTGCATCTCGCTTTAGCTTCTAAAAAAATTTACCTTTGTTATATGGCAGAACAAAGAGTAAATGGACATATGGTTTCGCGCTTGACAGTTCACATAGTTTGGAGTACCAAATATCGTTATTCCGTACTGGAAGGTGATATTCAAAAGCAATGTAGG
>Ga0209344_10001927_pt1 | contig 24837 bp, 20 predicted proteins | sample Cruoilmetagenom6_FD_187293 | JGI IMG/M metagenome (GOLD analysis project Ga0209344, IMG submission 187293) | Oil polluted marine microbial communities from Coal Oil Point, Santa Barbara, California, USA - Santa Barbara Oil Seep Sample 6 (SPAdes)... | ecosystem: Environmental > Aquatic > Marine... | reverse complement strand
CAGGATGCAGAGTAAATCCCCCTTCGTGCACCGATAGCTCAGCTGGATAGAGTACCTGACTACGAATCAGGGGGCCAGGGGTTCGAATCCCTTTCGGTGCACCACTTCTCTTCCTATAAAATGTCAGTGATTTTTGACTTTCCCGTCACGATATTGACCCAAACATCAAAAGACTGACGTTTTGATCTTCCTTCAATCTTGTTGTTTTCATCCCTGACATCTCATTCAGCCTTCTTTCAGTTAGTTTTTAAGCAAAGCGCTTTAGCGCGCTTGCCTTACAAAACTTGACCCGCTGGCGAAGCGTAGGGGGTAGCAAATGCAACAGAATTCGAGAGGGAATTGGTGCGGCACGCAGGCGAAGCCGAGTACACGGCCCCATCTAATTCTATTGCGTGCGCGTGGGGACAACGTCCCCAAGTCTTTAATTGTATTGTCGAGTGCGTGAAAAAATTTACACAAGAAATGTGGGAATTCAGCTTTATAGCCCTTGTAAGATATTCAAAATAACTACCCTAGGTCACTCTCGGCCCATTCCGGACCTTCACCGACTATCCAAGATACTGCGTCTGCAGCCCGCTTTCCGGACGTTCGCTGCACGCGCTCAATCTTGATGTGGGTGAACTAATACAGTGCGGGTTTTTCTGCCTTTTGCTTGTACCCCTGTTGCAGATGCAGAATTCCTTGGCAAATGCTGCGCGGAACCCGCGGCGGTGCTGCAGATTTTTTCAAACCGGCCGTTCATGAGCTGTAAATCAGCAAGATTTCAGGCCAACCACTCGTTGCAATCAATTTCAGCTCGCAACCAGTCCAAGAATGCCTCCGCACCCTGAGATATCGGACGATCCGTGAAAACGACAAAGTAACCCGCGTTTTCAACTCTGATGTCAGACAATCTGACAAGAGTTCCGTCGTTTAATTCAGGCGCGACCAGATCATCCCAAAGGGCGATCCCCTGGCCATCCACCACGGCCTGAACACGGCTGTTTGAGTCTGGGATCGTCAGGCTAGAACGGCTGGGTGAATACGGCAGCCCTGCAGCTGTGTGCCAGGCCCGCCAACCGGCATCGCCAGAGCTGTCACCCAAGAGCGGAAGCTGCCTGACCGCCTCGGCCAATCCAAGACGGCCTACCTGCTCAGCAACTGCGCGGCTGGCTGTTGGCACAGCAGGCAGGGATAGAAGAAGTTCGCTTTTATGACCCTCCCAACCGCCAATCCCCCAGAGGATAGCCATGTCAATTCTGACAGATCTAATCATGTCAACGGAGTTAAGCGGTTCGATTCGCAGGCTGATGCCGGGATTGGCCTCAAAAAAGCGAGTTAGCCTTGGCGAAAGCCAGCGTGACGAGAAATAGGTCAGGGCACCAATGGTCACGGCACCTGAGGCTGTGCCACGCAGGTCTTCGATTTCACGGTCGATCTGGCTCAGGGCCGTTTGGGAGACATGCCACAACCTGCGCCCTTCCTCCGTCAGTTCCAGTTTTGCGTGCGCGCGCTCGAACAGTCTAAATCCAAGCTCCGCTTCGAGCTTGTTGATTTGATAACTGATCGACCCTTTCGACTGATACACCTCGTCCGCCGCCTTGGTCATCGACAGATTGCGGGCAACAGCATCAAAGATCTTGAGGGAATCATAGGAACGAAAACGCATGTTTATTGTTTAATATTTTTAAACGACTTGTGCAAATCATTAGATTTGCGCCAGGTCAATGGGTCCAATACTCTGATTTCAATGCGTGGCATCCATCCATTTTTGTAAATGGTCACCCGCAGGCGTCCAACAACTCTAAACGGTGAATATTATGACAACCGACCTTTCAAACGCGCGTTTCGCTGTCAAAGCTTTTCCAAACACAGGCGAGCGCCCACGCGAGCTGACCCGCACGATGCCGCCCCATCCCCTCAGCTACATGGAATTGCCCTTTGATCCCGAATACACGCTCTACAATTCGCGCCTGACACCCGAGAAACTCGATACGGCCACAGATGACGAGATGTATTGGGCCGTGCGCACCAATGTCATTTTCCGCCACACCGGCGAGTTGCCGATCGAGATCAGCGGGCCGGACGCCGAAACCCTGCTGGACAAGGTGTTCACCCGGAGCGTCAGCAAGGTAAAGCCGGGCCGCTGCTCCTATCAATTTGCCTGTTACCACGATGGCGGCATGATCACCGACGGGGTGCTGCTACGGCTGTCGCAGGACAGGTTCTGGATGGCGCAAGCCGATGGCGACCTCTTCAGCTGGTACAAGGCCCATGCCGAGGGGCTGGACGTGAAAATCCACGACCCGAATGTCTGGGTCAGCCAAATCCAGGGTCCGCGGTCACTGGAACTGCTGGCAGCCGTGCTGGACGGTCCGATGCCCGATCCTTTCCGCTATTTTGATTGCGCCGAGGTCTCCATCGCGGGCCAGACCTGCTGGATCAGCCGCTCGGGCTTCACCAACGAGCTGGGTTGGGAGGTCTATCTGCTGCCCAACACCGACATAGCGGCCATCGGGGACAGGATCATGGAAGTTGGTGCTGCGTTCGGTATCCTGCTGACCGGAACGCCGGTGTTCCGGGCGCGGCGGATCGAGGCCGGGTTGCTCAATGCCGGGTCGGACTTCGGACCAGAAACGACCCCGTTCGAGGCGGGTCTGGGTGCGTTCGTTGAGTTTGATGACCGTGATTTTGCTGGCCGCAAGGCGCTGGAGGCCGCCGATAGGTCCTGCCGCACCTGGGGCATGCGCGTGTCCGGCGGCGTGGCGCAGCTTGGACGCGTCATGACCATTGATGGCAAGGATATCGGTCGGGTCTGTTCTTCGGGCTATTCGCCCTATCAGGGCTGCGGTGTATGCATCGTGCGCATGGATGACCCCGCACAGGGTCCGGGCACAAAGGTAGACGTGCTCTGTGCTGATGGGTCCACCCAGAGCGGCGAGCTCTGCACCCTGCCGATGTATGACGCCGACCGCCTGATCCCACGCGGCAAGCTGGTGGATATTCCGACCAAACCCATTGCTGCAGAATGACTTGGCAACTCAAGCGTCTCGCCTTTTCAGTCAAATCAAACATGCACCGCCGATGTCCCGAGAGCGCGCGAGAGGCGTGGCAGGGTATTGGTAGTTCAGGATTAAGGCGAAACGTCTTAGGCTGCGTTCGCAAGAAACCCTGCGAGTGCAGCCGCGGCCACTGACGCGCGTTCAACATGAAGGAAATGTCCGCATTCATGGAGGATTTGAAGCTGAGCCTTTGGAATAGCTTGCGCCATCGCTTCGATTTCAGCGCCTTTCACCATGCGGTCTTCCTGCGATGCAAGGATCAATGTCGGGACTTGTAGCGCGGGCAGTTTTGCGCTCAGGTCCAGTTTTGAACATGCAGTGAAATCGTTCAGCAGAACGCTTCCTGAGGCAGACATCATCCTTTGCTGTGTGGTCTTCACGTAGTGTTCTGGCGTTGATTTGTGCCAGCAAGAGCGGGCGATGGCGGCGACGGTATCTTCGGTTTGGTTCTGCAACCCCTTCAGCAATTCGGGTGTGACTGGCATTCGCGCTGCCCCGGCGATCAGGCACAGTGAGGAAATCCACACGCTAGATTGCAGCACGGCTGACAAAACAACTCCGACACCCATTGAGTGCCCCACTAGGCAGACGTTTTCTAAACCAAGCGCTTCAATGAACCTGATCACAACTGCACCGTAGACGTCGATATCACTCAGGCTTTGACCATCGGATCCACCGTGACCGGGTAGATCAAGAGCAAGGACTGGATAAGAATGCAGCGATTGTCCGCCCTCGCCGGGCAGAACAACCGTCGATGTCCAGAGGCCAAGAGGGGCTGTCGCCTCTTCCACACCCCGCCAGGATTGAGGCCAGTCGAGTTTCGATCCTCCGGCACCGTGCACCAGAACAAGTGTGGGCCGTTCCGGCGTTACTGCTATTCCGTTGGCGCTAAAGCAAATATCTTGCCCACCTACGCTCACCTTCTGGTTGGCGTATGTCTCAAAGCGAGGATAAGGCGTCACAACGATCACACCAGCTTGTGCATGGCTTCCAGATCAGTTGACCCGATCTCGTCTACTATCTTGCTGCGTAGTTTTCGCATGCCGCCCAGCCATTTGTCGTAGTTGACAGATTTGAATTGGATGAATTGCGCGACATCCGCGTGCGGCAAGATCAGGAAGCTTTCCTGCGCAACACCCTCAACCACGGTTTCAGCAAGTGCTTCCGGCGTGATCACACCTGGCAGATCGCTTAATGCACCCTTTTCGGCATAACCTAGCATCGGGGTTGCCACATATTGCGGACAAATGACCGAAACTTTGATCCCGTCACCGCCATGGGTGATCGCGACGGATTCAGCGAACCCTAAGGCTGCGTGTTTGGTCGCAGAATAGGCCGCATCACCGATTTGGCTCAGCAACCCGGCAGCCGAAGACATCTGTAGCAGATATCCGCTGCCGCGTTCGATCATGCCGGGCAAAACCGCCCGTGCGGCATAGACATGTGCCATAACATGAACGTCCCAGCACAACGCCCAGGTGTCATTACTGGCCGAGGCTGAATGTGATGGTTCGCCCAAACAGACACCTGCGTTTGAGCAGAACATATCTACCGGGCCAAAGTGCTCCTCAGTTGCTTTGACCAACGCTTGCACATCGGCCTCCTTGGTGACGTCGCATGCCACGCCCAAACCATCAAACGCGGCCGCGGTTGCACGCGCAGCACCTTCGTCCAGATCGGCGACAACAACTTTTGCCCCCTCTTTGGCGAACCGAGTGGCTAAGGCCGCACCAATGCCGCGTGCGCCGCCGGTGATAATGATCGTCTTATTATTAAGATCCATGAGATTTTCCTATCGAGTAATTCAAAGAAGAGACGGCAACCACAGCGCCATCGAGGGAAATGCAATCACAAGGCCAATCATCACAAACATTGCTAAAACAAAGGGGATCGCCCCTTTGATCACATCTTTGATTGGTCCGCTTGGCCGGATGGATTGCACAACATAGAGATTCAGCCCAATCGGCGGTGTGATCAAAGCGGTTTCCAGCAGCAGCATTAGCACTACACCGAACCAGATCGGATCGTACCCAAGGGCGACGATCACCGGCACGACAATGGGGGTCGTTGTGATCAGCATGGAAAGGCTCTCCATGAAACAGCCCATCACCAGATAGATGGCGATGATGATCAACAGCACCTGAAACGGTGAGAGGCCTAAGCCTTCGATAAAGCTTTGGAATGCGGCCGCGAGGCCGATGACGGCAAGCACGAAGTTCAAGAAGGCCGCTGCAAGAATGATCAGCATGATCATCGCGGTTGTCCGCATGGTGCCTTCAAATGATTTCAAAAGCATGTCACGTGTCAGCTTGCCATTTTTCCACGACAGAAAGAGTGCCGCAAGAACGCCCAGAGAGGCACTTTCCGTTGGCGTCGCCCAACCCGCATAAATGGAGCCGATGACAACGATGAAAATGAACAATGGCTGCAACAGGTTTGGTAGGCTCGCGAAGCGTTCAGCCCATGTTATCTGCACCTTTTCGCCACCCCAGCCTTTATTGGCGAGGCACAGAATGACGATGGTAAGACTGTAGAGCCCCGCCAAAACCAGCCCCGGTAAGATTCCCGCGAGGTAAAGCTTGGGCACGGATGTATTGGTCAAAAGCCCGTAGATGATCAGGCCAACGGAAGGCGGTATCAGAATACCAAGTGTCCCACCGGCGGCAAGCGAACCAAGAAACAGGGGGGTGTGATAGCCGCGTTTGTCGATTTGGGGAACCGCGACTGTACCCACTGTGGCCGCCGTTGCCACAGACGACCCAGACGTCGCCGCAAAGATGGCGCTGGAACCGATATTGGAGTGCATCAGCCCGCCAGGCAGCCATGACAGCCATTTTGCCATCGCATCATACATCTTTTCAGCGATGTCCGTGCGCAGCATGATCTCGCCCAGCATAACAAACATGGGCACAGCAACCAGCAGGAACTCGATCGAGTTTTCCCACATCATGTCACCAATGGCGCGACGCAAAGGCATAATGGAAAAGGTCTCATCCAGCGTCACACCCAACAGGCCAAGCGCTGCAGCAACCGGGATTGCAAGGAAGATGAACAATAGCAGAAGTGCGAATGTGACGATAAGGATCATGACTTGCCCTCCGTCTTTATAAGTTCAGCATTGATTTCGCCTTCGATGCCTTCGGAACCAATTAGCTCAGAGACTACATCCCAGTTGCGGCGCAGGACATTGCCCGCAACACGAAGCGCAATCAATCCCCACATTACCAATGCAAGTCCGATCCCGCTGATCCAAACAATCTGGGGAATAGAAAGCGGTGTGCGCAGCGGCGTGACCGAGATACGGCCGGTTTCAATAGTTCCCTTGACCATTTCAAACCCGTACCAGCCGATAAGGGCGAACAGCGCGCCAAGTGCGAGAAAGCTGAGAATGTCCAATGCAATGCGCACTGGGCGCGGCATCAGATTATAGACAACATCGATCCGCACATTCCCTTTCTTTCTGATCACGGCGGCGTAAGACCAGGCCGTAGCTGCCGCGAAGACGTAGCCTGAAATCTCATCAGCGCCCCCAAGCGACGAGTTAAAAAGCTTGCGCATGATGACTTCCAATCCCACCATGAAAGCTGTCATCAAAAGGGCAGCCCCTGCGACCCAAACGGCAATTTCTGAGACACGGTCAAGCGCGCCTTGTGTTCGGATCAACATGATAAATCCCCTGAATAGTTAGGTGGCGGCACCAAAACATTGATGCCGCCAAGCGCGTTATTTAATGGACAGGCCATTGGAAGCACCGATTGTAGTGTTCCATGGGTCCGCACAATCCGCGTCGCCGCAGCGATCAAGCCAGCCTGGGAAGACATGGCTTTGCAGGATCTCTTTGGCCTGCGCGCTATCGGCTTTGGTCATTGGGATAAGGCTCATATCAACTGCTTCACCTTTGGAACACCCTGCATCATCACCCGTCAGACAGGCCAGCCCCTCGTTTTCTTCGGTAACGTACTTTGTCCAAGTGTCAGCTTCCCAATTACTGATCTGCTCGGCCAGTGCGACGCGGGATGCATCATCAAGGCTCTGCCATTTGGAAAGGTTCGCGTAAAGCCCCGCCATGCCCATGTTAATCGGCAGTTCACCAACATAGTTGATCACCTCGTGCCAGCTGGCGTCATAGGCTGGGATCGCACCAGTGACCGCGCAATCAACGACGCCGTTCTGAATGGCAGGAACAACCTCACCGAATGCAATCGTCACGTTTGTGGCCCCTGCGCCCGACAAGAAGTCCGCGTGGGTAGCGCTTGAAGTTCTGATCTTACGACCTTCAAGACCAGCCAAACCATCAAATTCGTCCTTACAGAACACGAACTGGCGACCAAATGGGTAATGGGCCAGCATGATCAGATTCTGCTCCGCCAGACGTGCGTTAATCACCTCGCGGTAGGCATCGGCGTTGGCTCGTGCGCTGGCCATATCAGTTGCGACACCAGCAAGATCGATGCCTTCCATCTCGGGCGTCGATCCGGTGACATAGGCGACAACCATGTTGCCCATATCGAATACACCGTTTTGCAGCAGGTTGAGCGTCTCGTATCCTTTCAGGCCCATGACGGAAATCGAAACGATTTCGCCGCTCATCTGACCATCGGTGTTCGCCGACAATGTTTCGGTCCAGAACGGTGCTTCGTAGTTTTTATACTGGCTCAGGCTGCTCCATGTGCCCAGCACCTTAAACTGGTGCGGCTGGATGTCGTCTGCGCTTGCCGTTCCAGCGGCGACTGCAAGGCTTAGCCCTGCTGTGGTTACGAGTGATTTCAACATATATTCCTCCCTTAGATGTGTTGAATAAGTGCCGCTCAGATCATTCCGAGCGGTCGTTGATGGGTGTGTTGGTGGTCCAGTCAAAACTTCCGGTGTCGCGTTCCTGAACAGCCTGTTTCCAGCCGACCGCCTCGACGCGGGCCTTGAAATTCATGCCCTCAGGCGAATGGCGGGTGATCCCGTCAAAGACGGTGGCCAGCCTTTGGGTTTGATTGATCTTTTCTTCCACGGCCGCATTGATCACCATTTTCTGCATTGCCAATTGGTTGATCGGAACGCTTGCCATGCGGGCGGCCAATGCTTCGATCTCTCCGTCCATTTGATCATCAGGCACCGATTTCAGAACCAGCCCCATTTTTGCGGCCTCGATCCCAGTGACCTTGTCCCCCGTGAACATCATACGCTTGGCTTTTTCGGGGCCCAGCCGATGCACCCACATCGCCGTTGTCGGGCAGCCCCAAACACGACTGGGCATATAGCCGATCTGCGCTGTGTCGCTCATAATGGTGAGATCCGCACAAAGCGCGATGTCTGACCCACCAGCAACAGCAAAACCATGCACTTTGCAGATAACGGGTTTCATCGCGCGAAAGAGCGACATGAAAGCCTGAGTGTTTGCCCACATGAACTGAAAATCCTGCATCGGATCCCACGGCATTTCTTGCACAACCTTGTTGGGGCCATTGCCCTTGGCGTAGTGCGCCAAATCATAGCCTGAACAAAACGCTTTGCCCGCACCTGTCAGGACCATCACATGCACATTTGCGTCTGCATCCGCCTCGGCCACCGCGGCTGCCAGCTCGCGCGGCAAGTCATCGTCAATCGCATTCATCACCTCGGGTCGGTTCAAGGTGATGCGGCCGATGCGGCCATCTTTTTCGTATAGAACTTTTGGCAAGGTGCGTTGCTCCAGTCATAAATTTCGCTCCGCTGAGCGGTTGCTTTACCATGGTTGCCATTTCTGAAATTTTCCATTATTAATTTTCTATGCTTTGATAACTTAGGAGTATCAATTATGCTTCCAACACTGCGCCAACTGCTTGTCTTCAAAACCGTTGTCGAGCAAAGCAGTTTTCGAAAAAGCGCTGACGTTCTGAACACCTCCCAGCCAGCGCTCTCGAACTCTGTTAAGGCCCTCGAGGAAATTCTTGGAACACCGGTGTTCTTCCGAACAACGCGAGCTGTAGAATTGACGGCGGCCGGTACGGCTCTTTATGCGCGTCTAGATCAAATCTTTACGATGATTGAGACTGCGACACTTGAAGCCCGCGATGCGGCAGACGGCAAAGGCGGTAGATTGCGCCTGAATTACGTGGATTTTGCAATTCTGGGTGGATTACCCGATGTATTGGAAAATTTTCGGTCACAGAATCCGAAGATAAAGATTGATATGGGTTTCGCGCGCACGCTTGAGCAAATTGAAAAAATGCAGAAAGGTCAGATAGATGTTGGGTTCATTTTTGATATGGACACGCCCATCCCACCGGATTTCAACCGATTGAAATTTAGTGTTGAAGGGCTTGCCGCTGTTGTACCGAGAACGCATCGTTTGGCGAAACGTGCCACGTTAGAGTTGGAAGAGCTCGAAGGCGAGCCCATCATCGCGGGCGACGCAAGATGGGAGCGGTATACCGATATGGTCAACGAGCATTGCATTTCTCGTGGCTTCTCGCTCGAGATCTCACAGCGGGCTTATTTGCGCGACGAGATGCTTTCCCTCGTTCTGGGGGGTATGGGCGTGCTGATCTACCCTAATTGCATCATGAATGCCGCGCGCTTTGGTTTGCGCGCTATTCCGATCAGCGATGTTGGGGATGTTATTATGACCTCGTTAATTTGGCGCGATGGCAGTTCAAACCCTATTGTATCCCCGTTTGTCGAAGCTGTACGAAAGTCACTTGGAAACACATTTTGATACATAATAGTTATCAGTGAATAGAATTTTGATATTTGAGAAATCGCGATACGTTGTTTTTGATCTTATAGCAGAACGAAGAGCTATAATTATCTATCAGAGGCCGAAATGTACAACTTGCAACTTGATTCCGCTTATTTCCCCACACAATCAGACTTAGAACCACTCGATGTGTCTATTGGCGAATGCTTAAGGGAAGTCACTGCTAGAAACATTTACAAGTCGGCCCTGACTGAAATCCGTCAAGATGGTTCCCGAGGACGCAGTTGGACATACGGCGCGCTTTGGGAAGACTGCCAAGACCTCGCGCTTGCATTGATTTCGCGTTTTAGCAAAGGCGAAAAGATTGTGGTCTGGTCTCCAAATAGCCCTGAGTGGGTTTTGATGGAATATGCCTGTGCGCTTGCCGGTCTGGTTCTTGTAACGGCCAATCCATCCTTGCAGGTCAAAGAACTACGCTACGTATTGGAACAGTCAGGCGCGGTTGCCTTATTCCATGTTCAAGAGTTCAGAGGCAATCCGATGTCTGAAATCTCCAAACTTGCCAGCGATGGCAATACAGTCTTGCGGGAAGTAACTGATCTCGATGACCACGACGTTTTGTTTGCACGAGGGTCAAATGAGGCAATTCTTCCTGATGTTTCATCATCCGATCCGGCTCAAATTCAATATACGTCCGGAACGACCGGGTTTCCAAAGGCGGCACTTTTGTCCCATGGGGGGCTTTTGAACAACGCGCGCTTTTATGCAGATCGCTGCGGCGTCACGGAACACAGCATCTGGATAAACATTATGCAGATGTTTCACACATCCGGCTGTGGGATGGTTACGCTGGGAGCAATGCAGGCAGGGGCGCATATGGTGCTTGTAAGCTTGTTTGATGCTCCTCGTATCGTCGATTTGGTCGAAAGCGAAAAAGCCGATATCGTCCTGGGCGTTCCAACAATGGTCGTTGCCCTTCTTGAAGAACAAGAAGCTAAACCGCGTAACACGAGTACGCTGCGAGTGATCAGCTGCGGTGGCGCCAATGTTGCCGCAGAATTGGTGCGACGGGTGAAGAAAGCGTTTGGATGCGGATTTTCAACCCTCTATGGCCAAACGGAGCACTGCCCAGTCATCACCCAGCACCACTTGGACGACAGTATTGACGATATCTGCAAGACAATTGGCCAACCGATCCCTCAAACTGAAGTGTCCATCCGACGTTTGGCTGACAACTCCTGCGCTGATTTGAACGAACAAGGCGAAATCTGTGCGCGTGGCCCGTGCACTATGCTCGAATACCACGACAACCCGAAAGCCACGCAGGCGACGATTGATGCAGATGGTTGGCTCCATACCGGTGATTTGGGCACAATGGACGACCGAGGCTATCTAAAGATCACCGGCCGGGTCAAAGAGATGATTATTCGCGGCGGAGAGAACCACTTCCCTGCGGAAATCGAGAATGCGATGCTGACCCATCCAGAGATTCAAGAAGTCGCTGTGATCGGCATCGCCGACGAAAAGTGGGGCGAGTTGATCGCATGTTTCATTCGATCATCCCACGATACACGTCTAAGCGCGGCGGAACTGAAATCCCATTGCCGAACCGAATTATCTCCGCAAAAAAACCCAAACCTTTGGGTCGAGGTTGACAATTTTCCGATGACCGGGTCTGGTAAAATCCAGAAATTCGCCTTGCGCGATATGTTCGAGCGCGGGGAATTCACTCCCTTGTCTGATTAGGTGTATCAATGGCGAAATCTGAACGAGACCTGCTCACAAGCACGCATTGGGGCACCTACCGGGTGGATGTTGAGAATGGTCGTGTCACCAACCTTCGCGGGTTTGAGCATGACCCCGATCCCTCGCCAATTGGGCAGGGAATTGTGGATGTACTTGACGGCCCAACGCGGATCACCGCCCCGATGGTGCGAAAAAGCTGGCTTGACAATGGTCCGGGTACCGCAGGCGAAATGCGCGGTTCGGATGAATTCGTCGAAGTCACTTGGGAGGAAGCCAACCGCCTGGTTGCAGATGAATTAGAACGCATCCGTAGAGCCCATGGCAATCAAGCGATCTATGCCGGCTCCTATGGTTGGGCCAGTGCCGGCCGTTTTCATCATGCACAAAGTCAGCTCAAGCGGTTTCTGAACTGTATTGGCGGCTATACCGGATCAAAGAATACTTATTCCTTTGCCGCCGCCGAGGTTCTGGTGCCGCATATTCTCGGCACGTTCCGGGGGCATTTGGACACCACAACCAGCTGGGAGAGCATTGCCACGGATTGCGAGCTTTTTATCGCTTTCGGCGGTGTCCCTCTAAAGAACGGACAGATCAGTCAGGGCGGCACCGGCGCGCATGTGCAGAAAGGCGGGTTACTGGCCGCGCATGAGGCGGGCGTCAAGTTCGTCAACATATCACCCCTGAGATCGGATTTGCTGGATCAGGTCAAGGCAGATTGGCTGGCGATCCGTCCCAATACGGACGTGGCGCTGATGCTCGGACTCGCACATGTGCTTCTCAGCGAAGGTCTCCATGACCGTTCTTTTCTGGACCGCTATACGGTTGGTTTCGATCGTTTCGCCGGATATCTTTTAGGCGAGGCGGATGGCATTCCAAAATCATCTGAATGGGCTGCAGAAATCTGCGAGATACCTGCCGATATCATCCGTGATTTGGCCCGTCGCATGGCGCAGAGCCGTACGATGATCTCAAGCGCCTGGTCGCTAACCCGCCAGGATCACGGTGAACAGCCCTTTTGGGCGGCGATCGCACTGGCCTCAATGCTGGGGCAAATCGGCCTGCCGGGGGCGGGTCTTGGGTTCGGCTATTCAGCGATGAACAACACCGGATTGAACCGCAAGCCAATCATCTATGCGTCCTTTCCGCAAGGCCACAATCCGGTGCCAGATTTCATCCCCGTAGCACGCGTAACCGAAATGCTGGAGAAGCCCGGGGAGCAATTCGATTATGACGGAAAGTCCTACGAGTATCCCGACATCCGGCTCGTCTGGTGGGCCGGTGGCAACCCGTTCCATCACCATCAGGACCTCAACCGGATGCGTCGGGCCTGGGCGAAACCCGAAACCATCATCGTTAACGAATGGTGCTGGAACGCACTGGCGAAGCATGCCGATATCGTACTGCCCTGTACCACGCCGCTAGAGCGCAGCGACATCGCGCTCACACCCAAAGACCCCTATCAGGTAGTTATGGATCAGGCGATCGAACCCGTGGGACAGGCGCGGGATGATCACGAAATCCTACGCGGCATTGCCGCCAAGATGGGCGTAGAAAAAGCATTCACCGAGGGCCGCAGCCCAGAGGAATGGCAGCGCTGGATCTGGGACATCTCGCGTCAACAAGCGGCGGAGCAAGGCGTTGAACTCCCCGATTGGGAGCATTTTCAGCGCGACGGCTGGATCAAGATACCGGCGCCCGAAAAGCCGACGATCATGATGCAGGCGTTCAGAGACAACCCAGACGCCAGTCCATTGGCCACACCGTCAGGCAAGATCGAGATCTATTCGGAGACCATCGCAAACTTTGCCTATGAAGATTGTCCGGGCCATCCAACCTGGATGGAGCCGACCGAATGGTTGGGCCGAGCAGATCCGGACCACCTTCATATGATTTCAAACCAGCCACGTAACAAACTGCACAGCCAGTTGGATCATGGTGCAGTCAGCCGCACTGACCGTCCCAAAGGCATGGAACCCGTTACAATGAATCCTGTTGATGCCGCCGCGCGCGGACTGAAAGAGGGGCAAATCGTTCACATTCACAACATCCGCGGTGCATGTCTTGCCGAATTGCGGATCAGCACCGATATCCGGCCCGGTGTCATTCAGATCGCCACCGGAGCATGGCTTGAAATAGATGGAAAACTCTGCCGCAATGGTAACCCGAACGCGCTCACCCTCGACAAGGGAACTTCAAGATTGGCCCAAGGTCCCGTGGCGCATTCTTGTCTTGTTAAGGTGGATAAAAATGATCAATCACGGAAATCGCTGTAGTTCGTTGCACATTAGAAATCGGTATTCCTCAGCTGATTGGGCAACCGCTAATTTTCTGGCTTTACAAAAGTCGCCGCCTGAACCGTTGTTGACAACACACACCAAAACTTGTGGTCAAGATAAACGAACAAGGACTTTCATTGATTAGAGTGAATGTCTGCAACGTTTGCCGCACGACGAAACAAAGAATCTCGCCAGCGCTGAAATGCCCACGCCGCGTACGCATGCAGCAAGATTTTGACACTTCCGCAAAGTGCTCTCAATCACGTCATTAGATCGGTTGCAGCATTCTTGGGTTCAACACCCAAATGACCGGCAGCTTTCGCGGGCCCTGCAGAGAGTCTTCGCAAACGCAACGAAGGGCTGGTTTCCGCCCTCAATTACCAAAGGTCACTTCTTATTATTTATAGCTTTCTGCACAGTAGCCCAAGATAGGCTCAAATGAATTGCAATCTTGTTTGGTGACCAGCCCTTTTCCCAATGAGCAATAATTTGTTCCGTATCATAGCGTTTATTAGAATTTCTTGGCTTAATTTCTCGCCCTGTAGACTTGATCCAATTCGATATAGTTTGAGGCATGACACTATATTTTTTGCCTAGCTTACGCAGAGAGGTACCATTTTCCCATTCCAAAGAGATATTTTCAAATAAATCGACACCAGCAGCTTTCAAGCGAGCTATACTTTGCCTTCTTGGAACACCCAAACTAGCCGCAAAGGTGTCGAGAGTTTCGCTTCTTTGAAATAATTTCACTAACTGATCCCTAGGTAAATCATCCATTTTATTGGGAGGCTTAGCATAACTGGTGCGTGGTCTCTTTCTGATCGCATCAACTGCGCTGAGAAAAGTTTGGAATTCGTCGAAAATATTCTTAGAACTTTGTGATTGCCCTCCGCGTGAAGGCTTGGATTTCGAACGCGCTGCCATTCTTTTTTTAAAAATAAAGTCTGATCTCTTTTTCCTGAGATGAGCCGTTGCCTCGTATTTTTCTTTTGCGGCCTTAAATTCCTTCTCAGCCTGCAAAACCTGTTCGTTCTCTTTGAGCGTCAGGCCATCAAAATTGGCATCAATAGAAATCTTATCGACCTCACTCACACGACGACTAGCTACTGTGGATTGATTATCCACGCGAATCTCCAACACAAATTATAGAACCAGTAGCGCCTCCAAAAATAACTTTAGCAAGTTAAAGCTCTCATTTTGCTACAGGAAGTCACACTCAAATTTGAAATAATGATCCGCACAAACTCGAAATCCTTGACCAGGCTCTTCGCTTCAAGCTTGGTATTCGAATTATGCAATTAGTTTGAGTAATGCGATGCAACCAGATTTAGAAAAACACGAACTCCTGAAGTTTAGGCTTCGACAGAACGGAACTTCGTTAGCAAAAATTGCAAAATTTTTAGGCATTACGAATAGCAGTGTGACCGTCGTAAGTCAGGGGTATCGCCGTTCAAAGCTGTCGAGAAAGCTTTGGCAGAAGCCTTGAATACCAAACCAGAATTGCTTTTCCCGAACAGATACAAGGAGTTTGAAACATGACTTAGAAAAAGCAAAGCCCCCGAGAGCGGACACTCTCAAAGGGCTTAGGTGTATTCGAGTGAGACCCGCTTACACCTTCTTAATGACCCAAATTGCGAGATCGGTCAAGCGTGCAGTTAATTCTGTGGGCCGATCTCGTTCATTCAAATTTTGAAGGAGAGTCTATTGGTATGCCAACGGTATGGCAACCAAGGCTAATGATATAATGAAATACAACATTTACGACCACTCATACCGCCCACCAGATCGAAGCATAGGCATCAGGATGTTTGCGGCGCGTTCTAAGTCTAGCGTACGTGGATTTGAAATCTTGGAACTACCCGCAGATGATCATCCCCGACAGGTGATCTTTGAAAGCCAACTTGAGCGTAAAACGCTCCTCACATTATGCGCATTACCAGAAATTTGGAATGTGTTTGACCAACCCGCACGGATCACCTTTGAAGGGTTCACAGGTAAAACCGAAACACATATTCCAGATTATTTGGCCGAATATAAAAGTGGACTTCGTGTGGCAGTAGCAGTGAAGCCGTTCAAGCAAGTTCAAAAACTCAACTTCAGAGCAACATTGCGTGCAGTAGAAAAAAGCATGCCGCAAAGTTTTGCTGATCGATTGTTTTTAGTGACAGAAAAAAACTTACACCCTGCAGAAGTCAGAAATGCTGAATTTCTAAGTATGTGTAGACGGTGCAAGGATCGCGAAGCCGATGATGCCGTAGCGCAGGTGATTTCGGCTTTGTCGGGTGAAGAGCGTATTCAGGACCTAGTGTGCAAAACGCGACTTAACGGGCGCGGGTTTCGAGCTATCTTTCGCGCGATTTATTCAGGCAATCTCCATGCCGACCGGCGTAAATACATTACGCCACAATCACTTGTGACAGTGAGCGAGGGCCCAGCATGTTAAAACTTCGAATATCGACCTGTGATGCATTGTTGTCTTCAGGGAAGTTATATTTGGTAGAATCCTCCTCAGATCTCTTTGTAAAAATTCGCTCCCAGAGCGGTAATGACGATGCCGTAAGCCTCACGCATACAGAATTATCAGAACTAATCGATGATGGCACATTCGATCTCAAATACGGCTACTTTGCGAGCAGACAAGTTGCGCGCAGAGCTCGTGCTGGTAGATCTCTGGTCGAGCGCTTACCTCAAAAAGAAAGGTGGCGTATATTCTGGAAGGAAATCTATTGCGTACAATTTTTAGAAGCCGAGAAGAGGCAGGAGGTTTCACGCTCCGAGGCATCATATACCGCCTTTCGTTCTGAACTACATAAACGTGTAAATGAATGCCTCATCGAGCACTTGTCAAAGCCTGGAAGAGACCAAGGCATATCGGTGGCCTTTACTTGGTCATCCCCATGCCGTGGTTCTGTTTTTACTTGGGTTCGCGCTTGGGAGAAATCTAACGATCCAATGATCCTTGTTCGCAAATCAATTTTCAACGGGCGAAATGCAAAAGGAGTAGATAGTGAGCGAGAAAGCATAATTAACACACACCTTGAAACTTACTTACATCCCAACGAAATCAAGATTCCGCAACTGCACCACGAAGTGAATTCCGATATCAGGGCACGCAATAAAATTCGCGCTTTGAGCAACCTCCCCAGTATTCCAAACATCTCAGAAAGTACGCTTCGCAGGCGCGTTGATGAGCTCGATAAGTTTGAGGTAATTGCTGCTCGTGAAGGCATTTCCATCGCAAAAAATAAACTTGGTGCGTTTACTGGCGGCCTCGATGTTTGTGCGCCACTCATGCGTGTGGAAATGGATGAATGGCAAATTGATCTCATGGCCATATTGGTCTCGAGTGGGGTAGATTTCTCAGATCAACAATTTCGCGATCTGGAAATTGGCAGGTATTGGGTTTGCGTAGCACTTGATACCGCAACGAGATCCATTCTTGGGCTTAAGTTATCTTCAACCCCCACTGCCGCAGACGCAAAAGCAGTTGTTTGGATGGCCATGCGAGATAAAGTCGACATTTCCAATCAAATTGGTTGCAAAGGTCATTGGTCTCAACATGGGCATGTTTTTCATGTTGCCGTTGATAATGGCCCTGCCTTTGTAAATACCGAATTCAAGGCTGCTATGTCGGACCTAGGCATTGGCTATTCTGTTATGCCGGCTGGTGTCCCAAAACTACGCGCGCGTGTCGAACGCATATTTCGTACGCTTGCAACGATGCTAATGCCATATTTGACCGGCCGAACTTTTTCTAGTTCTAAAGAAAAAGGAGAATACCCTTACAGAAAGTATGCCGTTCACACCGCAGAAAGCATCATCGAGCTTTTGGTTCGTTTTGTTGTAGATGTGTATCATGTCAAATCCCATCGCGGCCTAGAGTATGATTCCCCAAATAATGCGTGGGAAAAACTGTGCAATGAGTACGGTTGGTCTCCCGCGCAAAATGAGCACATATTACGCCATTCTCTAGGCATCGAATTGACCCGGAAATCTGGAAGGCATGGGGTACTAATTTGTGGAATTAACTTTCATTCCGAAAGTCTAGCTCACCACCACAACAAGTATGGATCACAAGAATTAGATATTCGTGTAGATTCCGAAAACCTTGGGCATATATCTGTTTGGATTGACGATAATTGGCACACGTTACCAGCCCTTATGGATGGAGCATCGGGCATGTCTTTTGTTCAGTGGGAACAAATGATCTTAGAGCTACGTCAAAAAAATCGAAATGCTACATCAATCAACCAAGACATGATCGATCAAGCGGTTGCACGCATCAGAGATATCGATGATGAACAACGAGCATGGCGCAGGTTAGGACCAATCGGTATTTCAGCAGCGGATATTCAACGCGCAGAGCAGGAGACCTTTTGGGGGCTCAATTTCAAACCTGATCCAAATATTATCACATCAGACCTGGTCTCTCATGATCCTACGGCAACTGGATTTCTTTCGGATCAACCTACCACCTCTATCGATACTCTACACCCGGTCAGCTCTAAACATGATGCGGCCGCCCCAAACGATCAACCTGTGAAAAATTGGATATTTAGTGATGACAAATGACAGTAAAAAAATTCGTAATATCGTACAGGACTTACGTTCGGCATACTTCCCGACGGATGCCTACAAAAATCTAGAAAAAAACTTCCATATGTTACTCGACCAGCGGCGTGCAGACTTTGAAGATCAAGTTACCCCGAATGTACGTGGGATAGTTCTTATTGGGCAATCAGGCAGTGGAAAGACAACTGCCATGCGGGAGTTAATTTACCAAAATAAACATCTATTAGGGACGGATACAACACAGGAAACATGTGAACTCATCGGGTTACAGGTGCCCTCGCCAGCAACTATGAAATTTGTCGGGGCAGCAACACTCCATGCATTAGGATTCCCTTACTCTGGCTCGAAATCCGGGCCTGTGGTTTGGGACATGGTTAAGGGCCAGTTGCAGCGTCGAAAGACACTTTTTCTTCATCTTGATGAGGCGCAGGATTTAGCACGTTACCAAACGGATAAGGAAAGGCAGTCGGTAGTTAATACACTAAAATCACTTATGGAGAACACCCAATGGCCAGTTGGCTTAATCCTAACAGGAATGCCGGATTTAAAGGATATCATCAACCAAGACGCTCAACTTGCTCGTCGCCTCCTTCCTGTCGAGATAGATCGGCTTCAGGAAATACGGCATGCAGCTCCAGTCCTGAACTTGGTACAAAGTTATGCGAAACGTGCTGGCATCGAAGTAGATAGCGCTCTCATCCAGAAAGATTTTGCCCATAGACTGATGCATGCTGCGGACTATGAGTTTGGTCTACTTGCAGAATTGACAGTTCAATCAATTTCAAAAGCTCTCATAGAAGAAGGCTTGGGAGTTACGTTGAGATCTTCGCACTTTTCGGATGTGTTTCGGACGCGAACAGCCGCAATCGATGGATTGAATCCATTTATCGCTTCCAACTTTGTTCGCATAAATCCGCGTGAGGTTCTTGGTGGAGCAAGATCGTGAACAAACCCCTTACAATCACTCTCCCCCTTGTTCCGGGTGAGGCACTTTCCGGATACGTCAGCCGCACTGCAAAGTTCTACGAAACAACACCTAGAGACTTCTGTTCAGATTTAGGAATGAAATGGCCTGCCCTATGTTCTGGCCATGACAGTCAATTGACTCAATTGTCTTGGCTCCTAGGGATTCCCGTCAAAGAACTCCAAGATCATTGTATTCGTACGCTAACACACGCTGGATATCAGGTAGGTCGTACACAAACGACAAAAGGGGTTATTACACGGACTTCGGGCCAGCTTTGCCCCAAATGTGTAGTTGCCGCCTTAGACTGCTCTGGACCAAAAGGCGTTTTCCATCTTTTGGAATGGTCCTTGACCTGCGTGCATGTATGCTTTGTTCATAGATATCCGTTGATTCAACTTCCAAAAGCCGGAAACTCGCATATCGCGTATGACTTTGCATCACGCGTCTTGCAACATAAATCCCTGATAATGGTTGCAGCTGAAGCTAGTGCAAATTTGATGGAAACTCCTTTTGAGACTTATGTTCGTAAGAGGGTACACAAAGGGCCAAAAAAAGATTGGCTATATCCTCTCGACCTCACACAGCTACATAGATGCTGTATAACCCTCGGCGCTAGTCTTGCTGGGTATAAGTCAGTGCCTTTCATAAAACTACCTAAAGAAGAAGATCGTTCGCTTTGCGAATTAGGTTTTGGATATCTTAATAAAGGGCCTTTAGGCCTTCGCACGGCACTCGAGAAATCTTTTCACAAAGACCGCTCTAAAAGACCTTACGTTTGTTCTGACATGGGGCCTTTTTACCGTTGGCTACACAAGTTTCATACTGATCCAGCACTAACCAAATTGGTCGAAATAACGCGAAAGCATATTTTCGAAACGTATCCAGCGTCTCTAGAAAAAGAAGTTTTTGGTCAGCGTCCTCACGAACGGCAACTATATACTATGGCAGATGCTCGGATTCGGACCGGACTGGGAACGACATTCATCAAAACTCTTCTTGGGTATCTTAATGGTCAAACTGAAGATGAAATCTCAAAACGAAACGACGTCAGCTTAGAAGAATTAAATTCTGTAATTGAATTCTGGCAAAGCCTCGCAAAGCTTCAGGATGCTGCTTCGTCGTTGGGCATTTTACCCGAGCAGGTCAAAGGGCTTCAAGAAATCGGCGTGCTAAAAACTGTCAAATTAACCTCCACACTTCGGTATGTCGAAAAGAAACAAATCGAACATCTTTTAAAAAAGATTGCCATGCTACCCGAGGCAGGCGATCGCTCGCCATCAGTTCCATTAAAACGCTTTTGCCGCTCCAATCGAATTGCCATGGAAAAGGTTCTAGAGTTTTGGTTGAGTGATGAAAACGGATGTGGTTTTTATCGAGGTAATGGGCGTGGCCTACATCAAATAGTGATGGATCCTGATATCATAATAACGCGCGAGAACACCTTGCTGGATGGCGACCTTACGATTCCGGAGACAGCACGTTTTTTGAAGATCAATGTTCACGCAATCCGGAAACTTCGTAACGCTGATTACTTGCAAGAAATTCGCCGACGAAATCCGGATACCAACCACATCAAAGGTTTTATCACCAAAGCCAGCATACAAGATTTCCAGATTAAATTCGTGACTCTTGGGCAGGCCGCCGAAGAAAAGATGATAGCCGCAAACCACCTAGCCCAAAGGCTTGATCAGAGAGGCTTTGAGGCAATCGATTGTAAAAGCGGATATGTACGTGTTTACTCAGCCTCAGACTGGTCAAAAATTAAACATCTTTTTTAGTAACGAAATTTCTAGAAAGAGTAATCTATAAGACAAGAAAATTCAGAACAGGCCGAACTTCTAGAAGTGTGAAGCTCAAAACCTGAATTATTTATTTCAGTGTATTAATGTGTAAATTTCTGAATACAAAAAATGAAAACCTGTTATAATATGTAAACATTCTGGAGTAAGTGAAAATAATGGAACATAAATTACAAATAACTTCGATCCTGTTAAATTTTGTCATTGTAACTTTAATCATCGTAAATTTTTACGTGCAAGCTGGCTGACTATTATACAGTGTATATATGTACTTTGGGGGAAAATCACATAAAATATCTTCACTTGTGATTGACGATATCTAATTTTTTTTCATTAACTCTCTAATTTCTTTCAACACCATTTCTTCATCAAATGTGTCGATTTCATCGTGTGAAGTCCAAATCTGGCTACAAGCAAGAGGCATAATACCTTCCTTGGTTTCCTTTACAAGCAGGCCCTCGTTATTCCTGTAAACATTGGTTAAACCTCTCCTCAGGCGTTCTTTTAACATCTTAGACATTCTCTTCGATTGGCATCATTTCAAATTGCCTAGGCATCATTTAAACTCCCAATTGTGAAATCGTTGTTAGCACTATTCTACATTATGCTCACTACGTTCATCTGAAGATTATAGCCGCGATTATTGATAATAGGCCAGTACTCTGCTTGGAATAAGCGCACTGCTTATGATACTTCAAAGGGTGGCTTTAATGCCATCCTCCGCTTTTTTCCGACTTAGTCGCGTTAACGTGAGCTCTTCAATGAGCCACGCAAGCCAACATTCTTGCCAAAGACTTTATGAATTTCTGCAGGCGTGTAGGGTTTAGCTCGGTGCTGAACATTAGGCGTGTACGGTCAACATTATAGCTTGAATGTCAGCTCTGCGGACAAAGCCGCCATTCGCATTTGCGATCCGAACGGCGGGTTATACATTAAAACCAGACGCGCAGGTTTCTGCGACAAAAGAAGTTTCATCCATAGCTGAGATTTTCTTTCGTAAGTGAAGTAAAGGAGGTGCGGTAGCGGTGTCCTGTTAGCTCAAACAAGTCGAACATCAACACCAGATGGGCCACGGACAACAACTGCATCGCCATCGATTGTGTATTCGTAGCGATTGTCCGACAGTCTTGAAGTTACGAGATCAAACATCGAACGATCATTGAATTTGAATGTATAACTCTTTAACCCTGTCATGCTGTCATTACGCGCAGGTTGCCCTTTGGTATGCCACTCATTCGCACTGATATGATGATGGTAGCCACCAGTGGAGTAAAACCAAGCATTCGACATGTGCAACATAAGATCAAAGCCGAGAAGGTCTTGTACAAAGGAGTTTACTTCTTCGTATGATGATGCTTTCAAATGGATGTGTCCAAGAGATGTTCCTGGCTCCATTCCAGTCCATTCTTGCCCTAGCCCTTTGGACGCCAAGGCCTCGAGATTCATTCTAAACGAGCCAACTTTAAGAGTGCCGTTGGAATCGACTTTCCATTCGGATCGCGATCTGTCCCTATAAACTTCAATGCCGTTTCCCTCGGGGTCATCCAAGTACACCGCTTCACTGACAAGATGATCGGATGAACCACTAAAAGTGGTGCCCAATTCTACCGCATGGGCAAACCAACGCACTAACGCTGCGCGGCTTGGGACCAAAAATGCATTGTGATAGAGCCCAGGTACATTGAGCGCAGCAATTGATGCGTTTTGATTTTCTGTGAGCAGCAAAAGCTCCATCGTCCCGACACCAAGCACAACCTGATCTTCAGACCTGCTAAGTTCGATGAGACCGATGACAGATTGATACCAATCAGACATTGATTCCAAATCTTTTACAATCAGCTCCGATGACGCAATATATGCAGGCATATTGATCGCGCGTTCCATTGAAAGCGGATCATTCATGACAAATTCAGATTCCAAATTAATGCGAGTCATAAGCATGTTCCTTTTTCTGTCTTATTTCTGATATTCAGACCCGTTGATGAGACCCGTTGAACTGTCCAACGGGCCAGACCAAATCAGTTTCCAGTCGAAAATTCGATTAGAGCACCTTTAAGCGGATAATGAGCCGTTTCGTTAGAAACAACACCATGCACAGTTTTTCCGGCACTATCTACGATCACAGTGACAGTATATCCGGCTGTATTTCCTTTTGTTTCCAGCCATGAAATCAGGTGGATACCTTCAGACACTTCTGAAGAGTGGTAGACATCTTGAATGAAATCCAGGCCTTTTTCGGCACCCGCAAGGCCTTCGCCTCTGAACTTACCATCTGGCAGAAGGGTTATGCGATACTCACCTTCAAACGCGCCTTCGGTCCATGCATAATGGGCAACGCCACCTTCAGTCATGCCATCGGCAAGAGATGCGGTAGCAGACAGTGCCAGCGCGGCTGCGGTTGTTTTTATTACATTTTTCATTTTAGTTTCCTTCATTTGGGTTGCGATAAATGTTGGCAATTGAATTGTTTCAATTGGCTAAAAACGTTATATGATCTGAAAAAGGGTGCTGATAGCCGCTAAAATTGAACCCTGGAGTTGCTGTTTTGGAAACCATGAACGTGCGCGTGACGGACCTAAGGACCTTTTGTTATGTTGTCGAAACAGGGTCTTTGGCGAATGCTGCCAAAAAACTGCATGAGACGAAAAGTAGTGTAAGCCGCAGAATCACCAGACTCGAAGGCATCTTGGAAGTAAAGCTGTTTGATCGAACGGCTAGGTCATCAAGAGTAACGGAAGAGGGCGTTACCTATTATCCATACATCCGAGACGCGATCATGAAAATTGATGACGGGACTGCCGTTATCACAAAGGGTGCGATGGATGCTGAAGGTTTGGTCCGCATAGCTGCCCCAGTGGATTTTGCCATGACGGTCATGCCTAAACTGCTCAACCGATTTCTACGGGACAACCCAGCAATACGAACGAGCCTGACTTCAACGGATTCTGTAGTCGACCTTGCAGCCAAGAAAGTTGACATTGCAATAAAGATAACTATAGAGCCTTCGCTCCCAGATATGGAATACTGGGCTACACAGGCAGGATTGGTTCGGATGGGACTTTTTGCAGCAGCCAAAGCAAAGCTACCGCCGCTGAGTACGCCAAAGGATCTGAGTAAGCTCCAATGCGTATTCCCTGCCTATGATGGCTCATCTGGGATCCTGGAACTGCTGCATGAAACTAAAGATACTATGAAAATCCCAGCAAATCATGATGCTCTTATTGTCAGTGACTACGCAACATTGGCTCAGTTTCTTGTGGAAGGGGATGCCTATGGTGCGCTGCCCTTGCAAGTCGCCCAAAAATACGTGGACAACGGGGAATTAGTACGCGTGCTTCCCGACTGGTTTTTGCCAAACGGATACCTTTGGGTGGTAACACGAGTAAGCAAGAACCTTACCACCCGGGTTAGGCTATGCCGCATGTTTTTGGTTGAGAAATTCAAAGAAAAGCTTGGATAATTGAGTGTCTGCTTTCCTCCTTCCCAATCTTTTAGTGTTGAATGCAACATTGGCAAGTAAGGGCTCTTTGCTGACCTTCGTTATACCAAAAACCAAACATCACAAACTAGGTGAGGAATGCTTGACGATTGGGGCAGTATTGCGTGACGCGGCCCATTGATAGGATTCAGAAAATTCGCTGAATCGAGTCAAAGATGCGCGACGTTCCACACTTCCCATTGTGAGCGTATCTGAAAGATTAGATTATTGTCTGTTTTCGCTATGTGCGGGATGCATGAAAAGGGGTGGTGCGTAAAATACTGTGCA
>Ga0209344_10001926_pt1 | contig 24851 bp, 24 predicted proteins | sample Cruoilmetagenom6_FD_187293 | JGI IMG/M metagenome (GOLD analysis project Ga0209344, IMG submission 187293) | Oil polluted marine microbial communities from Coal Oil Point, Santa Barbara, California, USA - Santa Barbara Oil Seep Sample 6 (SPAdes)... | ecosystem: Environmental > Aquatic > Marine... | reverse complement strand
CGGGGCTTCTGAGCGTGAGATTATGGCATGGACAGGACATAAGACCACTCAGATGGTTCAGGTTTATACAAGAAAAGCACGTAGAGATTTGATGGCTGATATTGGATTTGAAAAACTAATGCAGAACGAACAGGATTCAAAAGTTGACGAACCCAATAAGAAAGGTTCGGCAAAATGAGCAGTAAAGAACATAAAACAAGGATTTAGCTGAAAAAGGTGGTGACCCTGGCGGGATTCGAACCTGCAACCTGCCCCTTAGGAGGGGGCTGCTCTATCCAGTTGAGCCACAGAGCCACAGCATCTGAAAAGCCATAAGTTTCGGATGAATGCAAGCTGTCTTTATGGTTTTTGAGGTTAAAAAATTTGCGCCAGTGCAAAGCCGATGGCTGTGAATATGGTGGCTCCGGGTAATAGTTTTAGGATCAACACACGTTTTAAGGTTGGTTTTTGCACCGGCTCTTTTTTATTCTGGGTTAGGATACTTTCGATAATTTCGGGCAGTCTTGGCCCGAAGCGCGACAGAACCATTGCGGCTTTTGTCAGATCACGCACCAATGCACGTGGGCCAAGGTTGTCTTTTATATAGCGTTCGACTTCGGGTTTGGCGGCTGTCCACATGTTCAGATCAGGATCGAACGTGCGCGCAACTCCCTCGACCACGACCATTGTGCGTTGCAGTAAGATCAGCTCAGTACGCGTTTTCATACCAAAGCGTTCGGTTACGTCAAATAGATGCGCCAACAGACGGGCCATGGAAACCTGACTGGCACCGTGGCCAAATATAGGTTCGCCAACCGAGCGTAGGGCCTGTGCGAAAGCATCGACATCCTGATCGGCAGGGACATAACCTGCTTCAAAATGAACTTCGGCGACACGACGATAATCCCTGCGGATAAATCCCATCAGAATTTCGGCATAAGCGCGGCGGGTGTACTCGTCTATGCGGCCCATAATGCCAAAATCGAGCGCAATTAAATCACCGTTTGGAGCTAGCTTAAGATTACCTTGGTGCATGTCAGCATGAAAAAATCCATCGCGTAATGCGTGGCGTAAAAACATGTGAATAATACGGGTACCCAGCTCGCTTAGGTCGTGACCGGTGGCCTGTAGTTTTTCAAGATCGCCCAATGGAATGCCTTCGGCCCATTCCAGTGTCATCACGCTGCGGGAAGATTGATCCCATAACAGTTTTGGTACATTGAAACCTTCGTCATTCGCCGTGTTTGCCGCGAATTCTGAGGCAGCAGAGGCTTCCATACGCAGATCAAGTTCACCTTTTACGATCTGATTGAAATGTTTAATAACCGCAGTCGGGCGTAGGCGGCGTGATGCAGGCGACAAAAATTCAATCGTCTGAGCGGCGAAATAAAACGCATCTACATCCTTGCGAAAAGCCCGTTCTATATCAGGGCGCAAGACTTTTACCGCTACGTCTTGCCCTGTCTCGCGCAACTTTGCATAGTGTACTTGGGCAATAGAGGCGGCGGCGACTGGTTCGCTGAATTCGGAAAACAATTCATCTGTGGTTTGACCGAGTTCTTTTAGAATTTCAGCTTTTGCCAAATCAGTAGGAAAAGCAGGCAAGCTATCTTGCAGTACGCGCAGCTCCAGCGCCATTTCAGGGCCGACAACATCGGGGCGTGTAGACATCAACTGGCCGAATTTGATGTATGCAGGGCCAAGGGCGGTGATGGCGCGCAGCGTCGGGGGCAATGAAGTATCACCTTTCAGACCCAACCATTTAAACGGCCAGCCCAGAACGCGAGCCGCAATGCGGATACTTGGCGGCACGTCCAGCATTTCCAGTGCGATTTTCATTGCACCTGTGCGTTCAAACGTGGCACCGGTGCGGATCAACCGCCATATATTGTGTGGGCCGCGCATTTTTAAATTTTCCACCCTGAATGCAAACAGGCAATGCCCATGGTCAAATTACGGTATTTTGTGTTTTCAAAACCAGCATCCTTGACCATTTGCAGGAACGTGTCCTGATCAGGGAATTTGCGGATGCTTTCGACCAGATACTGGTAACTGTCCGCATCATTGGCGATTAATTTTCCCAAGGGTGGAATAATGTTGAATGAATATTGATCATATGCCCATTGCATTGCGGGGTTCGGGATTTGGCTAAACTCCAACACCATCAAACGGCCGCCCGGTTTTAGCACGCGGTAAGCTTCATTCAGGGCCTCTTGCGGGCGGGTCACGTTTCGTATGCCAAAGGAAATTGTGTAGACGTCAAAACTGTTGTCTTCAAACGGCAGGGCCATTGCATCACCACAGATCCAATCCAGATGATCGGCCATATCTGCAGCCTCGGCCCGTGTGCGCCCTGCGTCCAACATACCTTGGGTCATGTCGAAAACGGTAGCGTGGGCATTTGGCGCACGTTTCAGAAAGCGAAAAGAAATGTCGCCCGTGCCGCCTGCCACATCCAGCAGCTTTTGGCCGTCATGCGGGGCGAGCCAGTCCATCATCGCTTCTTTCCAGATGCGGTGAATACCTATCGACATGGCATCGTTCATTACATCGTATTTAGAGGCCACATTGGAAAACACCCCATGCACCATGCCCGCCTTGTCAGCCTCATCGACGGTTTTAAAACCAAAATGTGTTGTGCGATTGTCTGACATATCGTGACTTCCAACTCTATTCATCGTGCAATTACGCTATATAAAGAAAGTTGTCACCGATAGACATGCGTCATAAGGAGCACACTTTGCCTGAACTACCCGAAGTTGAAACCGTCCGTAAAGGGCTGGAACCCTATATGGTGGATCATGTGATCACACAGGCCGACATTCGGCGCGAGGGTTTGCGCTGGGCGTTTCCTGAAAATATGGCTGTACGTCTTATGGGTAAACGGGTGGAACGGTTGCGCAGGCGGTCGAAGTACATCCTGTGTGATTTGGATAGCGGGGAAACCCTACTGATCCATCTGGGCATGTCTGGGCGCATGACGATCTCGGCACCTGACAAGACCAAAGATATGGTCGGGGATTTTCATCATTTACACCCTGCGTTGGAAAAACACGATCATGTTGTGATCGACATGGATAATGGGGCGCGAATTATATTCAACGATGCACGCCGTTTCGGGGCGATGGATTTGTTGGATACGAAAACGGCAGAGCAACATAAATTGTTGGCCTCCATCGGGCCTGAGCCGCTTGGCAACAGTTTTGACGAAAACTATTTTATAGCAGCGATCAAGGGTAAGAATACCCCGATCAAATCGGCGCTGCTGGATCAGCGTATTGTAGCGGGCTTGGGTAATATATATGTGTGCGAAGCTTTGTGGCGCACGGGTATCTCACCCTTATCGAAAGCGGGGAAATTATCGAAAGTGCGCGCATCGTCTCTTGTTCCTGCGATTCGCGCGGTTTTGAATGATGCGATTGCCGCTGGTGGCTCATCACTGAAAGATTATCGTCAGGCAGATGGTGAATTGGGTTATTTTCAGCACAGTTTTGCGACTTATGGTCGTGAAGACGAGCCATGCAAGACACCGGATTGCATGGGGCGGATTAAACGGGTTGTACAATCGGGCCGCTCAAGCTTTTATTGTCCGAAATGTCAGCATTAATATTTTAAGGGAACCTAAATGGCTTACAATACACTTATCGTTGGGATTGAAGATCATGTAGCTTTGGTGCAATTCAACCGCCCCGATGTAATGAATGCTTTGAATGCAGAACTGTTGGGCGAGTTGGGGCAGGCCATGATTGATCTGGATGCCGACCCCAAAGTTCGCGCCATTGTTCTGACAGGCAACGACAAAGCGTTTGCTGCAGGGGCGGATATTAAAGAAATGGTGGATAATTCTTTTGTTGATATGTTCAAGAAAAATTTTCTGACAGATGATATGGAACGGTTTTTGCGATGCCGAAAACCCATCATTGCTGCGGTTTCAGGCTATGCGCTGGGTGGCGGCTGTGAATTGGCCATGATGTGCGATTTCATTTTATGTTCGGAAACGGCAAAATTTGGCCAACCGGAAATCAATTTGGGCGTCATGGCGGGTCTGGGTGGCACACAACGGCTGACCCGTATTATCGGCAAGTCCAAAGCGATGGAAATGAATCTGACGGGGCGGCTTATGGATGCCGAAGAAGCGGAACGTTCCGGCTTGGTAAGCCGTATTGTTCCTGTGAAAAAATTGGTGACCGAGGCTATCGGGGCTGCGGCAAAAATAGCTGAAAAATCCAGCGTAGCGACAATGGCGGTCAAGGAATCAGTTAATCGTGCCTATGAAACAAATCAAAACGAAGGTCTGTTGTTTGAACGCCGTCTTTTTCATGCACTTTTCGCTACCGAAGACCAATCCGAAGGTATGGCAGCGTTTGTTGAAAAAAGAGCGGCACAATTCCGCGATAAATAACGCGGGCCTAGTTGACTTTAGCCCGTATGGGTTCTAGAAGGCCGCTTCATCGTCAAACACGATAACAGGATTCTATCATGGCCAACTCGCCACAAGCAAAAAAACGCGCACGCCAAGCAGAGCGTCGCACACAAGTGAACAAGATTCGTCGCACACGTATCCGTACTTTTTTACGTAAAGTAGAAGAAGCAATTGCAGGTGGCGATAAAGCCGTTGCATCTGCAGCTTTGAAGGATGCACAGCCTGAAATCATGCGCGGCGTGACCAAGGGCATTTTGCACAAAAACACAGCAAGCCGGAAAGTATCCCGCTTGACTGCACGGGTTAAAGCCCTAAGCGCATAAACCTAAATACAGAATTTGAATGCAAAAACGGGGCTTTTGGCTCCGTTTTTTTATCAATTTATGTATGTTCTATTTTTGATCGCCTTGTTTGGTATCGCGATACACATTACTATAACATGCAATGGCCATCGGGATTCTGTACCTTTGGCACTTCAAAATGAAACAAAGTTGCGCTCTGCCTTGCTTTCAAGGTGGACTAGCAGCATTTGTCTTATTAACTCTTTAAAATCAAACGGTTAACCACGTTTTGGGGATTCGGATAATTTATATTTGAGTCAACAGAGAAGATTCATTGAAAGCATAAGGTCAGGCAAGCTATCGTCATTTCAGTGATTCAGACATGGGGAAACAGATGGCCGCGACATTAAGTGAAAGTGTAATCGAAGAAACACCTTCGGATACATGGGCCGGTCTGAAAGAGATAACTGATGCTGTTCTTGTGGATGTCCGGACAAAGGCTGAATGGTCTTTTACCGGCATCCCTGACCTGAATGCGTTGGGCAAGCAGGTCATATTGCAGGAATGGAAGCACTATCCCGATATGTCTGTGAATGAAAGCTTTGTTGCGAACTTACTGGAACAATTTGGCGGGTCTGCTCCTTCCAAGATATATTTTTTATGCCGTTCCGGTGTACGTTCAATGCAAGCGGCACTTGTGGTGTCAGAGGCCTTTGTTGCGAAAGGGCTAACCACGCAATGTGTAAATGTGCTGGAAGGATTCGAAGGGGACTTGGATTCTGACCGGCACAGGGGATCAATTAACGGATGGAAAGTCCGGGGGTTGGCTTGGGGCCAGTCTTAATAACTGTATGAGACGGAAAAAATGGAATTTGACTGCTGGGGGCGCGTTCGCGACCAACTACAAAGTGTTATTGGAAAAGATGCTTTTCAAAATTGGATTGAACCATTGAACCTAATAAAGGTTACAGATGGTGTTGCATGCTTTTCGGCACCGACAAGTTTTGTCGGTACATGGGTTGATCGCAATTACGGTGATAAAATTGCGTCAATGATGACGGCCGAAGGCGTTGTCGTTAACCGTCTGGGTTTCAAAGCAGAGGTTATGGTTAAAAATGAAGCGAAGAAAAGCGCCGTAAAACAGATAGTCCCCACTACAACATCTGCACCAACGGGATCAAAGGATTTGCTGGGCGCCCCGCTTGATAAACGGTTCACGTTTGATAGTTTTGTGGTTGGCAAGCCGAACGAGCTGGCACATGCAGCCGCACGGCGCGTTGCCAAAGGCGGGCCCGTCACGTTCAACCCGTTATTCTTATATGGTGGCGTTGGTCTGGGTAAAACCCATTTGATGCATGCTATCGCTTGGGAAATTAAAGAGCGCGACCCAAAAACGAAAATTCTATATCTTTCTGCGGAACAATTTATGTACCGTTTCGTACAAGCCCTGCGGTTCAAAGATACCATGAGCTTCAAAGAACTGTTTCGGTCGGTTGACGTGTTGATGGTCGATGACGTTCAATTCATCGCAGGTAAAAACAGTACACAAGACGAGTTTTTCCACACGTTTAACGCACTGATAGACCAAAATAAACAAATTATAATTTCCGCAGATCGTGCGCCCGGCGAAATTGACGGGCTAGAAGATCGTATTAAATCGCGCCTGCAATGGGGGCTGGTCGTTGATCTGCACCCAACAGATTACGAACTGCGCCTTGGAATTTTACAATCCAAAGCGGAAACACAGTTCGCACAATATCCGGAAGTAAGGCTGACTGACGGTGTTCTGGAGTTTATAGCACACCGTATTTCCAACAATGTACGTGTCCTTGAAGGGGCATTAACCCGTCTATTTGCCTTTGCCTCGCTTGTAGGCCGTGAGGTTACGTTGGATGTTGTGCAAGAATGTCTGGCTGATATTTTACGCGCCTCTGACCGCAAAGTCACAATAGATGAAATTATTCGCAAAGTGGCCGATCACTATAACTTGCGCTTAAACGATATTCTTAGCCCGCGCCGCGCCCGATCAGTGGCACGTCCGCGTCAAGTTGCGATGTTTCTGGCAAAGCGGCTGACCTCTAAATCCCTGCCTGAAATCGGCCGTAGATTTGGTGGTCGCGACCACACGACTGTAATCCACGCTGTGAAGAAAATAGAAGAGCTGCGCGCGGTTGACAATCAAATCGCTGAAGATGTGGAACTTTTGCGCCGTATGCTGGAAGCATAAGCTAAAATAAGGGGGGTACAATGGGCGTAAATCCAGTGTGCCCTTGACCTTGTGTGTATTCCCGTAAATTGTATAATTAACATTGATAAAACCGAAATAACGGGTAGGGTCGTGATCCCACACGATCAGGGAGCGGGAATATGAAAGTCAGCATCGAACGTAGCGCATTGCTAAAGGCAATGTCTCAGGCCCAATCTGTTGTAGAACGGCGCAATACCATTCCAATTCTGGCGAATGTTTTAATCGAAGGCGAAGGTGATACGATCAGTTTTCGGGCAACGGATCTGGACATAGAAGTGATCGACAAAGCCCCGGCCATGGTAGAGCGTGCCGGTGCCACGACGGTTGGCGCACATACTTTGCATGAAATTGTTCGCAAGCTGCCTGATGGGGCAATGGTTGAACTCTCCGATGATGGCACATCCGGGCGATTGGAAATAAAAGCGGGGCGATCCAGCTTTTCACTGGCGACACTTCCCAAAGAAGATTTCCCCGTGATGGCATCGTCTGAATATGCCTGTAATTTTTCCGCAGCAGCTTCTGTTTTACGGCGACTTTTCGATAAATCGAAATTCGCGATTTCCACTGAAGAAACCCGTTATTATCTAAATGGTGTTTACATGCACGCATCTGACGGCGCAGATGGTAAAGTTCTACGTTGTGTTGCCACAGACGGCCACCGTTTGGCCCGCATTGATGCGCCCTTGCCGGAAGGGGCGGAAGAACTACCGGGGGTGATTGTTCCGCGCAAAACCGTGAATGAATTGCGTAAGTTACTGGAAGATGACGAGATGCATATCGCGGTGTCGGTGTCCGAAACAAAAATTCGCTTTGCTACGCCGGAAATTACCCTGACATCCAAAGTCATTGACGGGTCATTCCCTGATTACACACGGGTTATACCGACTGGCAATACCCGCCGTTTGGAAGTGGATGCAGCAGAATTTGCGCATGCGGTTGATCGTGTGTCTACTGTATCGTCCGAACGTTCACGTGCCGTGAAGCTATCACTGGACGAAGATCGTCTTATCCTGACCGTGAACGCCCCTGACAGCGGTGCTGCCGAAGAAGAACTTGCCGTGGCTTATGGTGATGAGCCATTGGAAATTGGCTTTAATGCTAAATACTTGTTGGAAATCGCAGGCCAGGTTGATCGCGAAAACGCAGTGTTTCTGTTCAATTCTTCAGGTGATCCGACCTTGATGCGTGAAGGCAATGACGAAAGTGCTGTTTACGTCGTGATGCCAATGCGGGTGTAACCGTTTGGCAGGACTTGCACTTCAAAGCTTAACGCTTTCACATTTTAGATCGCACAAACGTGTTTCCATCGAAACCGATGGGCGCCCCATTGCGATTTATGGTGCGAACGGTGTTGGGAAAACCAATATTCTGGAAGCAATTTCTTTGCTGTCGCCGGGGCGTGGAATGCGGCGTGCAACTGTGGATGAGATGACCCGTTCCCCTGAAAATCTGGGCTGGAAAATTGCAGCTGTTCTGGAAAGTCTGGGGCATATTCATGAAATTGAAACCAGTTATCAGGGTGAAGGATCACGAACAGTTCTGATCGACGGCAAAACAGCCCCGCAACTGGCCCTTGGCAGGCTTGCGCGTATCGTGTGGCTAGTACCGGTCATGGACCGGCTTTGGGTTGAAGGGGCCGAAGGGCGCAGGCGATTTCTGGACCGTTTAACTATGAGCATGGAGCCGCGACATGCGGAAAAATCAATGATCTATGAAAAGACCATGCGCGAGCGCAACCGCATGCTAAAGGACGGTGTGCGTGATCCGTCGTGGTATACCGCTGTTGAAAAACAAATGGCCGAAGCGGGTGCTATCATCGAAAGTAACCGGGTAATGACCGTTGCGCGCCTGCAGGAGGCGCAAAAAGGGGCGGATACTGCCTTTCCTGCGGCTGAATTGTCATTAATAAGTGCGGAAGCAGGGCCTATTCTGGTGGATAAAGATGACTTGTTGGCGGCTTTTGTTGATAGCCGTCCACGTGACATGGCGGCAGGGCGAACGCTGGTTGGGCCGCATCGTGATGACTTACGGGCAATTTATGCAGCTAAGGGCACGCCCGCCAAGCAATGCTCCACAGGTGAACAAAAAGCACTGCTTGTTTCACTAATCCTTGCCAACGGCCGCGCGTTGGCGCAAGATTTCGGAGCGCCGCCAATTTATTTGCTGGATGAAGTTGCGGCACACTTGGATGCAGATCGCCGTGCTGCACTTTATGACGAAATATGTGCATTGGGTGCACAGGCGTGGATGACGGGAACTGGTTCGGAATTATTTGATGCAATGGGTGCGCGGGCGATGTATTTAGAGGTCACGGATGAGGCTGGCATTTCAACCATTCAGACGCATTAGGAGACAATAAATGACCCCTCAACGTATAACCATGGTTACGCTGGCCGTCGCTGATTTGACACTGTCGCGCAAATTCTATGCAAACCTTGGTTGGCATGAGGCGGAAGGGGGCAATGACATGATTGCTTTTTATAAAACAGCAGGTCAGTTTTTCGCGCTTTATTCCAAAGATGCCTTGGTCAAAGATATCGGGATGCCGATCCATGAACGGTCTACGGGGACGATCACGCTGGCAACAAACTACAATTCCCCGAAAGACGTCGATGCGGCTTTTGCCGATGCAATAGCAGCCGGTGCGATCGCAATAACAAAACCCGTTGAGGTTTTCTGGGGTGGCTATTCAGGCAATTTCACTGATCCTGACGGGCATTTATGGGAAGTGGCGCATAACCCTTTTTGGACACTGGATACGGATGGGCAAATTGTGGGCGACGCGTAAATTGTATACCACAAAATCTTGTGGTTCAGGCGTGACATTTCCTATAAAAACCCGTATATTTAGCGCAAAATACAACGGGATAGACAAATGTCTGACGAGCAGCAACAACCAGAAGAATACGGCGCGGATTCTATCAAAGTTCTCAAAGGCTTAGAGGCGGTTCGCAAGCGGCCCGGCATGTATATCGGCGATACCGATGATGGCTCCGGTTTGCACCATATGGTTTATGAGGTGGTGGATAACGGCATTGATGAAGCCCTCGCCAAACACGCGGATTTTGTATCCGTTACAATTCATGCGGATGAAAGTGTTTCCGTACGCGACAATGGTCGCGGTATTCCGGTGGGCATTCACGAAGAAGAAGGTGTTTCCGCTGCCGAAGTGATTATGACCCAGCTACATGCGGGGGGTAAATTCGACAGCAACTCTTACAAGGTTTCGGGTGGTTTGCACGGGGTGGGCGTATCCGTTGTAAATGCCCTGTCGGATTGGTTGGAACTGAAAATCTGGCGTGACGGCAAGGTGCATATCGCGCGCTTTGAACATGGCGATACGGTAAAGCATCTTGAGGTGATTGGTGATGCCGAAGGTGAAACGGGAACGGAAGTGCGTTTCATGGCTTCATTGGATACATTTTCCAACCGGGACTATGTTTTTAAGACGCTGGAAAACCGACTGCGCGAGTTGGCGTTTCTGAACTCTGGCGTAAAGATTATCCTACGTGATGAACGCCCGACAGAACCGTTGGAAACAGAGCTGGTCTATGAAGGCGGGGTCAAAGAGTTTGTGCGTTACCTGGATCGTTCTAAAGCTGCTGTTATACAAGATCCGATATATATTGTGGGTGAAAAGGACGATATTGCGATCGAAGTTGCGATGTGGTGGAACGACAGCTATCACGAAACAGTTTTGCCCTTTACCAACAACATCCCGCAGCGTGATGGCGGCACCCATATGGCGGGATTTCGCGGTGCTTTGACCCGGACGATCAACAATTATGCGGCATCCAGCGGGATTGCAAAGAAGGAAAAAGTTTCTTTCACGGGGGATGATGCACGTGAAGGGCTGACCTGTGTTCTGTCTGTGAAAGTGCCAGACCCAAAGTTTTCATCGCAGACCAAGGACAAGCTGGTTTCATCTGAAGTGCGGCCGGTTGTAGAAAGCTTGATGAACGAAAAGCTGGCAGAATGGTTTGAAGAAAATCCGGCCTACGCCAAGGAAATCGTTACCAAGATTGTCGAGGCGGCATTGGCCCGCGAAGCGGCGCGTAAAGCGCGCGAACTGACACGGCGTAAAACCGCGTTCGGTGGTACGTCATTGCCGGGGAAATTGGCGGATTGTCAGGAACGTGATCCGTCCAAATCTGAACTGTTTCTGGTGGAAGGGGACAGCGCGGGCGGCTCTGCCAAACAGGGGCGAAGCCGTGAAAACCAGGCTGTATTGCCGCTGCGCGGTAAGATCCTGAATGTGGAACGGGCGCGATTTGACAAGATGTTGACATCCGAACAGATCACTAACCTGATCACTGCGATGGGTACGGGTATCGGGCGCGATGAATTCAACATCGAAAAACTGCGTTATCACAAGATTATTATCATGACCGATGCGGATGTTGACGGGGCACATATACGCACATTGCTGCTGACGTTTTTCTTTCGTCAAATGCCGGAATTGATTGATGGTGGATATCTGTATATTGCCCAACCACCCCTGTTTAAAGTGGCGCGCGGTAAGTCGGAAGTGTATTTGAAAGACCAATCCGCACTGGATGATTACCTTATAGAACAAGGCATTGACGGGGCATCACTGGATTTGGGTGGTGGCAGCGTTATCACCGGTGCCGATCTTGCGCGTGTTATAGAAGAGGCGCGAAATGCACGAACTATTCTGAATGCATTCCCGACACATTATGATCGCCATGTATTGGAACAAGCGGCGATTGCGGGGGCATTGGTGCCCGGTGTGGTGGATAATGATCCGCAGGGCACTGCCGATTTGGTCAGCACGCGTCTGGATCATGTGAGCTTGGAATATGAACGCGGTTGGTCAGGGCGCCAAACCCAAGATCACGGACTGCGGTTCAGCCGTATTGTACGCGGTGTTGAGGAAAGCCATACGCTGGACGGAAGATGTCTGCATTCCGGTGAAGCCCGCAAATTGAGCGAAATGACCAAAGCTCTGCAAGAGGTTTATGGCAGGTCAGCAAGGTTCACGCGCAAAGATAAAACAACTGTTGTCCATGGTCCAACCGCATTGTTAAGCTTGGTTATGGCTGAAGGCGAAAAGGGCCTGTCCCTGCAACGTTACAAAGGGCTGGGAGAAATGAATCCAGGCCAGTTGTGGGAAACTACACTTGATCCTGAAGCGCGCACATTGTTGCAAGTAAAAGTCGGTGATTTGGCGGATGCCGATGATCTGTTCACCAAGCTGATGGGTGACGTCGTGGAACCGCGCCGCGAGTTCATTCAACAAAATGCGCTGTCTGTGGAAAATCTTGATTTTTAGGCCGATTTGTTAATAACGCGGCGGGCCGATCTTTCAAAGGCCGCTATTGCTACGCATTATCTTATGCACCGACGATATGATCGGCGTATGATATGTGTATGACAAAAGATCAGACCTAAAGGTTAATCATGGAACATGCGCGACTGAAACCGAATCCGATACCTATCATTCATCCACTGCCTGAATATTTGGCGCAGGGGCAAAGGCTGGAATGGTATCGTGAAATGAAACAGGTATTTCAGGTACCATGGATGGGTGTCGTGACGATGGCGTTTTCCCATTATCCGCATTTCTTTAAAACGCTTTGGGATGGTACGCGCGATTTGTGTGCAAGCCAGCCGTATATTGCAGCATGTATGGAAAACCGCAGTTTTGCCGAAGCGCAGGTTGCAAACTTGTTTCCAACGCCATTGCAGCCAAAGTTGATGAAGCTTGGTTATGCGCCGCGTGAAATCGATGATATTCGCCAGATGATCGAGGTTTTCAGCCACGGCAATCAACCTTATTTGATTATGGCAACCCTTGCACGGTATTTGCTAGAGGGGGGTGAAATGTCAGGGTCGGCTAAGCCTGATGCCGCGCCGATTTTTACAGGTAGACATGCACCGGATTGCACTGTGCCCTTTGTCTTGATGGAAACCCATCATGCCGATGCTGAAACCTGTCTTGTTTATGATGATATAAAGACAGTATTGGGGTTGCCGTTTGTTAACACGGATTACCGTGCCTTGGCGCGCTGGCCAAGCTATTGGCAAGTGGCATGGGCAGATTTGCGGCCCAGATTGGTTGCACTCAAAACCGATCAAATCTGTGATGAGATACACCGGCGATGTTTTGCATTGGTGCAAGACAGCTTGCCAAACCCCAATGGGCTAACATCGGATGCGCTTATAAAAGCAGCAAAGCAAGACGCGCCATTGGATGAGATTATTGCTATGTGCAGATTGTTTCAGTGGTTGTTGCCGGGCCTGGTTACAAATGTTGCCTATCTGCGGGCGCAGTTGCTTTAAAAATCAGCGTCTGGGTTCACGCCAATGCGTGTTGGCATCTATGCCTATCTAAGATTAATACTAACTAAGCGGATTGCGATGATTTTACAGATAGTACGTTTTTGGCGACCTGTTCCAAATGTTCCCAATCAGTGCCACAACATCCGCCAAAAACATTCAGTTGCGGGAATTTGCGGGCCAGATCACCCATTTGCTGACCAAGTTCAACGGGGTCTCCCTCTTCCAGATGGCCCAGCTGACAAAGCATCCCGTGATCGAGTGATGAGGCATTGGGGCGTATGCCCTGTAGGCGCCCAATCCAGTTCTTGGGGTTTTCAAGTGCCGGTGTAAAGTCAATTGGGTGATTGCAGTTTATCATATAAAATAATGGGGCATTATCTGTCTGCGCCTCTACAGCCATGATAGCTTCGCCCAAAGTGGGCCCCGTTTTCAATGTAGATTTCTGGTTCAGGGAAAAAGACATGATAATTGGAATATCTGCAGCCTGTGCGGCACGGGTTACACCGACAGCTTCTTCTATATGATTGAACGTTAGGGCTGACACAAAATCGGCACCTGCGGCTTTTGCCGTTTCGATCTGAACACTGTGGTATTCCTCTGCCTGATCAGCAGTCATGAGCAGTTTTGCATCATATGCATCACCGCGCGGGCCGATGCAGCACCCAACGGGAATGGGGGTGTCTTCTGTTGCATATTCGTGCGAAAGATCTGTGTAAATACCCAACCCCTTTGCGGTTAAATCTGCCAGTTGTTGTGCTGACATGCCTAAAAGAGTAGCCCAATCGGGGCTTGCCCTATAATGCAATCCGTCAAGGATATGGCCCGCTTTGTATTTTAGTGCTACTTCAATAATCCGCGTGTGATAAGTACGCACATCGGCCACGAACCTATCATGTTGCAACAGCTCAAACAGGCAGAAATTATTTAATTCCCAACCTTTTTTGTACATCATTGTAGTTTCTATGCCTGCCTCGGTTAGGAAAAGGGCGTCTGAGGTATTTGGCAGGCGGCGGGTGATTTGTGTTGTCATAGCAAGGTTCCCAGCATGTGATATGCGCTACAATACCATATTTTCGGGTCCAAGATAAGTTAGTGCGCATTTGTATCCTGTGGTGTAAATATTTAGGGCCAATTAATAACTAGCTCACGCGTTCACGCCAGAGCGTATAGGCACCCATGCCGATGACGATTGTCATGCCGATCAGTGTCCAACCATCGGGAATATCACCCCAGACAAACCAACCCAGCAGAATAGCCCAGATCATGATGGTGTAGCGAAACGGTGCAACGGATGCGATATCGCCGACACGCATGGCGGCAACCGAGAAGTAGTAACCGCCGAACAGAAAACTTGCAGCAAGGGCTAAAAGCGCCAGTTCGATACCTGATACCGGTGTCCATTCACCCAATAATACGGTTGCAATGCCGCCCGTGACGGTGATGACGACTGCAGTGACAAAAGAGACGAACAGCGACGATACGTTTGTTGAAAAGCGTCGCACTGTTAGGTCGCGCCACGTCACGAAGGCGACCGCCCCTAGCCCGAATAGGGCATAAACGTTAAAGCCGTCGGCACCGGGGCGCACGATGATCAGAATACCGATGAAACCGATCAGGATAGCAACCGCACGTCGCCATCCAAAGTATTCGCGCATGAATAAGGCTGCCGCGACCGAAACCGTCAGGGGCAAGGCTTGTAAGATCGCGGTGATATTTGCGATGGGCATGTTGACCAGAGCAGTCAGGAACATCATGGTGGCCCCGACTTCTGCGACGGAACGCCATGCGATAAGCTTTTGATCTTTGCGATTTGGCAGTGTTTTAAACGTACCGCTTAATAGCGCCAAACTACCGATGAATAGGATAGTGAACAGGCCGCGAATAAAAATTGCCTGATAGACGTTCATATCGGCTGCTACGGTTTTTATCGATGCATCATTCAGAGCAAAACCGGCCATAGAGCCACACATAAATGCGGCTCCGATCATATTGTCAGATTTTAAAATACGCATGGGATGTCTTCGGTTTGTTTGAAACAGTGGTATCTGGGGAAATGTTGTTTGGCGAGACAATAATTGTACCCCTCCAGTGGTTTAAACTCATCACGGAAACACTATCTACGTAACAAGCTATAAAAAAGGAGTTCAACATGAGTTTGATGGGAACATTGGCAAAGGTCGCTGTCGGTATGGCGGTTGCAAAAGGTGTAAAAAGTCTGGCAGGCGGCGGAGGCCGTTCATCCGGTGGCGGTTTGGGCGATCTGTTGGGTCAACTGGGCGGCGCCGCAAGTGGCCGTAGGCAAACGGGTGGCGGCGTTGGTGATTTGTTAGGGCAATTAACTGGTGGCGGTGCCGGATCTGCACGCAATGACGGGCTTGGTTTGGAAAATATCATGGGCGGTGTATTCAAAAATGCATCTGGACAAAATGCAGGTGGCATTGGTGGGCTAGGTGGTCTGCTGGATGGCTTAGCAGGTGCCAATGCGCCTGCGGGAACAGGTGCTGGTGGCATCGGTGACTTGTTGAACCAGTCTTTTGAGCATTTTGGCGAGCCAAAGGCGGCGCCAACGCCTGCACAAGATGAAACCGCGGGTGTGATGTTAAAGGCAATGCTGCAGGCGGCTATGTCCGATGGTCGTATTGATGCCAGCGAAAAACAGGCGTTGTTCAAAAACCTAGGCGACGTCAGCAAAGATGAAATGGCGTTTGTAAACACAGTGATGGACGCCCCCGTTGATCCAAAAGCACTGGCACGTGAAGTGCCGAGCGGGGCTGAGGCGCAAACCTATATGATGTCGTTGATTGCGATAGATTTGGACAGCGATGTGGAAGCACAATACCTGAATAAATTCGCAGTGGCCTTGGGATTGGAAGAGCGGCAAGTGAACCGGATCCACGCGAAAATGGATGAACCGCCGCTTTACGGGTAATAGAAATATTTAAGATAAATAAAGGGCTGACAGTGAAAAAGGTCAGCCTTTTTGCTGTTCATACATCCGCTTTTTGCGGTTGCGCGTTTCCTGTGTTGCATCTGTCGACCCGTCATGGAAAGTGCCAAACCAGCGATCCCATGGCATTTCCTGATTGCCATAATTGCATTCGAAATAGCGGTGATGCAGCTGATGATAAAAGGTGCCCAAAGCCAGCCGCCGTTTGTCTTTGATCAGTAAATCCTCATAGCCTGTATGGGTCATGGCGGCCCCGGGGCCCTGATAAAGGACATGGAAAATCAGATGAATTGGATGTGAGGCAACGAGCCAGTGAACACAAAGCGTTGTTAGATAAATGAAGTGTTCAACAGGGTGCATTGACAGGCCAGACCATGGTCCGATGTTGATGTTGCGATGATGCAGCGAATGATAACGGGTATAGAAAAACGGTATATGCAGTAATCGGTGCACCCAGTAAAAATGAAACGCAGACCAGACGGGCAGTAGCATCAGCCATAGGACAAACCACACAGGGTTTGCTGCGAATGTGATCGTGGGGGCATAGCCGTTGGCCATCAACCACATCGTGGCCACTTGAAAAGTTGTCAGTTGGGCGACCCCGCTGGTTAATGACCAGAACACGTTATCCTTGACCTGATCGGAAAAAAGAAAGCTGCGGTTGCTGCGGGTTTGATCGCGGCGATCAAACTTTAGCGTTTTGCCCTGACCTTTTCGTATGTAGAAATACCAGTGCAACCCACCCGCGATGGCCAACATGACGCCCATGTTTACCGCCCAAGTCTGTACAATCCAGCCAGGGGAAAATACCTGTGCCGCTTCAAGTGAAGGATAGGCAAAATACCAAAGCGCCACAGCTATAATCGCCAATAAAACGCGTTCGGACAGGCTAAGCCAGTTTTGACGCAGCCAGCCGACCAGAAAGCGCGGCTCGTTCAGGTGGGTAAAGGGAGATGGATCCTGTAGTGGCAGGTCAGGGTGATAGTTCCATTCTTTGTTTTGGGATTGTGTGCCGTCAACCGGCATAGGTTGACCCCTCTTCATCCAAAATGGCTTTAAGTTCATTCAGATGCTTGTCGGCTTGTTCCGGGTAATCTTCCAGTTCTTGCGCAGTCTTTTCAGCGATTTCATCAGACAATACGCGTAGTTTCTGGCCCGTTTGCAATGCCCGGATATAAGTTTCCGCAGAACGTTCAAAATAATACATGCGGTTGAATGTATCCGCCACAGTATCGCCGATAACCATAACGCCGTGATTGCCCATGATCATGACTTTATGCTTCGGGTTTGCAAAAAGCTGGGCACAACGTTCACCTTCTTCTTCAAACGCTAAACCACCGTATTGTTCGTCGATCACATAACGGTCGAAAAACGTGGCCGTGTTCTGGTCGATGGGCAAAAGGCGGCTGTCGGCAAGACTAGCCAGCACTGTTGCGTGAATGGAATGCACGTGCATGGCACAACGCGCATGGGGGCAATGGCGGTGAATGGCACCGTGCAATCCCCAAGCGGTTGGGTCTGGTGCATCTGGCCCTTTAAGGGTGTCAGGATCATTTGCATCAATCAACAGCATATCACTGGCTTTGATCCGAGCGAAATGCATTTGATTGGGATTCATCAGAAATTTGGTACCATCATCATTTACCGCAAGACTGAAATGATTGGCAACGCTTTCATGCATATCCAAACGCGCGGTCCAGCGAAAGGCAGCGGCCAAATCTGTGCGTTCCTGTTTGTGGGGCAAGTTGGGCAGGTGTGTAACGGTTTGTGGCATAAGTGATTCCTCCTATGGATAGAGAAACCTATTATATGTAACCCGTCTAACAAAAAAACCGACCTGAAAAGGTCGGTTTTGATTGTGTAGTTTGTAAGTGATTAGGCTTGGATATGATAGGCTTCCATGCCCAGTTCGGTTTGATCCAAACCAACAATCTCTTCTTCTTCCGTCACACGGATACCCATTGTTGCTTTCAGTATGTACCAGACGATACCCGACAGAACGAATGTAAAGATGCCGACCACCACGATGGAATATAGTTGTGTGCCAAATGCGGCTTCATCATTGGTAAAGACAACCGCGATCGTGCCCCAGATACCGCAGAACAGGTGAACCGGTATAGCGCCGACCACGTCGTCGATTTTCAGGCGGTCAAGGAATGGAACACCGAAGACTACGATTGCACCGCCAATGGCACCGATTATAGATGCAGCCCCAATGCTTGGGGTCAGCGGCTCTGCGGTAATTGATACCAAGCCTGCCAATGCACCGTTCAAAATCATGGTCAGGTCGGGTTTTTTATAAACAAGTTGCGTCAGGATCATGGCCGCGATTGCCCCGGCTGCCGCTGCGGCATTGGTGTTTACGAAGATGCGTGAGATATCCGCGACATCACCAACACTACCCATGGCCAATTGTGATCCGCCATTAAAGCCGAACCAGCCCAACCACAGAATAAATGTACCCAATGTGGCCAGCGGTAAATTGGAGGCGACCATAGGGATGACTTTACCGTCTTTGTATTTGCCGATGCGCGCACCTAAGATCAAAGCGCCCGCCAGAGCGGCCCAACCACCGACAGAGTGTACAACTGTTGAGCCTGCAAAATCCAAGAAGCCGGCCTGATCCAAAAAGCCGCCGCCCCATTTCCAAGATGCTTGAATAGGGTAGATCAGTGCCGTCAGGATGACTGTAAAGATCAAGAACGGCCAAAGCTTGATCCGTTCGGCAACGGCACCGGACACGATGGATGCGGTGGCTGCACAGAACATCAACTGGAAAAAGAAGTCGGAACCGACAGTGGCGTATGAAAGATCGGCGTCTGCGGCGGATAGGCCAACGGCTTCTAACACTGTTGGGCTGAAGTTACCCAGAAGATTTGGAATGACCCATGCATCACCTGGGTACATCAAATTGAAGCCGACCAGATAATAGAAAATACAGGCAAGCCCGAACAGCCCCATGTTTTTGGTCAGCTGCATGGTAACGTTTTTCGAGCGTACAAGCCCCGCTTCGAGCATGGCAAAGCCACAAGCCATAAAGAAGACCAAAAATCCGCCGATCAGAAACAGGATAGTGGTTAGAATATAGCTGACCTCGGATGGGACAGCAGCGGATGCGTCTTGTGCAAAAGTTGCAACAGGTAGGGTTGTTGCAATCAGGCCAAGGCCGGATGTTTTGATTAAAGAGTTCATTTTCATTTCCTTGATTTAGATCGCGTCTTCGCCGGTTTCGCCTGTGCGTACACGCACGGCCTCTTCGACATTCAGGACAAAAATTTTACCGTCACCGATTTTGCCGGTCTTGGCGGTGGCTTCGATGGTGGATATGATGGTTTCGGCAAGCGCGTCGGCGACGACCAGCTCAATGCGGACTTTCGGTACAAAATTGACAGCGTATTCTGCACCGCGATAAATTTCCGTGTGGCCAGATTGTGCGCCATACCCTTTGATTTCGGTGACCATCATGCCTGTGGCACCTGCGGAAGTCAGGGCCTCGCGGACTTCTTCCAGTTTAAACGGTTTGATTGTTGCAATAATGAGTTTCATTTTACCCTCTCTTTTTTCCACCACTAAATAATAGGCAGGCTGTGAGGGCGGCAATTCAAAGTGGGCAGATTGGAGTAAATAATGACAAAAATGCCTAATAAATAACCGTGATAGGTTTTTTGCCCAATAAACAGTCATAACGCTAAGCGTTAATCACAGCATAAGCACTCTACAAACTAGTATAGAAAGCTTAGATTCGAACGAAAAAGAGCAGCAAAAGAACCGTTATGGCCAATCAAGGTAATAATCGGCCCCCTTTGGTGGCCCCCGTGAAGAATTTTCAAGTGCCCCCCGAAAAGGTGCCCAAAAAGAAACCTGCGAAAAAGCCCAAGAAAAGCGGCAAAGGTATCAAAGGTTTTTTCCGGTCTATATTGCGCGCAATTTTGCGCGTGATTTGGTGGGTCACGTGGCGGGTGGCTGCTGTACTGGCACTGATCTTGGGCGCAGGTGTTTTTTACTATTACAAGGATTTACCGCCGGCCATGGCATTGATGGATGATCGCAAACGCGGCTCTGTAACGATGATGGATCGTAATGGGGATGTTTTTGCATGGCGCGGGGATCAGTTTGGCGGGTTGGTTTCGGCCGCTACGGTTTCGCCCGCTCTGAAAAATGCGGTAATCGCGACTGAGGATAAGCGGTTTTACCGGCATTTCGGTATTTCGCCGCGCGGTATTTTGGGGGCTATGCGTATCAATGTAAACGCAGGGCGTTCACCTCTGTCCGGGAACGGTGGGTCTACGATCACGCAGCAGGTTGCCAAGCGAGTGTATTTTTCCGATTTGCGTTCCATCGAGCGTAAAATCAAAGAAGTGCCGATGTCGATTGCGATGGAGATAAAATACACCAAGGATGAAATCCTGTCGATTTATCTGAACAGGGCTTATCTGGGTGCGGGCTCTTATGGGTTTGAAGCCGCTAGCCAACGGTATTTTGCGAAATCGGCGCGCGTTTTAAGCGTATCCGAAGCGGCGATGCTGGCCGGACTGCTGAAAGCCCCGTCAAAATTTGCCCCAACGCGCGATATCGGGCGGGCACAGGGCCGTGCGGATTTGATTATCGGATTGATGGAAAAACAGGGATATTTAACCAAAGGTGAAGCTATTGCCGCAAAGAACAACCCCGCAAAACTTTCTGCCGTAGCAGAAAAACGAGCCGGTGGATATTTTGCGGATTGGATTATGGAAAGCGGTCCCGAGTTTATTTTAAAAGACACGACTGAAGATATCGTGATCAAAACCACTTTTGATGAGCGGACGCAAAAAGCAGCTGAAGAGGCACTTGATTTTATCTTTGAAAATAAGGTCAAAGCAGGATCAAAAGCACAAGCTGCGATTGTTGTGATGTCGCGCGACGGGGCGGTGCGTGCAATGGTGGGTGGCCGCAATCTGGGGATTGCAGGCGGCTTTAACCGCGCAACGCAGGCTTTGCGTCAAACCGGTTCATCGTTCAAGCCGTTTGTTTATGCGGCGGCATTGGAAAACGGGTTCAGTTATAATTCGATTGTTATCGATGAACCCTTAACGATTAATATTCCGGGTTCGGGCCCGTGGAGCCCAAAGAACTATTCCCGCAATTTTAAAGGCCCGATTACATTTACCGAAGCCTTGGCCGGGTCGATCAATACGGCGGCCGTTCGTATATCCGAGGAAGTCGGGCGTGAAAAAGTACGGGTTCTGGCAAGGGACTTTGGTATTGAAAACAAATTAGCAGTAGGGCCTGCGGTAGCATTGGGGGCATCTGAATCAACGCTTTTGGAAATGACCGGAGCTTATGCGGGTATTTCAAATTCAGGGATGAGTGCCAGACCATACGGGGTGATGGAATTAACCATTCAAGGCGACAATGCCCCTTTGATGGGTAAATCAAGCGGAAGTGGAAAACGGGTTATCAACGACCATGCCGCTGCAGAACTGATTTATATGATGAACCAAGTTGTCGAGACAGGAACAGGACGGCGTGCAAAATTAAACGGACGTGAAGCCGCCGGTAAAACAGGCACGACCCAAGGCGCGCGGGATGCTTGGTTTATCGGGTTTACCGCCGATTATGTGGCAGGTGTTTGGATGGGGTATGACGACAATTCCAAATTGTCAGGCGTCACGGGCGGCGGTTTGCCTGCCGATATATGGCGCGAAACTATGCTGCGTGTACACGATGGCGTGTCGCCAAAACGGTTGGCAATGATACATCCGCTACCTGAAGAAATTGTGGATAATCCTGATGGCGATGACAGGCCGACAAATCTGTCACGCGCAATAGACAGGGAATTAAAGCAGCTTGAAAAAGATGCTGAAACAATAATGAACAAGTTGCTTGGTGGTATCTTCGGTCGTAGAAATTAAGGTCAGCCGGCTGTCTTAAGCCGTGTGATCAGCTTTGCGACTTTCCCGCCGCTTCTGTCCAGCATGGAACCAACTTCTTCGCGTTCGGTTTTGATCATGCTGATCCCTTCGATATAAAGGTCGAACATTTGTTGCTTGCCATTGCGTTCAAAAACTTGCCATTCAACGATGAACGGGGCAGAGCCTTTGAATTTCACAAGGCTTTTGACCAAAACGCCTGATTTCACCGCTTTGGCACTGACAACATTGATTTCAGAGCCGATAAATTCACGAAAGCGTTTGCCGTATTTGCGGGAAAGATATCCACGAAATGCAGCGATATAAGCCCTTTGTTGCGCTGCTGTCGCGCTGCGCCAAGGTGGACCTAAACATGTACGTGCAATCGCATTTACAGCGGCATATTTTCCAAAGACCTTGTCAAAATCTTTGTACAATGCAGATCCGGACTTACCAGAATTGATCACTTTAAAGATGTCATCCGACAATCTGTCGATCAATTTTTCTGCATCTGCCTTGGTTAAGGCAAATCCAACGGATGGAAGTGCAAATGTCGCGGCGGTTGCACTGGCGCCTGCAAGAAATGTTCTGCGGTTTGATACTTTAAAAATCGGCAAAGGGATCCTCCAAACTATCTTCGTTTACTGCGCCTTTATTTAATTTGAAATCACGGTTCTGTAAGTACAGAGATCGCGCGGCTATGTAGCTGTCGTCAGAGTTATAAAGTGTATCTTCAATAACTTCAGAATATTGATTGCGATCACCCAGACGGTCAAGGACACTAAATCCAAAACCTGCCCAACGTGCATCTGATGATTCCAGTAGGTTCACAGGATTGATGGCGGTATCGACAACAAAACCGATTGTATCACGTGTGGTACTTGGGCCAAGAATCGGCATTTCGTGGTAAATACCTTGTCCCACACCCCAAACGTGCAGTGTTTGACCAAAGTCCGCATTGTTGTCTGTAATACCCGCTTCGCTGGCAAGATCACCCAGACCAAAGGTCAGGCTGTTGACGGTAAAGGTTAATAAGGTTTGGCCAAAACCCTTGGCGTCAGCCTGAAGGACATTATTAACAGCCTGCCCCGGAAGCCCCAGATAACCGGAAAAATTGCTGATCATATGGATCAGAACAGGTGGTGTAATAAAACCATAACCCTTTGCTGTAGGCCCAATCAGGGCACGATCCAATCCTTTATTGAAGGCATGGACCTTGCGGCTGGATTTTTCGTAGGGATCATTCATCGCCGTTTTTGTTACGGGTGCCGCGCAAGCTGACAGAACGCATAAAGCTGTAAAAAGCACAGTAATTCTGCGAAATAGATGTAAAAATGGTGTTTGTCTGAAAGTCACGGGTCTACTCATACTGATTAAATTGAACCTCTACATAGCCTTTTGTGAATATCTGTCCATATTCACATTAAAATTATCACAATAATGGGTGACGCCAGTGCGAATCTGTTGCAACTATGCAAATAACATATTTTTCACAAGGAGTCCCTTATGGCTGGGAAAATCGAAACACGTTTGATGGAACTGGGCATTGAATTGCCGCCCGCACCTGCACCTGCTGCCAATTACGTTCCATATGTTGTGGTTGGCGAAATGGTTTATGTTTCAGGCCAAATCTCAAAAGATGCAGATGGTCTGATCTGTGGTAAACTGGGTGATGACACGTCGGTTGAACAAGGGGTTGCGGCTGCACGCGTTTGCGGGCTGAGCTTGATTGCGCAGCTGCGCGAAGCTTGCGGTGGTGATCTGGATCGTGTGGTTCAGATTGTGAAACTGGGAGGGTTTGTGAATGCAACACTTGATTTTACCGATCATCCTGCGGTGATTAACGGTGCGTCCGACCTTATGGCCGAAGTTTTTGGTGACATTGGCGCACATGCACGTGCGGCTGTTGGTTGTGCATCGCTTCCTTTGGGTGTGGCCGTTGAGGTCGAAGGCATTTTTCAGATTTCTATGTGATGATACCGAGTATATTTTTAGAAACTTCGATTGCACATCGCACATTGCATGACATAACGGATAGGCGTCCAGAGAACTCAATCGCAGGCGCTGCTGCCGCTATTGAGCACGGTTATGGCATTGAAATTGACCTGCAGATGTCAAAAGACGGTGTTCCGATGGTGTTTCACGACTATTCATTGGAACGGTTGACGAATGAAGCCGGGGCTGTTGCCCAGCGGACGGCAGAAGAATTGGGATCTATTCGCCTAAAGCATGGAGACGAGTGTATTCCAACGCTTGAAGCGTTTTTGAGGTTCATTGATGGCCGTGTGCCACTGGTCGTCGAGATTAAAGATCAGGATGGGGCATTGGGCCCGAATGTGGGCGCTTTGGAACAGGCGGCCTGTTCCGTTTTGAAAAACTATGATGGCGCTGCGGTTTTGATGTCTTTCAATCCGCATAGCGTTGCCAAATGCGCTGAATTTGCCCCGGATATTCCGCGTGGGTTGGTGACGGGTGCTTTTTTAGCCAAAGACTGGCGTTTCGTATCCGAGGGCCGCCGCAAGGAACTCGCCGATATCTCCGATTATGATCGTGTTGGTGCGTGTTTTATTTCGCATCATGTTAAGCATTTGGAAGATGCAGTCGTAACTTATAGAAAACAACAGGGTGCAACGATCCTGTGTTGGACTGTGCGTACGGCAATGGTAGAAGAAATTGCGCGAAAGGTTGCGGATAATATTACCTTTGAAGGGTATTTAGCCTAAGGCCAGACCCGATGAATGAAAAAGCGGATGTAACAATTACTGTTTTAGAAGGTCTGTCT